>OHJB01001301.1_pt1 | contig 9351 bp, 7 predicted proteins | sample 1568431 | NCBI WGS metagenome assembly OHJB01 (sample SAMEA3879594, study PRJEB24766) | human gut metagenome | biome: human-associated habitat; feature: feces | place: USA | collected 1985/1987 | reverse complement strand
GTGACCTCGCAATGAAGTCCTAAATCTTCCTGCTTCTGTTTCTCATGTTCAAATGTTTCCCTTGCCGCTTTCGGTATTACAATCTGACCTTTGCTACCGATAGTGACTGTCCCCCATAAATGCTTACCTATCGGGGCAGGAGCAATCTTTATATCATCGACTTTATTGTCCTGATGAACAAGTGAATCTATCGTAACGCCATAGTATTTTGCCAGCTTGTCACACTTATCAATATCAGGATAAGTTTCTCCCTGTTCCCATTTAGAATAGGACTGTCTGGAAATTCCTATCACTTCTGCGACCTGTTCTTGCGTCAGTCCTTTGATATTGCGAAGAAATATCAGGTTATCTGCCAACACTTGTTTCACCTCCTCGTCTACTAATATTATACGTCCGAGAAAGTACACTTTCCACCATACAAACTTGTCAGAAAAGTGCTTTTTGTGTTCGTTTTACCTGCGCGGACTCTGCCCTTTTCCGGAAAGCAGTTCAATGCAGCTCCGCGATAATATCCACGCACTTGTCGATGCCAGAACGCCGCTGTCCAGCGTCAGGTGGTAGTTCTGGGCGTGGCCCCACTTCATGTTGGTGTAAAAGCGATGATAGGCAGCCCGGCGCTTATCCTTGTCCCGCAGGCGCTCCTCCGGAGACTGCTCCCGCTGGCCGTAGACCTCCACGATACGGTGGGCACGGAACGCCATGTCTGCATGGATGAAAACCTTCAGGCAGTCTGCCTTGTCCTGCAAAATGTAGTCCGCGCAGCGGCCCACAATGACGCAGGGGCCTTTGGCGGCAAGGTCCGTGATGACCTTGTACTGGTGCTCCCAGAGAATGTCCTCGTTGGTGGGGCCGAAGCTGCGGTTGGTGAAGGCGGAGGCGAGGAAGCCGCCGGGGGTATACTCTCCGGCCTCCTTGATGTAGTTTTCGTCAAAGCCGCTTTCGGCAGCCAGTTTCTGGATCAGTTCGGCGTCGTAGCACCGGATGCCCAGATGCTCTGCCACCAGTTTGCCGATGGTTCTGCCGCCGCTGCCAAACTCGCGGCTGATAGTGATGATGCGTTTTTCCATTAGACTTCTCCTTTCTGGTTCAGTTCACGGTAGGTTTTGCAGATCAGATAGCCTGCAATCAGGAAGGTGAGGATATCCGACATGGGCATGGAGTACAACACACCGTCCAGCCCGAAGAACCGGGGCAGCAGTAGGGCAAAGCCCACGCCGAACACCACCTCACGCACCATGGACAGGGCGGTGGATTCCGCTGCCTTGCCCATGGCCTGCAAAAAGATGAAGCAGGCTTTGTTGACACAGGCCAGAATGATCATGCACAGGTAGATGCGGAAGGACTTCACGGCAAAATCGGTGTAGTAAACGCTCTCGTTGGCGGAACCAAACAGGGCGATGAGCTGCCGGGGAAGCAGCTCCACCAGCACCAGTGCAACGGCACCCACTGCGGCTTCTGCCAGCAGCAGCTTCGTGAACAGCTCCTTCACACGGGTGGGCTTTTTGGCGCCCATGTTGAAGCCCACCACGGGGATGCAGCCAGCCGCCATGCCCACCACGATGGAAATGACGATCTGGAAGAACTTCATCACGATGCCAACAACTGCCATGGGAATCTGGGCGTACTGCTCCTGCCCGAACACGGCATCCAGTGCGCCGTATTTGCGGATCATGTTGTTGATGGCTGCCATTGCCGCCACAAGGCTGATCTGGGACAGAAAGCTGGTCATGCCAAGGGTCAGGGTACGGCCGCAGATGGAGCCTTTCAGCCGGTAGTCACCCTTTTCAGGGCGAATGATCTTCATGTGCAGCAGATACCACACTGCCAGCGCTGCCGTGACCAGCTGACCGATGACGGTAGCCACCGCTGCGCCCATCATGCCCCAGCGGAAGCCGAAAATGAAGATGGGGTCCAGAATGATGTTCAGCGCCGCACCCGCAAGGGTGGAGATCATGGCAAACCGGGGGTTGCCATCCGCGCGGATGATGGGGTTCATGGCCTGCCCGAACATATAAAAGGGCACGCCCAGCGTGATATAAAAGAAATATTCTTGGGAGTGATGATAGGTCTCGGCGTTCACCGTTCCACCGAACATGGCAAGAATGGTGTCCGCAAAAATCAGATAGAGCGCGGCCAGCACAATGCTGCTGACCAGACACATCACCACCGCATTGCCGACGCTCCGCTTTGCCTTGGGGACTTCGTTCTGCCCAAGGCTGATGCTGACGAAGGCGCAGCAGCCGTCACCGATCATCACGGCAATGGCCAGCGCTACCACCGTCAGGGGGAAAACGACCGTATTGGCGGCATTGCCATAAGAGCCGAGATAGCTGGCGTTTGCAATAAAAATCTGGTCCACGATGTTGTACAGCGCACCCACCAGCAGCGAAATAATGCACGGGATCGCATACTTTTGCATCAGTTTGCCGATGCGTTCCGTGCCGAGAAATTGATTGGAACTTTCCATGGGATTCACCTTACCTTTCCATTTTGAGGACAAAAAAACAACGGGCAGCCCTCATGCAACCGGTTTTACGCATGAGTGCTACTCGTTGTACGAAATCATTATAGCCTGCCTGTCTGGAATTTGCAAAGGCAGTTTTGCACAAGAATTGTACTGGGCATTCTGCGCAGATTGCACGAGGAAAACTTTGTGGAAGATGCCCTTTGAAGCCCGCCAACCTACCGTGGTACAATAAAGTAAAGAGTAAAATTACGCTGGAAAGTCTGTTTTTGCAGCCTTTTCATACAAGGGAAAGAGGAAATACCATGTCACGGTTTCAAGCGGGAGCGCTGGTGGTCTACGGAAATCTGGGAGTGCACGAGGTGGAAGGGGTCGGGCTGCGGCGCTTTTGCGATGAGCCCGCCAGAGAGTATTACACCCTCCGGCCTTATTTTTCGGATTCCCACGATCGCAGCTATATCCCCACGGAAAAGGAAGCGGCGCTGCGCCCGGTGACCCCGGCGCAGCAGGCAGCAGCCGACCTTGCACGCATCAAAACGGAGAAGCTGCCCATCCCGGCGGGGGTACAGACAGCGCTGGCAGAACACTATCAGGCGCTGCTGCACACCAATGATTTTTACCAGTACCTGACCCTGTTCAAGGAGCTGGGGCAAAAGCAGACCCAGCAGCAAAGCCGCGGCCGAAAGATCAACGCTATGGATGCGTACTTTTACCAGATGGTAGAGCGCGTCCTGCGGGAGGAGCTGGCGGTGGCGTTTGGGGAATCGCAGCAGGAAGCCGGCAGGCGGCTGCTCGAGATTTTGCGCTGAAGCTGCATGGTGATTTTTACCAACAAATGCAAAGGCTCTTTTTGTTCGGAGCAACTTTGTAGGAATCAACAAAGAAGGATGGTTTGTTATGTAAAACCTTCGTGAGAGTTTGCCACTTGAAACCCATCAATGCCTTATGATATAATCCCTTCAGCAGAACGCGCTGTGTGTGAACACGTAAGACCAGTTTCTTCACACACAGGCGCTCTCTTTTTTTGTTTCAATAAAGTTAGTTCAAACTAATTTAAGGGAGGGCTTCTCATTCGTAACGGTCGTTCCACTATTTTTCTTGGCATTTTACTGCTGATCCTTTCGGTCGGCTCTCTGTTTGTCGGGGTGCTGGACATCCGGCCTTCTGACCTGCTTACAGGCAGCGTGGAAACATGGGAGATCTTTCTGATCTCCCGCCTGCCGCGTCTGCTTGCCATCCTCTGCACAGGCATTGGCATGAGCGTGGCGGGGCTTATCATGCAGCAGCTCTGCATGAACAAGTTTGTTTCGCCCACCACAGGCGCAACGATCTCTTCTGCGCAGTTTGGCATTCTGCTGGCTTTGCTGTTTGCACCGGGTTCTACCCTGTGGGGACGTGCTGCCTTTTCCTTCGTTTGTGCCGTTCTGGGTACATGGGTCTTTGTCTGGTTCATCCAGAGTATCCAGTTCAAAGATGTTGTCATGGTCCCGCTGGTCGGCATCATGTTCTCCAACATCGTAATGGGCGTCACCAATTATCTTGCCTACAAATATGAAATGACACAGGCTCTTTCCAGCTGGCTGGTCGGTCATTTTTCCACCGTCATTCGTGGGCGGTATGAGCTTGTCTGGCTGACGGTACCGCTGGTGATTCTGGCATTTGTATTTGCCAACCACTTCAATATCGTGGGCATGGGAAAAGACTTTTCTCAGAACCTCGGCGTTCCGTATGATCTGGTGCTGTTTATGGGTCTGACCATTGCTGCCATGATCACGGCATCCGTTGTTGTCGTGGTCGGCTCAATCTCCTACATCGGCCTCACCGTGCCCAATATCGTAACAATGTTCAAGGGTGACCAGATCCGCGGAACGCTGGTGGATACCGCTCTGTTTGGTGCAGTGTTCGTGCTGGTCTGCGATATGATCGGACGGGTTGTGATCTATCCCTACGAGCTGCCCATCGAGCTGATCGTTGGCGTCATCGGCAGTATCCTGTTTGTCGGTCTGCTGCTGTATCGGCTTCGGCATGGACGCAAGGCAGTCCGGCTGGGCAAAGCTGCCAAGAAAACCGGAGGTGCAGCATGAAAACGCACAAAAACCATCTGCACCTGCTGATCCTTCTGCTTCTTGTTCTGCTGGCCTGCGTAGGCTATATGACAGTGGGTGTCCATTTTGAAAACCAAAAATTATTTGCCTACGCCATGCGCATCCGCACGCCCAAGCTGATCGCCATGCTCATCACGGCATTTGCCATCGGAAGTGCCTCCATCGTGTTTCAGTCCATCATCAACAACACCATCGTCACGCCCTGCCTGCTGGGTATGGACCAGCTTTATTCGCTGATCCACACGGCGGTGTTCTTTGTGGCGGGTTCGGGCAGCTTTCTGGCGGTCAATGCCAACGCAGCCTTTGCGGTAGACCTTGCCATTATGGGCGCTGTTGCCACCGTGATCTACAGCTATCTGTTCCGGAAAACGAACCACAATGTTCTGTACGTCCTGCTCATCGGCACGGTGCTGACCTCGTTCTTTTCCAGCATCCAGACGACCTTGACCCGTGTGATGGACCCCAACGAGTACGACACGCTGCTGACGGATCTGGTCGCCAGCTTTTCCAATGTCAATTCGGCGATTCTGGTACTGTCCGTTGCGGTTCTGGCGCTGGTCGCCTTTGCCTTCCGGAAAGAGCTTGCGCTGCTGGACGTTCTGACACTGGGCAAAGATCAGGCAATCAATCTGGGTGTAGATTACGACCGCTGCATCCGCCGGCTGCTGCTGGGGGTCACACTGTACATTGCAACAGCCACCGCTATGGTCGGGCCGCTGGCATTTCTGGGACTTATCATTGCCAACCTTTCCCGGCAGTTCCTGCGCACCTACCGGCACAGCCAGCTCATCACCGGCTCTGTTTTGTTCGGTATGGTCGTTCTGATCGGCGGACAGCTTCTGGTGGAACGGGTGTTCGTTTACTCGGTTCCGGTCAGCGTGTTCATCACCGTGGGCGGCGGCGTGTATTTCCTGTATCTGCTGCTCACCCAGAGAAAGGTATAACACCATGTTTGTAAAAGAGATCACCAAACGCTACGATGGCAAAGCCGTTGTCGATGGCGTGAGTTTTGAGATTCCGAAAGGCAAAGTCCTTTCCCTTATCGGTCCGAACGGCGCAGGAAAATCCACCGTGATGGGAATGCTGTCCCGGCTGATTACACGGGACAGCGGTCTTGTGGATTTTGAGGGGACGGAGATCACGCGCTGGAAAAGCCGGGAGTTGAGCAAGCGGCTCGCCATCCTGACCCAAGCCAACAATGTTCAGATGAAGCTGACTGTCCGGGAACTGGTTGCGTTTGGCCGCTTTCCGTACTCCGGCGGGCGGCTGACCCAAGAGGACAACGAGATCATTGACCGTGCCATCGCCTACATGGAACTGGGCGATTTTGAGGAGCAGTTCATCGATGAACTGTCCGGCGGTCAGCGGCAGCGTGCCTATATAGCCATGGTCATTGCACAGGACACGGAATATATCCTGCTGGATGAACCGACCAACAATCTGGATATTTACCACGCAACCAACCTCATGCGCATCGTCCGCCGCCTGTGCGATGAGCTGGGCAAAACGGTGATCCTTGTTCTGCACGAGATCAACTATGCTGCGTTTTATTCCGACTACATCTGTGCCTTTGTGGATGGAAAAATCGCAAAGTTTGGCACCGTGCAGGAAGTGATCACCAAAGAAAACCTGTCCGATATCTACAAGGTAGACTTTGAGATCATGCAGATCGAAGGCAAGCCTTTGTCGATATATTATTGATTTCAGTACTTTTTAAAAAGGAGCATTCTTATGAAGAAAATTTCTCGTCGTTCGTTTTTGACCGCTATGGCCGCTGTGAGTGCAGCGGGTGTTCTCGCCGCCTGCGGCGCTTCCTCCTCCACGGCAAGCTCCGTGGCATCCTCTGTGGCAGCATCCAGCGAAGCTACCACTTCCTCGGAAGCGGTGCCGGAGTCGGTGACTATCAAGGCGTTCAACGGTGCAAAGGAGTTAGTGGACGTGGAAGTGCCCTTTGACCCGCAGCGCATCGCCATCCTCGAACTTGCTTCTCTGGACATTCTGGATGAACTGGGCGTTGGCGACCGTGTGGTCGGCACGGCATCCACCTCTCTGGACTATCTTCAGAGCTATGTCACCGATGACAGCATTGCGAACCTTGGCAACATCAAGGAAGCCGATATGGAAGCAGTCATGGCCTGTGAGCCGGACATCATCTTTATCGGCGGACGCCTGTCCAAATCCTATGATGCTCTGTGCGAGATCGCACCCGTTGTTTTCCTTGCGACCGACGCCGAAAAAGGCGTTGTGGAAAGCACCCGTGAAAACGCCATGACCATCGCTTCCATCTTTGGTCTGGAAGACCATGTGGAAGCTTTGATGGCGGATTTTGACAGCCGCATCGACGCCCTGAAAGCCTTTGCAGAGGGCAAGACTGCCATCGTTGGTATGACCACCAGCGGCAGCTTCAATGTTCTGGGCAACGATGGCCGCTGCTCCATCATCGGCAAGGAGATCGGCTTTGAGAACATCGGCGTAGATGCCAATATCGACACTTCGACCCACGGCAACGAGGCTTCCTTCGAGTTCATTGTGGACAAGAACCCCGACTACATCTTCGCCATGGACCGTGATGCAGCCATTGGCACCGATGGCGCACAGCTGGCACAGGAAATCTTGGAAAACGAGCTGGTCAAGAGCACGGATGCTTACAAGAACGGCCACGTCGTTTATCTGGCACACCCGAATGTCTGGTACACCGCAGAGGGCGGCATTCAGGCACTGAGCGAAATGCTGAGCGATCTGGAAAACGCACTGCTGTGATTTTTTTCGCAAGTTAAGAAAATAGTGCAACACGAAAACAGCATATTTGCGATATGCAATCCAACGATGTTGCAAACGATCAAAAGTTGGATTGCGATGGCTGCTGCGGTTCCGCAAGCTGGACATGCGCCTGAAAGACCAGCGGCAGACACTGGTGGATCCCTTCGTCAATACGATTTACCTGTATGATGATAAGGCTTTGATAACCTTCACCTATAAAGAAGGAACACAGACCGTCACCTTTGGAGAAGCGGCAAAAGCCGCATCAAAGGGAAATGGTTCGGATTTGGGTTGCTTTGCTGCACCACAAGAAAGACAGCTTTTGATAGCTGTCTTTTTTGTTTTATCCCGCAATTCCGTTTAACAGCACCGGCGGGGCAGAGAACTTGAACGAGATGTGACAAAAGGGGAGCACCGGCAGAGCCGCCGGGTGTCGCGCCCCGTTGCACAGACCCGTTCAAATCTTTCTCTGCACTGGACAATCACCCCCTGTTCGCGGTATACTGAAAGCTGAATGAAATGCAGAAAAAACGAGGTCGCAGCATGGTGGAACAGGCAAACGAACGGATATTGGATATCTTGCCCCTTTCGGCACAGACGGCACGGCTGGTGCGGGTGTACGGCCAGGACCCCTGCGTCGTACTGCCGGGCAGCGTTCCGGCCCCGGCGGGAGGCAGCTGGCCCATCACCGAGTTGGGGGACTACTGCTTCTCCGAAAAGCCCCGCAGTCTGCCGGCATCGGATGCCGTCTGCCGGTACGCAGTAAGCGCAGACGGCACAGTGCGGCTGACCCGGGCATTCGGGCAGGCGATGGGGCAAAAGCCCGCCCGCCGGTACGATTTTGACCTTGACGCCCCGGCCGCGGACGAAGAGGAACTGCACCCGGTGTGCGGCAGCTTTCTGGAAGAAGCCACCCTGCCGGACAGCGTACAGGTCATCGGCAGCTGCGCCTTTTACAACTGCCGCAGCCTGCGCCTGCTCACGGTGGGCAGCGGGGGACTGACCGTGGGCAGCGATGTGTTTTTGAACTGCTTTGCGCTGGAGACCCTGCGGGTGCAGGCCGCACCGGAGCAGCCCACCGGGCTGTTTGCGCTGGTGAACAACATCACCGAGGCCGTGCAGGCGCAGTTCTGGCCCGCCGATGCCCCCGCGCCGCTGGCGGCGCTGTGGTACCCCGCCTACTGGGAGGATATCGAGGAGACCCCCGCCCACATCCTGCTGCACACCTTTTCCGGGCAGGGATACCATTACAGACAGTGTTTTCTCGACAATAAATTCCTCCCCGCAGAATATGACGCCATCTTCCCGCAGGGGCACGATGCCGATGACGCCGCCATTATGGCCATGCTCTGCTTTGGCCGCCTGCGGTATCCGTGGCAGCTGACCGAAGCTGCCGCCGGGCACTACCGGGCGTTTCTGGCAGCCAACACCGACCGGGTGTTCGCTCGCCTTTTAAAGGCGCAGGACACCGACAGCATCCGCGCCCTGCTGGCGCTGGACGTGCTGGATAAAGCCGCTTTTGCGTCTGCCGCCGCCCTTGCCGCCAAGGCAGAAAACGCCGCTGCTGCCGCCCTGTTGGCAGATGCGGAGCACAAAAAATATGCTCCCCAGTCCAAAAAGCAGCGGTACGATTTTGATTTTTGAGAGGTGACCACACGTTGCCAAAGGAAAAATTTTTCGACCCCCGCAAGCCCTTCCAATCCCAGCGGCCGGAGACCCACGAGGAGTGGCAGGCACGCATGGGTGGCGAGGTGCTGGCGGTGGTGCGCAGCGGGCTGTATCTGGACTTCCGGTTTCTGGATATGGCACTCAGCGCCTTGAACCCCGCCCCGGACGAGCGCTGCCGGGTGCTGGCCACCGACGGTCAGACGCTGTACTACCAGCCCGCCCGGCTGCTGCAGCTTTACCAGCAGAACCCGAAGTATCTCAACCGGTTGTATTTGCATGTGGTATTCCACTGTGTATTCCGCCATCTGTGGCTCAAAGGCCGCAGGGAGCCGCAGCTGTGGAGCCTGGCCTGTG
>OHJB01001294.1_pt1 | contig 9387 bp, 6 predicted proteins | sample 1568431 | NCBI WGS metagenome assembly OHJB01 (sample SAMEA3879594, study PRJEB24766) | human gut metagenome | biome: human-associated habitat; feature: feces | place: USA | collected 1985/1987 | reverse complement strand
ACGGGTGGAGAACACCTCCTGCACAAAGGGCACGCCGCAGCTGTCGGCCAGGCCCATGCCGGCGGAGCCGGAGATGCTGAGCAGCGCTTTCCGGCCATGCAGCTGCTCTGCGTCGATGCGGCGCAGCAGCTCCTGCGCCTTTTCCAGAATGTGGCTGTAGTGGTGCTCATACGTCGAATATAAAAGGGTATCGTTTTCATCCAGCACCACGCATTTGATGGTAGTGCTGCCGATGTCAAGACCTACTCTCACAGTTGTTTTTCCTCCTGAAGGACAATGCACTCTCCTTCTGCACACAGGACTCTCCGGCCCGGGCAGAAGTTGTTTGCTAACGAATCAAATTTCAGACTCGCATACACGGGTATTATAAACCAAATCCGGCTGACAATCAATCATTCGGGATTATTTTACACCTTAAAAACAGTAAAATCATCTTGCAAAGTTAAACATTTTGTTAATTTCGCAAACTTTTCTGTGGATTTCGGGCTGTTTCTACTAAGATTCTTTACCACCCGTCATTTTTCCTGCTCTCTTCCCTGTCCCGCACAAAAAGCAAAGGCATCTGCGCTGCGCCGTCCCGGGCAGCATTGCAGATGCCTTTTTGTCTCGTTCAATATCTCCGCAGCAGAAGGATTTCCTGTGCCGCCCGGCTTGCGAACCGCGCTGCGCGGATGTCGTTTTCCTCGCTGGAGTGGAGTTCCATTTCCGGCGGGATGTCCTCGCAGGAGGCCAGCGGGAACACCACCTGCGCCCGGGTGCCGCCGCCCGGCCGGGCCGTCAGCGTCAGCTTCCAGCCTGCACGGCGGCAGATGAGCTTACAGATGCGGAGACCCAGCTTTGCGCCGCTGAGGAAGCGGCGGTTGTTCTCGATGGGGTCTTCCTCCATCAGGCCGCAGCCGTTGTCTTCCACCCGGAGCACGACGCCGGTCTTTTTCTGTTTCAGGCTCACCCACACCCTGCCGCCTGCATCGCAGGCCCGCAGCGCGTTGGAGATGAGGTGGAGCAGCAGCTGTTCGGCCTCATCGGGGACGCCCATGACGGTGCAGTGCTCGATGCCCCCGCTCTCCGTCGTGAGCGCTATTTCCAGTGACCGCTGGATGTCCGGGGCCAGACGGCCCGCTTTTTCCAGCAGACTGCACAGGTCCAGAGGCTGCAGCTCGCTCAGCTCTTCATTTTCCAGCTGATAAAGCGTTATGGCATTGCGTACCGTGCGGTCCAGCCGGGCAGACTCTATCTGGATGTCCGAAAGTGCCTGCCGGGTGGGCAGGTCGGCCGACGCCAGCAGATGCATCTGCAGATATTCCCGGTTCTGGTCGATGATGCCAAGGGCATGGAAGCACACATCCCCAAACTCCTCCCGAAGGAAGCCTCCTGCCTCATCGTTTCGCCTGTGCATTCTGCTCTACCTCCGCGTCGTGTGGTCAGCACCTCACTGCTGACTCAGTTTACTTTCCAGCGCATAAAGCAGGCGGCCGATGGTCACCTTCCTGCGCTCTAAGCCATACTCTTTTCGAAAATCCCGCCATGTCTGGGTACCGGTCTCGTCCAGCGTCTCCAGCAGCCGCCGGAGGGCGCTGACCACAGCCGCCACGGTGAGATTGTATTCCTCCGCCACCGGCCCTAATATCTCCTTGCGGATGGCCAGACGGTGGTCAGAGCCCATCATCATCCGAAGCGCACCGGTCAGGTAGCGCTTGTTGGCGTCGCTGGTGTTCAGACCCCAGCTGCGGTAGATGCGCTCGCAGCGCTTTTCCAGACTCTCCGCCGGGCTGTGGGCCGGGGCACGCAGCTCCCGCAGCATATCCTCCAGTGTGGCCTGACGGATGAGGTAACATGCATCCTCCTGACTCAGGCTCTCCACGGCGGCCTTCTCATTCCGTCCGTCGTCCCGCAGAAGCACCAGAGGCTTGCGGGCCAGACCCCGCAGCCGGGGCAGGAACTGGATGCTGTCCATGTCCTCCAGTCTGCCGCCCAGCACCAGAACGTCCACATCGCCCTGCTCGAGCCGTTCCAGCAGCGTCCGGCTGCTGCGATAGCCCGTACAGCGGATGGCCGGGTTGCGCTCCTCAAGATAGCGTGTCCATACCCGCATCTCTCTGGGGTCATAACTGGCCAGAGCTACGCGCCATATGACGTCCTGTTCCTCATAACTCACACGACGCGCCCCCTTCCCGCAGGTTTTCTGCCTGCTCCGCCTGCGGATACCAGCAGGAAATAGCATCCTGCCACAGCTCCGGCTGGACCGAGTTCTCATACAAAAACTGCAGCAGCCGTCCGCATTCCTCTTCCGGGGCCGGGACCCATGTACGGGCCGTGTCTGCCGGGTCGTCCGGAGCTTTTGTCCGGCTCACGGTCAGCCAGCAGCCCTGTCCCTCCGTCTCCAGAGAACAGGCAAGGGTATACGCCTCCTGATACGGTTCCAGCGCCGAAAAACTCCTCACCAATGGAACATTCTGTTTCATTCTGCATCCTCCTCACCCCATCTGCCCGGCCCTTCCACTTATGCCGGACAAATCACTTTATACTATAAAGTATAAAATTGTATGGAGCGTCGAAAGGAGTTGCAACGACAAATTTGCGTCAGTTTTCGTCGAATTTTGGAACACTGAAAATATTAACATGGATATTGTCTCAAGAATACCATCAACCGCTCCAAAAATCAAGACACATCTGCCGCATCCTCCTGGTTTGGGACGCTTTTCCGCGCAGGATGCAACGCTTTTCCATCCTTCGGCAGAAAACACAGAACTTGGCACCCGTTACGACATAAATTGTTCATATTCTTCTGATAAAATCAAACAGATACTATGTTTCCCTCTCCGTCCACAAATGTCGGGCGGAACAGGCCAGCAGACACTCCCCCGTTCTGCTGCCGGAAAGGCAGGCCAATGCTTCAGCTTATCAACATCGAAAAGAAATACACCACCGGCGATCTGACACAGGCAGCGCTCAACGGGGTCAGCCTCAACCTGCGCGACAGCGAATTCGTCGCCGTCCTCGGCCCCAGCGGCTCGGGCAAGACCACGCTGCTCAACATCATCGGCGGCCTCGACCGCTACGACAACGGCGAGCTCATCATCAACGGCATCTCCACCCGCCGCTACACCGACCGGGACTGGGACTCCTACCGCAACCACACCGTCGGCTTCGTGTTCCAGAGCTATAACCTCATCCCCCACCAGACCGTCCTCGCCAACGTCGAACTGGCCCTGACCATCTCGGGCGTGTCGGGCTCTGAGCGCCGCCGCCGTGCCGCCGAGGCGCTGCGGCAGGTGGGCCTCGGGGACCAGCTCCACAAGCGCCCCACCGAGATGTCGGGCGGCCAGATGCAGCGCGTGGCCATCGCCCGCGCCCTCGTCAACAACCCCGACATCCTGCTGGCCGACGAGCCCACCGGCGCACTGGACAGCGAGACCAGCATCCAGGTCATGGAGCTGCTGAAGGACGTCGCCAAAGACCGTCTCGTGGTCATGGTCACCCACAACCCCGAGCTGGCCGAGCAGTACGCCAACCGCATCGTCCGCCTGCGGGACGGCCTCATCACCGACGACACCCGCCCCTTCGAGCCGGACGACACCAAGCTTGCCCCGCCCATCCACAAAAACATGGGCCGCTCCTCCATGTCCCTGCTCACCTCGCTGGCCCTGAGCTTCAACAACCTGCGCACCAAAAAGGCCCGCACCCTCCTCACCGCCTTTGCGGGCAGCATCGGCATCATCGGCATCGCCCTCATCATCTCCCTGTCCGCCGGCGTCAACGCCTACATCGCCGACATGGAACGCTCCACCCTGAGCGAATATCCGCTCCAGATCCTGAGCAGCGGCGTGGACATCACGAGCTTTTTGTCCTCGGGCAGCAGCAGCGGCACCACAGCCACCGGCCTGCCCACCGACGAGGACGGCAAAAAGGACACCTCCGGCGGCGTGGAGGGAATGGTCTCGGTCCGCCAGCTCATCACCAAGATGGTGTCGGGCCTGACGTCCAACGACCTCACTTCCTTAAAGAAATATCTCGACAGCGACGAGTCCACCATTGCGGATGACGCCACCTCCATCGAGTGTTCCTACAGCGTCTCGCCCCAGATCTACCGGCAGGACGCCGACGGCAGTGTGCATCAGGTCAACCCGGACTCCACCCTCTCGATGCTGGGTCTGGGAAGCTCGGGTTCCGGCTCCACCTCCGTCACCAGCAGCCTGATGAACAGCATGGGCAGCAACACCAGCGTTTTCTATCAGCTGCCCGCCAACAGCGACCTTTATAAGTCCCAGTACGAAGTCAAGGCTGGCCGCTGGCCCGAAAAGCCCACCGAATGTGTCGCCGTGCTGAGCAAATACGGCACTGTGACCGACTACGCCCTCTACTCCATGGGTCTGCGGGACTCCGCCGAGCTGGACAAGATGATACAGCAGTTCGCCCAGAACCAGAACGTCGATGTCCCCAGCGATTTCCGCACCTACAGCTACGACGAGCTGATGGGCCTGAAGTTCAAGCTGGTGAACAGCGCCGACACCTACGTCTACGACGACACCTACGGCATCTGGAAGAGCAAGGCCGACGACAAGGACTATATGCAGCAGCTGGTGGAGAACGGCGAGGACATCACCATCGTGGGCATCGTCCAGCCGGACTACACCGCCTCGGCCTCTATGCTCACCTCCGGCATCGCCTACCCCGCCTCCCTGACCGAGAAGGTCATGGAGGACGCTGCCGACAGCGACATCGTGAAGCAGCAGATGGCTGACCCCACCACCAACGTCCTCACCGGCGAGAGCTTCGGCAAGGCCGAGAGCATCCGCGACTTCGACCTCGCAAGCCTCTTCTCCATCGACACCAATGCACTGAAGGATGCGTTCCAGTTCGACGCCGCTGCCCTCGATTTCGACCTGAACGGGGCTTTTGACCTCAGCAGCGGCAGCTTCGACCTGAGCAGCCTGCTGGACTTCTCCGACTTCTCCCTCAACATCGACGAGCTGCCCGACATCGACCTCAGCGAAGCCCTCGCCGGGCTTGACCTCTCCGTCTCGCCGGAGGCGCTGCAGGACCTCGTGCAGAAGGTGTTCAAGGACTATAAGAAATATATCATCGGCAACGGCATCCTCAACTTCAAGAAGTGGAGCTTTTCTGCCTACCTCAAGTCAGAGCAGTTCCAGAAGCTGATGGCCGAGTCCATGAAAGACCTCGTTGACCCGGACAAGCTGCAGGGCCAGCTCTCGAGCGCTCTGCAGACCACCATCCAGACCGTGATGGAGACCTACTCCGACCAAATCACAGAGGTGCTGAAAAGCCAGCTGGACGCTGCCATCCAGAAGGGCATCGTCACCTTCCAGGACCAGATACAGTCCCAGCTCAAGACGGCCATCCAGCAGAACATCGGCAAGCTGAGCAGCCAGATGGAGAGCGCCATCAAGATCGACGCGTCGGCTTTCCAGAAGGCCATCCATCTCAACATGACCACCTCCGAGCTGACGGAGCTGATGCGCTCCACCCTCCGCTCCTCTTCGGCCACCTACGAAGCCAACCTGACGGCCTTCGGCTACGCGGACGAGGCCGCCCCCAGCCAGATCAAGATCTATCCGAAGGACTTCGCCAGCAAGGCGGTCATTCTGGAAAAGCTGGACGCCTACAACGCAGGGATGTCCGCGAAGGGCGAGGACGAAAAAGTGGTGCAGTACACCGACCTCGTGGGCACCCTGATGACCAGCGTGACCGAGATCGTGAACATGATAAGCAGCATGATGGTGGCCTTCGTCTCCATCTCGCTGGCAGTCTCCTCCATCATGATCGGCGTCATCACCTATATCAGCGTCCTCGAGCGCCGGAAGGAGATCGGCATCCTGCGCGCCATCGGCGCTTCCAAGCGGAACGTCTCCGAGGTGTTCAACGCAGAGACCTTCATCATCGGTCTCTGCTCGGGCGTCATGGGCATCGTCCTCAGCGAGATACTGCTCATCCCCGGAAACATCATCATCCAGAAAGTCTCCGGCACTTCGACCCTCGTTGCTTCCCTGCCCGTAGACGCAGCCCTCTTCCTCGTGGCACTGGCTACCCTGCTCACCATTCTGGCCGGCATCATCCCGGCCCGCGGCGCAGCCAAGTGCAACCCCGTCAAAGCCCTGCGCGCCGAGTAAACCCCAAAAATCTCATTCCCGGTATCCTTTCCGCTCCGGCGGCAGGGATACCGGGATTTTTTCGGCTTATTTTTGCTCCGGCCCGTCGGTTCAGCTTGTATCCATCCTGCATGAGAACGCCCTTTTTTGCTCTAATAGTTACAAAAGAGTACGGTCGTTCCGGGAAATTTTGACGTATACCGGGAATTTCCGGAAGTCAATTTGTTTTTTGCTCTGTAAGCAAATCAACCTGCACAAAGGAGGGTCGATTTGTTATGCAATTCTGCCAAAAGTGTTTCAGGGTTATTGATTTATTCCACAAATTATGCCATACTATAGTCACTGAAACCGTTCCCGACATCGTTCCCGAGCGATTTCAGTAAAAACCAGAACTTCGACCGAAAGAGAGGTGCTTCCCGGAATGCCGAACATGACCATCAAAGATATTGCCCGTCTGAGCGGCTGTTCCGTCAGCACCATCTCCCGCGTCATCAATGACCGGCCGGATGTGCGTCCCGAAACGAAAGAAAAGGTGCTTCAGATGATGCGGGAGTCGGGCTTCGTGCCCAACACCAACGCCCGTCAGCTGAAGATCCAGCAGTCCCGCAGCCTCGTCTTCGTGGTCAAGGGCACCCGGAACCTCTTCTTCTCCGACTTTCTCGTCCAGCTGCAGCGGGCCGCGACCCTTTACGGGTACAACGGCATCGTCTCCTATCTGGACGAGAATGCCAACGAGATAGACGCCGCCCAAAAGATCCTGCGGGAGATAAAGCCCAAAGGCATGATATTCCTCGGCGGCAGCGTGGCGAACTTCCAGCAGGGCTTTGCGAACATCACCGTCCCCTCGGTGCTGACGACGCTGGTCTCCGACGAGCTGGATTTCCCGAACCTCTCGATGGTAGGCGTGGATGACCGGGCTGCGGCCCGCACCGCCGTCTCCCACCTCATCGCGCAGGGTCATCGGAAGATAGCAGTTCTCGGCGGTCCGACCACCAGCTACCCCAGTCGGATGCGCCGCCTCGGCGCACAGGATGCCATGGAGGATGCCGGGCTCACCTTTGACGACCGGCTCTACGGCCTGTCCAACTACGATTTCGAGTCTGCCTACCACGCCATGAACAGCCTGCTGGCCCGCCGGGCCGAGTTCACCGCTCTGTTCGCCATGAGCGATGTCATCGCTTTCGGTGCCATCCGGGCGCTGGTGAGCGCCGGGTTCCGGGTGCCGGAAGATGTATCGGTCATCGGCTTCGACGGCATCTCGATGTCCCGCTACTGCGTGCCGGTGATGACCACCATCGTCCAGCCCGGCGAGCAGATCGCGCTCCAGAGCATCGAGCTGCTGGTGCGGCAGATCGAGCATGGCGCCCCGGCCCAGAAGATCACCCTCCAGCCTGAGCTGCAGGTCGGTGAGAGCGTAAGGGCTGTCTGATTTATTTCGTCTCATTTCCGCTGCCAGGCGGAATGTGTATATCACATGATGAAGAAGGAGAACAATTATGAAAAAAATGATCTCTCGTCGTAATTTCCTGAAAGTCGCTGGCGCTTCTGCTGCCGCCCTCGGTCTGGCTGCCTGCGGTGGTTCCTCCAGCAGCACCGCTGCTTCCACCGCCAGTTCTACCGCAGCTTCTGCCGCTCCCGCAGCTGCCGGCAAGGTCTACTACCTGAACTTCAAGCCCGAGCAGGATCAGGATTGGCAGGATCTGGCCGCTGAGTACACCAAGGAGACCGGCGTGCCTGTGACCGTTGTCACCGCCGCTTCCGGCCAGTACGAGACCACCCTGATGAGCGAGATGGAGAAGAGCGAGGCTCCCACCCTGTTCCAGGTCAACGGCCCTGTGGGTCTCGCAAACTGGAAGGATTACTGCTACGACCTGTCCGGCAGCCAGCTGTACGGTGAGCTGACCAGCGACTCCTTCGCCCTGAAGGACGGCGACGCCGTCACCAGCATCGCCTACGTCATCGAGACCTACGGCATCATCTACAACAAGGAGCTGCTGACCGCCGCCGGCTACACTCAGGACGACATCAAGGGCTTCGATGACCTGAAGAAGGTCGCCGACGACATTCAGGCCCGCAAGGCTGAGCTGGGCGTTGATGGTGCTTTCACCTCCGCCGGCATGGACGGTTCTTCCGACTGGCGCTTCAAGACCCATCTGGCAAACCTGCCCATCTACTACGAGTACAAGGCTGACGGCATCGGCTCCACCGACGCCATCAAGGGCACCTACCTCGACAACTACAAGCAGATCTGGGATCTGTACATCACCGATTCCACCTGCGACCCCAAGCTGCTGGCTTCCAAGACCGGCAATGATGCTGTTGCTGAGTTTGTGGGCAAGAAGGCCGTGTTCTACCAGAACGGCACCTGGGCTTACAATGACGTGAAGGATCTGGGCGACGACAACCTGGGTATGCTGCCCATCTACATCGGCGCTGAGGGCGAGGAGAACCAGGGCCTGTGCACCGGTTCCGAGAACTTCTGGTGTGTCAACAACACCGCTTCCGAGGCCGACATTCAGGCTACTCTGGACTTCCTGTACTGGTGTGTCACCTCTGAGGCCGGCACCAGCGCGATGGCTGACAAGATGGGCTTCGTCATCCCCTTCAAGAAGGCTAAGGACTCCACCAACCCCCTGATCACCATTGCAAACCAGTATGTGGCCGACGGCAAGACCAGTGTGGACTGGTGCTTCTCCACCATGCCTTCCGAGGAGTGGAAGAACGGCGTGGGCAGCGCTCTGACTGCATACGCAGCAGGCACCGGCAAGTGGGACGACGTTGTCACCGCATTTGTGGATGGCTGGGCCAAGGAGTACAAGCTGGCCAACGGCTAAACACTCTCTTTCTTCCGCAACAGTTTGACTAACGGGGGCGGGCGATCGGTTCGCCCGCCCCCTTCTTTTTCGGGAGGTATATCATGCAAAAGGCCATCAGCAAATACTGGCCGGTGTTCGTCCTGCCCACCCTGCTGGCGTTCATCATCGGCTTCATCTGGCCCTTCATCTGGGGCGTCTACCTGTCCTTCCAGCGGTTCACCACCGTCAGCAAGACCACCTTCGTGGGCTTGCAGAACTACTTCAGCGTCTTCTCGGACTCCACCTTCCTTCACGCCTTCGGCTTCACGGCGGCGTTCACCGTGGTGTCCACCGTTCTCATCAACGTCTGCGCATTCGCCATCGCACTGGTGCTCACCCGGGGCATCCGGGGCACCAACCTCTTCCGCACCGTCTACTTCATGCCGAACCTCATCGGCGGCATCCTGCTGGGCTACATCTGGCAG
>OHJB01001287.1_pt1 | contig 9413 bp, 8 predicted proteins | sample 1568431 | NCBI WGS metagenome assembly OHJB01 (sample SAMEA3879594, study PRJEB24766) | human gut metagenome | biome: human-associated habitat; feature: feces | place: USA | collected 1985/1987 | reverse complement strand
CCGCGACAACGCCATTGATGTTTACATCGGCGACACCCCCGAGGACGTCATCGGCGACGATGTCTGGGCCGAGACCTTCACCAAGCAGCCCGCACCCCTGACCGCTGAGGAAAAGAAAGAGTACCTGAGCCACGTCACCGGCGTCTGCCTCGGTTCGGATGCATTCTTCCCCTTCGGCGACAACATCGAGCGCGCACGCCGTTCCGGCGTGACGGCCATCGTCCAGCCCGGCGGCTCCATCCGCGACCAGCAGGTCATCGACACCTGCAACAAGTACGGCATCGCAATGGCATTCTGCGGCATCCGGCTGTTCCATCACTAAAAAGAAAACCTCTCAGTCTCGCTTTGCTCGACAGCTCCCCTAGCGAGGGGAGCCTCTGGCGAAGAGATAAAGCTTTCCGAAATGCCAAAGCCTCCCCTCGGTAGGGGAGGTGGCACGGCGTCAGCCGTGACGGAGAGGTTGAGCATTTTTCTAATTATACCACAAACGGAGGAAAACTTCGATGACCAAAGAAAAGATAGCCCGCATCAACGAGCTGGCACACAAGAGCAAGACCACCGGCCTGACGGAGGCCGAAAAAGCCGAGCAGCAGGCTCTGCGCAAGGAGTATATCGAGGACATGAAGTCCAGCCTTCGCGCCCAGCTGGAGCGCACCTCCATCAAGGAGCCGGACGGAACCATCCACAGAGTGAGCAAAAAGAACTGAACCGGGAGGAAAAAGTCGTACAAAACCGCTTTTTCCTCTTTTTTTGTGGGCGAAAGAGTGCTATACTTATACTCGAGCTGTTGCGTGCTCCGGAAGGAGCTGCGCGGCAGAAAACAAGTTTCCCAAGGCGGCGTATCCCGGGCAGGGTGCGCGGAAAAGGCCGCCTTTTGAAAAACAATAAAGAGGTCATTTATTATGCTTACTGCAATTACGGGTATCAACTGGGGCGATGAGGGCAAGGGCCGCATGGTCGACCTGATCAGCCAGGAGTACGATATTGTTGCACGCTATCAGGGCGGCAACAATGCTGGTCATACCGTCAAGAACGAGCGGGGCAAGTTCGTGCTGAACCTGCTGCCCTCCGGTATCCTCCGTCCCAATGTTGTCTGCGTGATGGGCAACGGTATGGTCATCGACCCCCACCATCTGGACGGTGAGATCAACAATCTGCGCGAGCAGGGTATCTCCATCACCCCTGCCAACCTGAAGATCTCTGACCGCGCCACCATCACTATGCCCTACCATGTCGATCAGGACGGTCTGGAAGAGGCACGTCTGTCCAAGACCGGCGCACAGTTCGGCTCCACCAAGCGCGGCATCGCCTACACTTACGGTGACAAGTACATGAAGAAGACCCTCCGCATGGGCGACCTGCTCCATCTGGATGACTCCGTCCACAAGCGCCTCGTCACCATGGTGGACTCCAAGAACCTCGTCATGGAGGGCAGCTACAATGCCGCCCCCATCAGCGTGGACGAGATGTGGGCATGGCTGGAGAAGTATGCCGCCATCTTCAAGGACTACATCTGCGATGTGGGCCAGTATCTGGCTGATGCCGATGCCGCCGGCAAGAAGGTGCTGTTCGAGGCCCAGCTGGGCGCTCTGCGCGACATCGACTTCGGCATCTACCCCTACACCTCGTCCTCGTCCACGATCGCGGCCTACGCCCCCATCGGCGCGGGCATCCCGGAGGCGCGGCTCGACACGATCATCGGCATCATGAAGGCCTACTGCACCCGCGTGGGCTCAGGACCCTTCCCCACCGAGCTCTTCGACGAGACGGGCAAGCGCATGCGCGACATCGGTCATGAGTATGGTGCCGTGACCGGGCGCGAGCGTCGCTGCGGATGGATCGACCTCGTGCAGCTGCGCTACTCCATCATGGTCGATGGCGTGACGGAACTGATCATGATGAAGAGCGACGTGCTCGACACCTTCGACACCATCAAGGCCTGTGTGGCCTACCGACTCCCCGACGGCACGGAGACCGATGAGCTGCCCTTCGAGCTGGAGGGTGTCACCCCGATCTACAAAGAGATGAAGGGCTGGAAGACGGACATGACGCAATACACCAGCGAGGACCAGTTCCCGCAGGAGTTCAAGGACTACATCCAGTTCCTGGAGGACTTCCTCGAGACCCGCATCGGCATCATCAGCATCGGTCCCGACCGCGAGCAGACCATCGTGAGAGGATAAGTCTCACGGCCAGGGGGCGGACCACTTCTCCCCCTGGTAGTAACCATCCACGGCCAGTCTTGGCCTCTAACGAAAGCAAACACCATGGCAAATAAACCTTCCATCCCCAAGGGAACGCGCGACTTCGGTCCCGAGGAGATGGCGAAGCGCAATTATATCTTCGACACCATCAAGGCGGCATTCCAGCTCTATGGTTTCCGCCAGATCGAGACCCCGGCGATGGAGACGCTCCACACGCTCATGGGCAAGTATGGCGAGGAGGGCGACAAGCTCCTGTTCAAGGTGCTCAACTCCGGCGACTACCTCAAGAAGGTCTCCGACGAGGAACTCGCGGACCGCAACGTCTATAAGCTCCAGACCAAACTCTGTGAGAAGGGTCTCCGCTACGACCTCACCGTGCCTTTCGCCCGCTATGTGGTAATGCACCGCGAGGAACTCCAGATGCCGTTCAAGCGCTACCAGATACAGCCCGTATGGCGGGCCGACCGTCCGCAGAAGGGACGCTACAGAGAGTTTTACCAGTGCGACGCCGACGTCGTGGGCAGCGACTCGCTCCTCAACGAGGTGGAGCTGGTGCAGATTATGGACACGGTCTTCACGCGCTTCGGTGTGCGTGTGGCCATCAAGGTCAACAACCGCAAGATCCTCACCGGCATTGCCGAGGTGATAGGCGAGGCCGAGAAGATCGTCGATATCACCGTGGCCATCGACAAGCTCGACAAGATCGGCGTGGATGGCGTCAATGCCGAACTGCGCTCCGACGGCATCTCAGAGGAGGCCATCGCCCGCCTGCAGCCTATCATCAACCTGCAGGGCACCAACGACGAGAAGTTGACCATCATCGCCGAGGTGCTCCGCGAGAGCGAGACGGGACTGAAGGGCGTCGAGGAGGTCCGTTTCATCCTCGACACGCTCAAGGGCGTGGGTCTCCACAACACCGTGGAGCTCGACCTGACGCTGGCCCGCGGCCTCAACTACTACACGGGAGCCATCTTCGAGGTGAAGGCTCTCGACGTGGAGATCGGCAGCATCACGGGTGGCGGACGCTACGACAACCTCACGGGCATCTTCGGTATGCCCGGTCTTTCGGGTGTGGGCTTCTCCTTTGGCGCAGACCGCATCTACGACGTGCTCAACGCCCTCGACCTCTATCCGAAGGAGAGCCGTCAGGGCACGGAGGTGCTCTTCATCAACTTCGGCGATGCTGAGACGGCCTACTGCATGCCACTGGTGGCCAAGCTGCGCCAGGCGGGCATTGCCACCGAGCTTTTCCCCGACAAGGCGAAGATGAAGAAGCAGATGAACTATGCCAACGCCAAGCACGTCCCGTTTGTAGCTCTGGCCGGCGAGAGCGAGATGGCCGAAGGCAAGGTGACGCTGAAGGACATGGAGACGGGCGAGCAGCACCTGCTGACCGTGGAGGAAGTGGTAGCCAAGCTCCGCCCATAGGCGGCGCGCGCCAGTCCTCTCCCCTATTCCTATTATATATATACTACTTATATATATACGCTACGAGCAACCATGGAGGCGGCCCTGCTTGCCGTCCGTGGTTGCTCGTAGTGTGTCTGTAGGCCCGCTGAGCCTTCGGCCTATAGAACCGTCCGTATTTTCCCTAACTCGGCCCGCAGCGCCTTCCATTCTATCCGAAGAGCAGGCGCAGCGCCTCCTCCACCTTTCTGACGGGATGGATGGCGATGGTGTACTTGCTGTGGTCGAAGCCCTGGAGGTTGTACTTGGGGATGATGATGTGCTGGAAACCCAGTTTTTCGGCCTCGGCGATGCGGGCCTCGATGCGGCTCACGGGACGCACCTCGCCGCTCAGTCCCACCTCGCCCGCCATGCACCATCCGCTCTCGATGGGCGTATCGACATTGGACGAGAGGACGGCGGCGATGACGCTCAGGTCCATGGCCATGTCCGTCACGCGGAGTCCACCCGCTATGTTGAGAAAGACATCCTTCTGCATGAGTTTGAAGCCCACCCGTTTCTCCAGCACCGCCAGCAGCATGTTGAGCCGTCGCTGGTCGAAGCCCGTGGCCGACCGCTGGGGCGTGCCGTAGGCGGCGGAGGAGACGAGGGCCTGGGTCTCGATCAGAAACGGGCGCACGCCCTCTATGGCGCTGGAGATGGCCACTCCCGAGAGACCGTCGTGGTCGTCGGTGAGAAGCAGTTCCGAGGGATTCTCCACCTGACGAAGCCCCTGCTGCCGCATCTCGTAGATGCCGATCTCCGAGGTGGATCCGAAGCGGTTTTTGATGCTGCGCAGGATACGGTAGAGGTGGTGCTGGTCGCCCTCAAACTGGAGCACCGTATCGACGATGTGCTCCAGGATCTTCGGTCCGGCAAGGGTCCCCTCCTTGTTGATGTGGCCGATGAGGATCACGGGGACGCCACTCGACTTGGCGAAGCGGAGCAGCGCCGAGGCACACTCGCGCACCTGCGAAACGCTGCCCGGTGAACTCTCGGCCTGTTCGGTGGCGATGGTCTGTATGGAGTCGATGACGACGATCTCGGGTTTCTCCTCCTTGATGTGGTCGAAGATGGCCTCCAGCGAAGTCTCTGAGAGGATGACCATGCGGTCGTTGACGGGATTTTGGCCAGCGATGCGGTCCGCCCGCATCTTGATCTGATGAGGGCTCTCCTCGCCGCTCACGTAGAGCACGTGCTGCGGCAGCCGCAGAAGGGTCTGGAGGGTGAGGGTGCTCTTGCCAATGCCCGGTTCGCCGCCCATGAGTACGATGCTGCCAGGGACGAGGCCGCCGCCCAGCACGCGGTTGAACTCGCCGTCGATCATGTCGATGCGGGGCTCATCGTGAGCCGCGATGTCACCCAGGCGCATCCTGTGGCTGCGCGAGGGGTGGGTCCTGAGTTCGCTGGCCGCGCTCCGGGCCGCCTGCTGCCCTGTGTCGGATCCCACACGGATCTCCTTGAAGGTGTTCCACTGTCCGCAGCTGGGACATTTTCCCAACCATTTCGCGCTCTCCTGTCCACAATGGGAGCAGACGTAGGCTATCTTGTCTTTTGCCATTTTCGTTCTGTATATATATAGGAGGCCATATCCTATGATAGGAAGTCCTCGTTTCGACCCCACAAAAATAAGAATATTTTTCCGTATTACAAAATTTATTATTAACTTTGCTGCAAGTATGAAGAAACTCATTTGGTACTCGATGGCCGTCTGTCTGCTGACGCTCTGCGCCTGCGGACCGTCCGAAGCCGATCAGAAGCGGGCCCAACGCCAGCGCCAGGAGGCCGACCGCAAGGCTTACCAAGCGGCTTTCAAGGTGGGCACGCTCCCCACCCTCGACTGTCTGCCGCTCTTCCTCCTTCGCGACAGCGTGCTCTACGACACCACCCGCGCCGACATCCGCCTCGTCGGTTTCACAGCCCAGATGGACTGCGACACGGCCATGACGAGACGTAGCGTCAATGCCTGCGTCACCGACCTGGTCAGGGCCCAGCGGCTGCAGCGCAAGGGCGTGCCCATACGGTGGTTTGCCTCCACCAATGCCTACTGGAATCTCTATGCGAGCAAGCAGCTGAAGGTCGATTCCATCGGCCGGCTGAGCGACTGCAACATTGCCATGACGCGCTACTCCATCACCGACTATCTCACGGCCGAGGTGCTGCAGCGTGCCAAGTTGCAGCGGCCCGCCCTGCGCGCGCAGATCAACGACGTGCTGGTGCGCGAGAAAATGGCCACGGGCGGGGAGCTCGACGCGTTTTGGTTCACTGAGCCCATGGCCACGAAGATGCGGCTCGACGGCCACCGCCTCCTCTACTCCTCGCAGAAGTCGGGACTCCATCCTTGTGCCATCGTTCTGGTGGAGGGGTCTTCCGACGACCCCCAGCGCACGATGCGCCAGCAGGAGGAGTTTAGAAAGGCCTACGACAGCGCCGTGGCGCTGATCAACAAGAACGGACTGGTCTATTATTCAGACCTGATCATCAAGTATATGGGCGTCGATAGCAAGGTGGTCATGAACCTGCCCAAGCTCTCTTTCGAACCCGCACGCGGGCCGCGCGAGGCCGACCTGAAAGCGTTTCAGAAGGGCCGGCCACAATAAGCAGCCCACCATTTATTCACATCAAAAAAGAACAACATCTATGGACAAAGAGAATAGCATCCCCTGCGGACTCACCATCCGCTGCTTCGAGTTCAACATGATCGGTGAGAATTGCTACGTCGTCTCCGACGAGACGCGCGACTGTGTCATCATCGACTGTGGCGCCTACTGGAAAGACGAGCGCGAGGAACTGGTGGAATATATCACGAAGAACGAGCTTCGCCCCGTCCGTCTCCTGGCCACTCACGGCCACCTCGACCATCACTTTGGCGACAACACGGTCTATGACACCTACGGCCTTTCGCCGGAACTCTCAGAGGAGGATGAATATGTATACAAATCGCTTCTCTATCAGGCGGAAAAGTATTTCCACTTGAAGTTGAACTATAAGTTTCCTGCCCCTGGTCGCTATCTGCAGGACGGCGAGACCATCTCCTTTGGCAACCACGAACTGCTGGTCCTCCCCACGCCAGGCCACACGCCTGGATCCGTCTCCTTCTACTGCAAGAGCGAGGGATTCCTCTTCACGGGCGATACGCTCTTCCGAGGCAGCGTCGGCCGCACCGACCTCGACGGCGGCAGCATGTTCCAGCTCATCAACAGTCTGCGCGAACTGGCCCAGTTGCCCGACGAGACAGAGGTGCTTCCAGGCCATGGCGAACCGACCACAATCGGCTATGAGTTGGCTCACAACCCCTATATGGACCGCTGATGACAGAGAAAACCATCCTTGGCATCGATCCGGGCACGAACGTGATGGGCTACGGCCTGCTCCACGTCAGGGGCAACAAGGCGGAACTGGTCGTCATGGGCGTGGTCGATATGCGCCGCGAGAGCGATCCCTACGTCCGCCTTGGCCGCATCTACGAGCGTGTGGCGAGTATCATCGACGCCTACCATCCCGACGAACTGGCCATCGAGGCGCCCTTCTTCGGCAAGAACGTGCAGTCGATGCTGAAGCTCGGCAGGGCGCAGGGAGTGGCCATAGCGGCTGCCATCCGCCAGGGCGTGCCCATCCACGAGTATGCGCCACTGAAGATCAAAATGGCCATCACGGGCAACGGGTCCGCCTCCAAGGAGCAGGTGGCAGCGATGTTGCAACGCCTCCTTTCGCTACGCGACGACCAAAAACCCCAATTCATGGACGCCACCGACGCGCTGGCGGCAGCCTACTGCCACTTCCTGCAGATGGGAAGGCCCGAGACGGGAGCGAAACACTATAGCTCGTGGAAGGACTTTGCGCTGAAGAACCAGCGACGCGTCAGTGGCAACGAATAGGGAGAAGGCGACCTTTTTGATTGTTGCCATGAACTTTCCGGGCGATTTGACCACTGTTCAAACATTTTTTTATAATTTTGCATCCAAAAATTAAAAAGGAAGACATGAGTGAATCCACGGCCCACGGTCGCCAGCTACTAAAGGAGAAGATTTGCTTGACAGCCCTGCGCCTGTTTCACAAGCGCGGCATCCGTCAGGTGAAGATGGACGATATTGCCACCACGCTTTCCGTCTCCAAGCGCACGCTCTACGAGATCTACACCAATAAGATGGAGCTGCTCGCCGAGGTGCTGGAACTGCAAAACCGCATGAACCACGACCGCCTCAAGCGAGAGCTGAAGCCCGAGGCCAACACGATGGACGTGCTTATCCTCGTGCTGAAGATTTCGGTGGAGGAACTCAACAAAATCTCGGTGGAGTTTCTCAAGGATCTCCACCGCTACCCCGAGGCGCTCCAGAAGCTTGAAGAACTGGAGAAGCGCAGCGACGAGGAAAACCGCCGCTTCCTGCAGAAGGGCGTGGAGGAGGGCTTCTTCCTGCCCAACATCAATTTTCAGCTGATGGACGATATCGTCCGCATAATCAAGGATCAGACGGTCTTCTATCAGCAGTATGGCATCAAGACGGTGTGGACGACGCTCGTGCGCGTCTTCCTGCGCAGTATCTGCACGCTCAAGGGCGTGCAGGAGCTCGACGCCTTCCTCGACAAAATGGCGACCGAGGACGGAGCGTTCTCGCCAGTCTGACAATTCTATTTCTCATATTTATATTAGCAAATGAAAGACCACGCATACAGGCCGTTTTTCCTCACCCTCTTCGTCGTCGTGCTGCTGACGATCGCCCACTGGCTGCCGACGCTCCATCTGGGCGACACCCAGCTGCGCCGTATCGACTTGCTCAGCGACCTGGGCAACGACAGCACGAAGGGCGACTTCCACGACGTCATACCCAAGCCCAAGGAACCCGAACGGCTCCTGGCGAAGAACAAGGCGGGCCAGACGGTCGCCTTCAAGGAGGTGTGGCCGAAGGGCGTGGAGCGCATCGTCGATTTCTCGGCAGGATCGGCCAACGGCATGGACCACTTCTACGCCATGCTCGACTCCGTGAAGCGGAAGCAGCTCAAGGGGCGTCCGCTGCGCATCGCCTACTTCGGCGACTCCTTCATCGAGGGCGACATCCTCGTCTGCGACCTACGAGAGCTCATGCAGGCCCACTTCGGCGGCGGGGGCGTGGGCTGGATCGACGCAGGCAACGACCTGACCAAGTATAAGCGCACCATCAGCAGCACCTTCTCGGGACTGGAGGAGCACATGGCGATGAAGAAGAAGAGCTATCGTGCCCAGGAGGCGGGTATCGCCCAGCGCTACTACACGATGCGCGGAGCGGTCAGAATGAACTATACGGCTACGAAAGACTTCCCCCACACGTCTCGCTGGGGTGTCTCGCGCCTCTATTTTCGGTCGCCGGGGGGCATCACGCTGAGCGGCCACGAGGGACAGAAGGCCTTCACCCTGCCCTTCAAGGGCAGCAAGCACGTGCAGGTGGCGGAGATGGCGGGCGTGGCCTCGGCAGCCGACTTCTCCGTGTCGCAGGGATCGGCGACGTTCTTCGGCACGGCACTGGAGAGCGACGGCGGCGTGATCATAGACAATTTTAGTTTGCGTGGTGCGTCGGGACAGACGCTGGCCGACCTCCCCGAGGCGACGCTGCGCGAGTTTGACAAGTTGCGCCCCTACGACTTGATCATCGTCCAGTATGGCGTCAATGCAGTCACGGAGGGTAGCACCACCCCCCAGCTCAAGGCTTATATGGAGCAGATGCGGACGGTGGTGGACCACCTCAAGCGCAGTTTCCCCGAGACGAGTATCCTCGTGGCGGGCTCCCC
>OHJB01001276.1_pt1 | contig 9523 bp, 8 predicted proteins | sample 1568431 | NCBI WGS metagenome assembly OHJB01 (sample SAMEA3879594, study PRJEB24766) | human gut metagenome | biome: human-associated habitat; feature: feces | place: USA | collected 1985/1987 | reverse complement strand
TAACAAAAATCTTCTTAAATGTAAATATCCTTTCCTTGCAATTTCGTATGATTTCTTGGAACTTAATTTGTTTGCTTTCATATAAGAAAAAATCGCAGCCAAGATATACCTTAACTACGATCCTTCATTCATTACCCAATTCCGCCTAACGCAATCCCAAGCACCAATACCAAAATACAGATCGGTACATAAATATATTTGCAGATTGGACAATACATCTTTGTAAATTTTGTTTCTCTTCCTTTGTTTACCTGTGTTTCTACATATTTCTTTCCGGCGATCCAGAAGAACATGATTCCTGCGAGTCCTGCTCCTAGTGGGCAGATGTAAATGGATAGAATATCCATCCAGTCAGATACGATACCCTGTATACAGATGGATACCACAACTGCTATGACACCGATGATGGCACATGCAGGTTTTCTGCCAACTCCAAGCTTCTCCTGCACCGTTGCGATTGGTGCTTCGTACAGGTTGATTAGTGATGACAGTCCCGCCATGAACACAGCCACAAAGAAGAGTATGGCAACAATATAACCGCCAGGCATGGACTTGAACAGGCATGGCAGATAGATGAACAGCAATCCCGGGCCGCCCTGGTTGAGCTGTGCTCCGGCAGTTGCCATGGCAGGTATGATTACCAGTGCGGCAAGCATGGCAGCAATCGTATCGAAAAGTGCAACACGTCCGGCAGCCCCCGGTATATCCTCATCGTCTGGCAGATATGAGCCGTATATCAGAGTTCCGTTTCCCGCAACTGAGAGTGAGAAGAATGCCTGTCCCAGCGCAAATATCCATGTCTTTGGATCTGCAAGTACATTTGGCTCTATGCGGAAGATGTATTTGTATCCCTCTATGGCTCCCGGCTGGCATGCCGCATATATGGTCAGGATGATGAACAATACGAAGAACGCCGGCATCAGGATCTTGTTGGCCTTCTCAATACCGTTGCCCACGCCGAACATAAGGATGGTGATTCCGATGGCAAGTGCAATGATCTGCCATGCATTGTTGCCAAATGAAGATGCCATTCCGCCGAAGTTTGAAGCAAAGCCGTCTATATCCTCCGGTGACAGTGTGCTTCCGGTGAAAGCTCCGATCATGTATTTCAGTATCCAGCCCATGACGACCGTGTATCCGATGGCCATTGCCAGTGCGCCGAGCACAGGTATGCCGCCCAGCAGTTCACCGAGCTTTCGCTTGCCCTTTTTCTCCATGGCGATTCCAAATGCATCGATTGGACCGGATCTTGTAGCTCGTCCGAAGCTCATCTCTCCGATAACTCCGGTGAATCCGATGAGTACCACAAATATAAAATATGGTATGAGATAGGATCCGCCTCCGTACATGGAGACTCTTGTAGGGAACATCCAGATGTTGCCCATGCCCACGGCAGAGCCGATGCAGGCCAGGATGAAGCCCCATTTGTTGTTAAAAGATTCTCTCTTTTTCATGTATAATTCCTCCCATATGTGTTCGTTACCGCATTGGCGGACCTCCCTCATAGTCCGTAAATTACGTTAACTTAATTAATATACATGAATATCATTTGGAAGTAAATTAAATAATGTGGATATGACTTAAAACATAGCTGCAAAAGCAAGAATTTAATTGAAAAATAACCGGCAGGTGGCGTACAATGTACCAGAAAAATGGAAAAAGTTATTTGAATATTATCTGAGAGGTGAGAAGATTGACAGAGGACAGATATGAACATATAGTACATCCATTTCCCCCACTATACGACGAGAAATCAAGGATACTCATACTGGGAAGCCTGCCATCGGTGAAGTCCAGGGAGCAGATGTTCTTCTACGGACATCCGCAGAACAGATTCTGGAAGGTCATCAGCAGAGTGCTTGGCGAGAAACTTCCGGTGACCATAGATGAGAAGAAAGCCATGCTGCATGCACACCACATAGCCCTGTGGGATGCGATCTACAGTTGTGACATCATAGGTTCAAGCGACAGCAGTATAAAGAATGTTACGCCCACGGATCTGTCGAAGATAGTGGAAGCTTCCAAGGTCACAAAAGTGATATGCAACGGCAAGACCTCAGGAAAGTATTATGCAAAATATCAGCAGAAGATACTTGGCATAGAACCTGTTGTACTTCCGTCCACAAGCCCGGCAAATGCTGCGTTTTCAGTGGATAAGCTGGTTGACATCTGGGGTGCTGAGATACCGGATATATGCAAATTATAGACAGAAGATAAACTCATACATAACATTTTCTAAAGCTTTCTGTAGAATGATGTACAACGAGTGAGAATATGTTATCATAGAGACCGCAGCCGGATTGAGTCAGATATCCGCTGTGAATATAGAATATTCATAATGAAGTTAAAAGGAGAGAGAAGAGATGGCATTAAGTTTTATCGAGATACTTAAGGTAGTATTCCTTGGTATCGTGGAGGGAGTCACAGAGTGGCTCCCGATCAGTAGCACAGGACATATGCTTCTTGTGGATGAATTTATCTCACTGAATGCGAGCACTGATTTCAAGGAAATGTTTTTCGTGGTGATACAGCTTGGAGCGATACTTGCTGTCGTGACCATATTCTGGAATAAGATGTGGCCTTTCCAGCTCAAAGACAAGACACAGCCTGTCATGAAGAAAGATACCTGGAGTATGTGGTTCAAGACAGTTGTTGCATGTATACCTGGAGCGATAGTTACGATACTGTTTGATAATTACATAGAGGCGCATTTGCACACAGCGGTTGTCATAGCGATTGCCCTTATTTTCTATGGAATAGCATTTATTGTGATTGAGAACTGGAACAAGACCAGAACACCGAAGGTTGAGACGCTGAACGACATAACATACAAGACAGCATTTCTTATAGGTATGTTTCAGGTGCTCTCCATCATACCGGGTACATCCCGTTCAGGTGCCACCATCATAGGCGCTCTGCTCATCGGTGTATCAAGAGTGGCAGCAGCGGAGTTCACATTCTTCCTTGCGGTTCCGGTTATGTTCGGACTCAGTGCTCTGAAGATGATCAAATTCGGACTGTCATTTACAAGTGCTGAGTTCGCTATACTTATTATAGGTTGTGTCGTTGCATACCTTGTATCCATTGTTGTCATCAAGTTCCTGATGAGCTACATCAAGAAGCATGACTTCAAGATATTTGGCTGGTACAGGATCGTGCTCGGAGTTATAGTTCTTGCATATTTTGCCTTATTTGCATAGCTTATAAATAAATAAAATCAAAAATTGCATAATATATATAGTATGTGCTATAATGCCCATGAATTGTGCATTATAGCACATATTAACATTGTGATAAAATTTTATGGGAGAAGAAAGATGGCAAAGGTTTCAATCATCATTCCAACATATAACGTAGAGATGTATCTGGTGGAGTGTATGGATAGTGTTGTAAATCAGACATTGAAGGATATCGAGATCATATGTATCAATGACGGATCTACAGACAGTTCACTTGAAATATTAAAGGGTTATGCGGAGAAAGACGACCGTATCATTATTGTTGACAAGGAAAATGGCGGTTATGGAATAGGCATGAATATCGGTCTTGATAAGGCTACAGGTGAGTATATTGGTATAGTTGAGCCTGACGATTTTGTGCCACTTAATATGTATGAGGAACTGTACAACAAGGCGGTTGAGAACGACCTTGACCTTGTAAAGGCAGATTTCTATAGATTTAAGCGCAACGATGACAATGGCAACATGACTTTGGTGTACAACCACTTGTCACCGAATGCAGAGGATTATAATGTTGTGTTCAATCCAAGCGAGACACCAAGTGCGATCCGTTTCATTATGAACACATGGAGTGGAATCTACAAGAGAAGCTTCATAGAGGAGTATCATATCAGACACAACGAGACTCCGGGAGCATCATTCCAGGACAATGGTTTCTGGTTCCAGACATTTATATATGCCAAGAGAGCTATGATAGTGAACAAGCCATATTATATGAACCGCAGAGATAACCCGAATTCATCTGTTCACAGCAGAGAGAAGGTATACTGTGTCAATGTTGAGTATGATCACATCAGAGATATACTTGTAAAGGATCCCGAGATCTGGGAGCGTTTCAGAGGCGTATACTGGCTCAAGAAATACCACAATTACAACGAGACGATCAGGAGAATCGGACCTGAATTCAAGAAGGATTATATAAGAAGATACAGCTCCGAGTTCAAGAGAGCAATGGAGATGCAGGAGATTGATCAGACTATATTTACAAAGCTTGAGTGGGCGAACATCCAGTTTATCATCAAGTCCCCTGACGATTACTATTATACAAGGATCGCATGTACAGATCGTGAGCGCAAGCTTGAGAGAGAAGTCAAGAGACTCCGTGGTCTGGTTCATCAGACCCGTGCAGATCTGGACAGAGTGAAGAAGACACCTACATTCAGGATCGGTGCGGTCATTATGTTCATACCTAGAAAGATCAAGAGTTTATTTAGTCGAAACAAATAGAGGTAAAGCTATGGGTACAAAGGTATCAGTTATTCTTCCTGTTTACAATGTGTCTGATTATCTGCGCCAGTGCATGGACAGCATAGTGGGTCAGACACTTAAGGATATAGAGATCATTTGCGTGGATGATGGCTCCACAGATGATTCTCTGGCGATATTGAAGGAATATGAGGCGAAGGATCAGCGTGTAAAGGTTATACAGCAGGCAAATGCCGGAGCCGGGGCAGCGAGAAACAAAGGTCTTGAGATCGCGACCGGAGAGTATCTTTCATTTCTGGATTCCGATGATTTCTTTGAGCCGGACATGCTGGAAAAGGCATGGAGCAAGGCTCACGAGACCAGAGCTCAGGTAGTTGTGTTCAGATCAGATCAGTACAGAGAGGATCTTCAGGAATTTGTTCAGGTCAGATGGACACTTCACGAGAAGGAGCTTCCACCGTACAGACCAATGTATTTTCGTAATTTCACGGGCAATATATTCAAGGTATTTGTGGGATGGGCTTGGGATAAGCTCTTCAGCAGGGAATATGTTGAGGAGAACCATTTCCGATTCCAGCAGCTCAGAACTTCGAATGATATGCTGTTCGTATTTTCAGCGATAGCATTTGCAACAAATATAGAGATAGTGGACGAGGTGCTTGCACACCAGAGAAGAAACAATCCAAAGTCATTGTCCAACACCAGAGAGAAGTCATGGCAGTGCTTCCACGAGGCTCTTGTGGCACTCAAGGCGGCGCTTGAAGCCCACGGCAATTTCTGGGAGTATGAGCAGGATTACATCAACTATGCACTGCATTTCAGTCTGTGGCATCTGGAGACCATCACAGGACCAAAGAAGGAGGTTCTGTTCAACAAACTTAAGGAAGAGTGGTTCGAGGAGTTTGGTATCAAGAGTCTTTCAGAGGAGTGCTTCTACAACAAGACCGAGTATGGCAAGTACAAGGTTATCATGGATAAGACCTTTGAGGAGTATGAGAAGGCAACAGCATAGAAAAGAAAAACAGTTTCACCAGTCGATCGGTGAAACTGTTTTTTTGTGGACAAATGTGTGTATCAGAACAGGTTCATAGCACCTATGATGCCCTGATTTCCCTCGAGCCCTGCGGGAACAATGTATGTGTCGGTGTCCTTGACCTGTGGCATGTCGATGTAACCCGACAGCAGTTCAGTGTAGTAATTGCGGATCATAGGGAACAGGAATTTGTTGTCCATGACTCCGCCGCCAAGGACGATCCTCTCAACTGAGTAGCACATGGTGTAGTTGACCAGTGCCTCAGCTATATAAAATGCTTCAAGATCCCATACCGGTGAGTCGGCTGGGATGTCTTTGCCTTTCATTCCGGTTCTGCGCTCAAGCATAGGGCCGGATGCAAGACCCTCTACACAGCTCTGGTGGAATCGGCAGGTACATGGTATATCATCGCCGGTTCGTCTAGGGATGAGGATGTGGCCTGTCTCCGGGTGTTCCATGCCGTGAATGAGTCTGCCATCGGATATTATACCGCCGCCGATGCCGGTTCCAACAGTGAGGTACATTCCCGAGTTGAGTCCTTTCAGTGCTCCATACAGGTATTCACCCCAGGCTGCTGCGTTTACGTCTGTGTCCACCACAACCAGGCAGCCAAGCGCATCCGTAAATGCTTTGTAAAGGCTGAATCCCTCCCAATCTTTCTTGGGACTCCTCATGATGGAGCCGTAGGTAGGGGAATTAGGATTGATGTCGGCCGGGCCAAATGTACCGATTCCGAGAGCGGATATGTCATATTTCTTAAAGTAATCTATCATGGCAGGCACGGACTGTTCAGGTGTGCCCGTCGGTATGGATATTCTGTCTATTATATTCTTGTCTGCATCGCCTATGGCACAAACCATCTTGGTGCCACCGGCTTCAAGTGCGCCGTAGTACATATTTCCTCCTTGGTGCCATGTTTATATGGCAGAAATTTTTCAAAATTATATACATTATATATGCCGTGTCACTTATCTTCAAGCCCGGATTTGCGTCGGTACTTGTGGAATATAAAAGAGAATTGGTGTACGCTTTTTTGGACACTTGACAAGATAAGATAGAGCCATACTAAGGAGCTTGATAGAGGCTTGAAGCTTGGAAGATAAAGTGTACAGGAGGCGTGATCATGATAAAAGGATATTTTGTTTCGGAAGGGTATATGGGATATGTGGACGGAGAGTACCAGCTTTTCGCTGATGAAAGAGATTATGTTGAGTATATAGAAGATTAGCCATTTAGCTTCTTGACCTTAGCATAACTTATGTTATGATGAGGCATATGGGTTAATACACAGGGATTACAATACGGATGGTGCTGCTATGAAAATCTGCAAGGTGATTCATGAGTTTGTATATCATGGATAATCTAAATATATACAAGGAGCAAACATAGTGGAAAAGGTATTGAACAAAAAAGAATATGTTATGGATATGACAGAGGGAAGCAGTATGAAACTGATCATGAAGTTCTCAGTTCCGCTACTTATAGGCAATCTATTTCAGCAGGTATACAGCCTGGTTGATTCGATAGTGGTTGGTCGTCATCTAGGGGCAAATGCGCTTGGCGGTGTGGGATCAGTTGGGATGATCAGTTTCCTGTTTTTTTCTTTGTGCAATGGAATGGCATCTGGAATAGGTGTTGTCATATCAAGATATTTTGGAGCGAAGAAAGAAGAGCAGGTAAAAAAAGCCATAGCAAATGCATTGTTTGTCATATTGGCGGTTGGTGCACTCATGAGTATACTGGGATATTGTTTTGCGGGGCCTATTATAAGGCTCATGAAGACCCCTGCAGAGACATTTGACTACGCATATACATACATGAGGATCACCTGTGGATTTACGATAGCGGTGGCTATTTATAACGGAATTTCTGCTGTGCTAAGGGCACTTGGGGATTCAAAGACCCCACTTATATTTCTCATGATTGCTTCTGCCATAAATGTTGTGCTTGATATAGTGTTTGTCATATACATGGATATGGGCGTTGCCGGTGCCGCATATGCAACGGTTCTCAGTCAGATCCTGTCTAGCGTTGGCTCTATATGTTATGCGGTGAAAACCAATCCCTATTTCAGACTGAAGAGAGGCCATTTCAAGTTTGACAGAGATATAATGAAGGAAGATTTCAGTATCGGTATACCAATGGCGGTTCAGACTTCCATGATATCAATATCCTGCTCAATACTGCAGACCCTTATAAATGGATATGGTCCGGAGGTCATGGCTGCATATACTGCAACAGGAAAGGTTGAGGGAATCATATTCCAGCCGTTTAGTTCTCTGGGACTTGCATTGTCTACATTTGCAGGACAGAACTGTGGCGCACGCAAGTACGAAAGGGTGCGCAGAGCGGTATGGCAGACAGAGCTCATCACGCTGGCTCTTGGTGCAGCATTGTTCTGTCTGGTAGCAGTTTTCAGGGAAAATGTTGTGGGATTTTTCGTGACGGAGGAGAATGTCATAAGGCTTGGCGCAAAGGGACTTGTGATATCCGGAAGTATGTATATTGCACTTGGAACGATATATACCATGAGAGGCGCATTAAATGGAATGGGGGATGTGGTGTTCTCCATGCTGAATGGTGCTCTTGAGGTGGGAGGAAGGATAGTATTTGCGCTGATACTGATGTATGTGTTAAAGATGGGATTCTGGGGAGTGTGGTATACGAATATATTTACATGGATTGTGATAGCACTCACCGCATCTGTGAGATTTTCTGTGTATATAAGAAAGTGTCAGAGAGAAGATGACGGTACGGAAAATGCATAGATAATAATTAATATAGCAAGGACGCCTTTTGGGGGGCGTCCTTCTTCGATTCAATCACATTGATATTCCAAGGGATATAGGTGTTATGAATTAGCATACTTTATATTTTGACAAAAATTCAGCGCTATATTATCTTTAATACAGAATAAACAGGAGATGACCATATATGTCAGGGGAAAGATCAGTGGATGTTGAAAAAATAAATAATAATGAAAAAGGCTTTGAACCGGCGCATATCAGAAGTGTGATCTCGCTGGCTCTGTTCAGCTTTGTATTTCTGGGTATGGAATTCTTCTTCGACAGCAGGGCTGCGGAGTTTGTGGATGCCAGAAGTGTTCTGTTGTATCAGAGCGTGATACTGCTGGCCAGTGCGGTGGGACTATTCATATATGCACTGATTGAGAGATATGTCGGCAGCAAAATCAAGCAGATAATAATTATTACTTTGAATATAGTGGAGGTTGCCGCGCTCGCAGCGATAATACTGTGTTCCGGCAAATTGATACTGTTATATGGAATTATATTCTTTATTGTGTGTGGTGTTATGGGAGGACGCGTGTATCACGATGTGAGCCGCGATTATACGGATAGAAAGCATCTTACGGTAATTGTGGGAATTTCATATGCACTTGGACTGCTTCTGCAGTATATCAATTATAATCTTATAGACAATGTGATCCTGCGTATGGTTATGTTCTCGCTGGCCATAGTGGCACTTGCAGTGATACTTTTTCTGGCCAGAGATGAATACGCAGAAGCGGAAGTGGACACATACATGGTAGATGAGCGGAACAAAACGGATTGCAAAGAAAAATGTGACGAAACAACTCCTGATAGCGGATCGGTGGCTGTGGCGCTTGTGATGGTTGTTCTTCTTATGACGTTTATATTTTCCGCACTGGATAATGTTGTGACCGTTGTCCACGCTGAGGGCGGGGCAGATGTGGGGCAATGGCCAAGGTTGTTTCTCGCATTAAGCGGAGTTGCAGCAGGCTTCTTGTTTGATATAAAAGATCAGCGCTTTATGAATCAGATGATGTACTGCGTTACAGTGTTGTCCGTTATAGCCATGCTTATCATAGAGTTTGGAGGGGCATTTATCATAGGTCTGATTGTATTCTATCTTGCAGCCGGATTCTTCGTAGTGTATTTCACGACAGGATTCATAAATGTATCCTATGGAATGCGTTGGTCAGCGCTTTGGTCTGGTGCCGGAAGGGCAGTCAACAACATTGGTGCGGGTATTGTGGGAATAATATCATATATGCTGATAGATT
>OHJB01001265.1_pt1 | contig 9572 bp, 8 predicted proteins | sample 1568431 | NCBI WGS metagenome assembly OHJB01 (sample SAMEA3879594, study PRJEB24766) | human gut metagenome | biome: human-associated habitat; feature: feces | place: USA | collected 1985/1987 | reverse complement strand
GCCAAACCTGCTAATAATAAATTTTTTACTTTCATTTTTGTTTTGATTTTAATGTGTGATGCTATAATTCTTTTTTTTTTGTTTGCACACTATATATAATGTATACTGTGCTAATTGTTTTTTTTCTTCTTTTGAGGAGAGTCATCTAAAGGATGAGGGTCGTTTGTTTTGTTAAAAACATCATTTTCTTTTTAATAGGAAGCCCTTATATTATATAAGGAAAAAGAAGTAACTTCCGGGAGGAATGATTTTGTTTGTTTCTAATAGGCAATGTTTCTTTAATTGTTTATATACTGATTTTATTGTTTTGTTCTTTTGTTTGTTTCGCAAGAAACTTTTGTTCCTTATCGACATTGCAAAGGTATGGGAGAAATGCGAAATCGTTAATTGGTGTTTTTTTCAATTTTCAAGGTGAATTTTTCAATCTTTCAAATGTCACTTTTAGGGTGGGTGAATTAGTCATTTTGTGAATGATTTGTTGAGGAGATGAATATTATACCGCCTTTCCTTTTCTTTTTCCACTGTTTGTATTATATATTTTCTTCAACTTATTCTGCGCAATAGAATAAATTTTGCAACTATTTAGGCGGGATGGAATGATTTGTGTCTTTTTCATTCTGTTTTGAATGATTTATTGCTGCTGTTGTCGTGTTCATAGTAGACTGCGTTACGTGGAACAGGTGGATGATCTCATCGTTACAAGAATACTTTCTCACCTTAGTGAGAATTAATTCTTATCGAGGTGAGAATATTTTCTCATAGTGATGAGTATTTTTTCTCACTAAGGTGAGAATTGTTTGAGAATTTAATGAAATGTATTTCGCTGTGTATTAGTAGAGTAGCGAGTTTGTAACCGTGTTGGAAAAGTTCGGATCTGTAGTAGCGGAGACTAATATTTCGGATAAGGCTACTTTGAAATAAATCCCTCAAATTGGCAAACTGAAATAATATATTAAATCCCCAGGAAAATAATGTGAGCCGTTACTTGATAGATGAGAAAAAACGCACTGCCTTCTCAGGTGGTGCGTTTCTTGATTTGGGGTTAAAATTTTAATTATAAATCATAGGGGGAACAAATACTGTTTGTGTTATTGTTCTTGTTTATTCTAAGGGGTAATTTTGTTTCTTTTTTAATGATACATTGCTACACTCTAAGGTTATGTCAGGCGCTATGTTATAATGAGAAAATGGTAGAAATTCTGTGTAAATTTTATACCAAAGTGACTGCTGCCCGGCAGGAGTAGTATCTGAACAGTCAAAACAGATCCATTCGCCGTCAGGAATGCTTGTTATCGAATAATCGGATATATTTAATCCGGAAATTTCTTGTTTTGTGATCATTCGTCCAAATGTGTAATTAAAGCATGAAATTTCATTATTGAACTTATCAATATTTATAAAATCATTTGATCTGTAACCGAATAAGCAGTTATTTGGTTTTTCATCAGTGGATTTAATTTCCATTAGTTTATCCCAGCTTTGACTGCAACATTCTCTTGTAAATTTTGGAATCAGAACATTATTTTTCGCGGTATCGAGGCTTGTGAAAACCCTGGAATAACCGGCAATACACATGTTGTTGATCTTAACGATTCTGTAGTTGAGCATAGATCCCCCATCTGCTGTGACCCTTAATACAATCCGGGTGAAATTATGGAGACCGGACTTGTTATTTCGAACATAAGTTGGAGAGTTTCCATGAAAGCGTGTGAAAGCCTTCGTGAAGCTTTCGGGTGTGTCATATCCGTATTCAAGTGCAATATCAGTCACCGTGCGGTTGGATGAAATGAGTTCTTCTCCAGCCAGGGAAAGCCGGCGGTTTCTGATATATTCCCCTATAGTATATCCCGTGATTAGATGAAATACTTTTCTGAAGTTGTCGGGAGAAGAGTAAGCCTGCCTGGCTATTGTATTTTGGTCCAATACTTTACCGTCAATAAGGTGAGTCTCAATATAATCAATTGCGTTAATAAGTCCTTCGGTCCAATTCAAATGGTTTTCTACCTCCATGTAATGTATGTATATCACTATAGCACATATTTGTAGTAAATTGTTATAATGGACATATGAAAGTCATATCGGTTTGTTAATATGCAGGTCAAGGAGGTGATGATGTATTGGATCAGTCAGGATTCACCAGAGAGATATGAAAAGCCGCGGATCGTGTTTCTGATAGTCTGTATATGGTATGATATAAAAAATATTTATCTAAAAGAAACCAAATGCGGAAAATCCCCCACTACATTAGTTAAGGAGGTAGGAGAGTTGGCCGGTCAAAAGAATAACAATGTGAATGACGGTTTAAACAGACATTTTGAAGAAGTCTATAAAAGACAAAACGTAGCGTGACCCTGTATCTGATATCAAAGTGCAAGGGATTTGATGATATAAATGATGTGCTGCAGGAAATGTATATGGAGTATTTCAGGACTATACAAAAGAAGGGGATTGAGTATGTTGATGACGAGGAAGCATTTCTGATAGCGCTGTGCAAAAGGAAGCTGTCGGTCGAGTTCGGTGATCTTGGAGTTTATGATGACCATCTTGATGTGAAAGTTGACAATGATGGCACATGGAGATTTGAATGGGAGCTAGGTGGAGATATCACTTCCGTGACAAGAGAGACACATACAGTCCTTGAAGATACAGGGGCTGTAGTCACCGAATGTGAGGTTTCCCAGATATCCATCAGGGCAGTGCTCGATATAAGCGGTGCAAAAAATATGACCTCAGACAAAAAATACGCGGTCCTTTCCGGTGTAAAGCTGAAAGACGGAACAATGCTTACAGATATTGTTGAATCGGGAAACGAAAATACAAACACATCTGGCGAATATGAACTTCTGTTTTACCACAGACCGCATATTGGATGTAAGCCAGGTAGACAGCCTGCTGTTCTGGAAAACAACAACCGAAGATGGTGAGGATGTGCAATACACTCTCAATGATTTCTACGAGATGCCATTTAACTGATATTTTCCTTTTGTGTATACAACCAGAAAATACATATGGCGCAATATGCAACAATAAGCAGTTTAGAACTAAAAATAATAATAAGATAGGATGTTCTAAGAAATTAGTTTTAATTATCTATAACAACAGAAAATCCGTATATTGCAATATGCAACAATCGGTAGTGCAGATTGCCGATTTTCGACGGTCACAAGCTGGGGCGGAGATCCGCACCGCCCTTATCGCGGTCGGAGCCCCATGCTTATGTGACCTTAGTCGAAATGAGAGCAATCAAACGTGATTGTGCATATGCACTATACGGATTTTCGTCCGTCATACAACTTAATTCTTAGAACATCTATACAGCAGATCCTCCCAACGGCGGTCAACCTCCTGCTGATACTGAACGAGAAGGTGCTCGTTCTCAGGCTTGAACAGGTGCTTGAACCTGCCCTGCGTTCTCAGGAAGTCCTCGATAGGAAGCTTCTTCTTAGGAGAGTAGGAGAGGATCCATTTGCCCTCGATAACCTCGAACAGAGGCCAGTAGCATGTCTCAACTGCCAGCTTGCAGATGTCCATGATCTTCTCTGTAGGGTATCTCCATCCTCTAGGACATGGTGACATGACGTTGAGGAAAGCTGCGCCAGGTGTGTATATGGCCTTCTCAGCCTTCTCATAGAGATCACGCATGTTGCCGAGAAGAGTAGACTGTCCAACATATGGGATGTCGTGGGCAGCCATGACCTGTGCGAGATCCTTTCTGTTCTGCATCTTACCATTTGACTGTGAGCCTACTGGTGTGGTTGTGGTGTCAGCATACATAGGAGTAGCTGATGAACGCTGGATACCGGTGTTCATGTATGCTCCGTTGTCATAGCACACATATACCATGTCATGTCCACGCTCCATGGCACCTGACAGTGACTGAAGTCCGATGTCATAAGTTCCGCCATCACCGCCAAATGTGATGAATTTGTATGTGTCATCTATCTTGCCTTTTTTCTTCAGAACGTTGTACGCTGTCTCAACACCGGAGAGGGTTGCGCCTGCGTTCTCAAATGCGTTGTGTATGTAGCTGTCCTCGTAAGCTGTGTAAGGATACATGAAGGTTGAAACCTCAAGACATCCTGTGGCGTTACCGATGACCGCCTTGTCGCCTTCGTGAAGGGCGCGGAGTACAGTTCTGACAGTGATCGTACCACCGCAGCCTGCACACATTCTATGACCTGGAGCAAGACGCTCAGGCTTGTTCATTATTTCTTTAAAATTATATGCCATTTCATCTTACCTCCTACTGTCTAAGTCCTATGTACTGATACTGAGGAATCTCAGCACCGTTCTCTATCATGTCTTCAAGCTGTGCAAATACGCCCTTGGCGCTGTCCACAGTGTAGTCACGTCCGCCGAGACCGTAGATGTAGCTGACAGCCTTTGTGGTTGCCTGAATGTCATACAGGTGCTCCTTGACCTCTGCTGAGAGAGGCCCGCCGCCTGCTCTGAATCCTTCCGATCTGTCAAGGATTGCCACAGCCTTGGTGTGGGCGAGAGCCTTTGCAATCTCCTCACCAGGGAATGGTCTGAACACTCTGATCTTCAAGAGTCCGACCTTCTTGCCTTCGTTTCTCAGCTCATCTATAGCTTCCTTTGTTGTTCCGGCAGCAGAACCGATCATAACGATGGCGTAGTCAGCGTCGTCAAGTCTGTACTCCTCAAAGAATCCGTAGTGACGGCCTGTCATCTCCTCGAATTCCTTTGCAACGTCAAGAATAACCTGCTTTGCATTCTTCATGGCAGTGTTCTGAGCCATCTTAGTCTCCATATAGTAAGGAGATGTGGCGTAAGGACCGACAGCCATAGGCATCTCAGGATTTAACAGATACTGCTCAGGGGTGTATTCACCTACAAACTTCTTTACGAGATCATCCTCGATGAGGGTGATGTTTTCAACGGCATGGCTTGTGATGAAACCATCCTGACATATCATGATAGGAAGTCTGACATCCTTGTGCTCAGATATTCTGTATGCCTGAACAAAGTTGTCATATGCCTCCTGATTGTTCTCTGCGTATATCTGAAGCCAGCCTGTATCACGTGCGCCCATACTGTCTGAGTGGTCACAGTTGATGTTGATAGGGCCGGAGAGTGCTCTGTTTACAAGTGCGAGGGCAAGTGGAAGACGATTGGACGCTGCCACGTAGAGCTCCTCCCACATGAGAGCCATACCACATGATGATGTGGCTGTGAGTGTACGGCAGCCGGCAGCCTCTGCGCCGATCGCTGCACTCATGGCACTGTGCTCACTCTCTACCGGTATAAATTCTGTATCGATCTCTCCATTGGAGATAAATGTTGAAACGAACTGAGGTATCTCAGTTGAAGGTGTTATAGGAAATGCAGGCATAACATCCGGATTGATCTGCTTTATAGCATGTGCCACAGCCTCATTTCCTGAAAGACGTTCTCTTATAGCCATTTATTTGCCCTCCTTCATAGTGATTGCTCCGAATTTGCACTGGTATGCGCATATACCGCAGCCCTTGCAGTGCTCCAGGTCAAATGCGAGACGCTTGCCTGATACGACCGGAATGCATGAATCCGGACAGACAGGTGCGCACAGAAGACAGTGTACGCATTTGCTCTCGTCTAGGACAGGGGTTGAAGTCCTCCACTCACCTGTGTTAAATGCCTTGGATGTGCCACCGCCGTATACGTGGTTTCCAGGTGTGAGCTCTGTCCATTTGCTATTGTCATGTATCTTGCTTATATCTGTTCTCATTACTTCATTACCTCCCTGAAGGCGAGCTTTAATGCTTCCATGTTGCCCTCGATAACCTCTGGTTTCTTGGCAAATTTGTGCTGATATGACTGTCTCATATCTTCGAGGAAAGGTCCCTCCTCCATGATTCCGCTGACAGCAACGATGGCTGCAAGCATAGGAGAGTTAGGAAAATTCTTGCCGAGAGTCTTCATGGAGATCTCCTTGGCATCAAGTGTGTATACCCTGCCCTTATAACCCTTGAGCAGTGGACGGACCTCGTCCGGAGTCTTAGGTGTATTTATAATGATGGCGCCATCCTCGGCGAGACCTGCAGTCACATGTACAGGTTCGATCAGAGATTCGTCAACTACAACCACATACTGTGGATCGTAAATGTTGGAATGTACTCTGATAGGTTCACTGCTGATCCTGTTGTAGGCAGTGATAGGTGCGCCCATTCTCTCTGGACCATACTCAGGGAATCCCTGAACATATTTACCTGTTTTGAATGCCACATCTGCGAGGAGCAGGGCAGCAGTCTTGGCACCCTGACCACCACGTCCGTGCCATCTGATTTCGATAGTATCTTTCACTTTCACATCTCCTGTCAAAAATTTCTCATTAAGTTCCGTTTATTAGGAAAAATAATCCTTTTGATTATACCATTTATAGATAATAAGTAAAGAATAAAATTAAGGAAATAAGTCGAAAAACAAAAAAATTTAACGCGGATAACAGAAATACCTAAAAATGTTGGATTTAACGATGGGATAAGTTATCTGAAAACTATAAAAAAGCATTTGGAATCATAAAATTTATTATATGCTGACGACAAAGTGGATACAGTTCTGTCCATCCACCGTCTGATTGTCCAACAGTATTTCACCATGGTACTTGGATGTGAGCTGTTTCAGCTTGTAAAGTCCGATACCTCTGGAATAAGCTCCATCCTTCAGAGGCTTGGTCGAGTAGCCCTTTGCGAAGAAGTTCTTGCGCATTTCCGCGGTGAGCTGCGATCCGGCATTGAAGGTTTCAACGGTGGTAGTCTTGCCGTCAGAGTCTATGATGACTTTTATCATACCTCCGTCCTCAGTTGCGTCAAATGCATTGTCCACCAGAATGCTCATGACATCCAGAAGCTCAAATTCCGCTGCCTTGGATGTGAGTGTGGAATTTTTGACATCTATATCCAGATTAATATTATGCTCCTGCGCAAGGTTCATCTTGCTGAACAGAAAACCTGCGATCAGTTTCATGTTGATCCTCAGAAGATACGAATTCTTGATGACATGGTCATTGCAGGAGGTATCCAGCTCATTTGAAAGGGCAGCAGCGAGGGAATCATAATCAGTGTAACTGATCGGCAGCATGCTGATGGCCTGAAGCTCATTGTTGTAGTCATGCTGTCTCATGCGCACCTGATCTATCAGATCCTCTATAATAGGAAGATACTGTTCATATGACTGTAGTTGCTTCCGGGATTCTCTGAGGCTCATATAGTTCTTGTACATTCCCGAGTATAAAATGAGGATAAGTATGACTATAAACAGGAAAGTCATAAATATATTCATGAAGTCCTTAGGGGATATACGCTGGTATAAAACCATAGATACCATGAGGGCAAATACTGCGAGTATTATATTCCTGGATACCTGATTTTTCACTATAAGAGCATCGTACAGCTTATCCATATGTCCGAATTTGTATAAAAGTATAGCTATGATGAAAGCCATGGCTTCGGTTATATATGTTGAAGTGTTGGTGAATGGATTGTCCGTAAACTGCATGATGACAACCATCTGGATGAGGTTCAGTATAGTCATGATGATAAGTGTAATTGCGTATCCCGTTATGATCTTCATCGGCGGATATCGGAATACCAGAGAGTAGAATACAAAGCAGTATATGTATGTTATCAGTGTGAATATTAACATGGAGTCTGTAACTGTGGCAATCAGAGAGACTGGTAAAGTCAGCAGAAGCAAAGGTGGAAGTCTCTTTGCTATCTGGGAAAATTTTACATTATATATCGCCATCAAGAATACTAAAAATACAAAGGTATCAAACAGTATCTTGGAAAGAAAATCAAAATATGCAGCCATTATCTGTTCTCCTGGTAAGTTTCTATAATAGTTTTGTATTTGCGCCCGACCGGTATGGATTCTTGAGCCAGTTTCAGCGTTATAAGTGAATTGGATCTGTCGTAGCTCTGTATGTAGTCGGGATTGAAGTAATAGCTTTTGTGGCATCTGACCAGAGGTACATCACCAGCAGCCTGCAAAATTGACTCGAAGGTCGGGTTGGTGACGATAAAATCGCCGTCGGATGTGAAAATGTGCTTGTGGTGGCCGGATGCACATACATAAATTATTTCATCCATGCTTATATGGAAAAGTATTCCCTGGATATCCTTTACGCGGATCCTTGATGTCTGGTCGTCAGGCTGTGTGAGCACCGAGTTGATCCCTCCTACGACATCGATTCTGTCATAAGGCTTTGAGAAATAATACTGGCAATGATACTTGTTGATGACATCAAGGTTTGGAACGGTGATGTCGGTGATGAAGATGACAGGTGTGTCATTGTATTTGGGAATTCTTCGGAGATAACCACATACATCCAATCCGGTCTTTCCTCCACCGAGATCAATGTCCAGTAAAAAGATATCAATATCAAATGAATCTATTATTGTTATGGCATCGTTGTAAGTTGATGCAGTGTTGACAACAGCGTCTGCGTACTCTTCTTCAATTATATGTTTTAAGCCGGTAAGCTGGATATTGTCATCCTCAACAATCAGAAAATTCATAATCAAACACTCCTGTGAAAAATTGATAGATAAACAAAACTCTTAAATTATTAACATATCAGGAACATTCTATCATACAAATGGGAATTTCTACAATAGGTATAATTAAAGTATATGTGTGTTGTACACGAAAATTTATGTCGTTCAGGTTGTTATACGCGTCGTTTGTGTCGATTTTTGCCAAAACTATTGGAAAAATTATACAAATAGTATAGTGTATGTAACAGAGGATAATTAACTCTGAGGGGAGATTGATTATATAGTGTCAGATAGGATGTATCAGGTACAGGTATTTCGGTTAAGGGTATCTGTACAGTATATTCAATTTGATGCATAGGATCTGCCATATGTGCCTGAGCATGTATGGCAGATTTTTTGCGTTAAGCTGTAATATAATACTATTTAAAATTTGAAAATAATATGGTATGATGTAGAGAAACATGGGGTTTTGTATACATCTGTGTGCAATTCCATAAATGACAAAAAGCTATTACCAGGAGGAAGAGTATGATTAAATTATTTGACAACGGTGCTTATCTGTTACATGGTACAGAGCTGGTTGAGGATAATGCTGAGGCAGGTGCGGTTCTCGCATCAAAGCTTGGCAGTGCTCCATCAAAGGAAGAGGCATCAAAGAACACACTTGCTTACGGAATATTGGCTAAGCATAACACATCTGACAATATGGAGAATCTTAAGATCAAATTCGATAAGATGACTTCACATGATATAACATTTGTAGGAATCATCCAGACAGCAAGAGCATCAGGTCTTAAGGAGTTCCCTATACCATATGTACTTACAAACTGTCACAACTCACTGTGTGCCGTAGGTGGAACCATCAATGAGGATGACCATATGTTTGGCCTCTCATGTGCGAAGAAGTATGGCGGCGTGTATGTACCACCTCATCAGGCGGTCATCCATCAGTTTGCAAGAGAGATGCTGGCAGAGTGTGGCGCCATGATACTTGGATCAGACTCACATACACGTTACGGTGCTCTTGGTACTATGGCTATTGGAGAGGGCGGCGGTGAGCTCGCAAAGCAGCTC
>OHJB01001262.1_pt1 | contig 9611 bp, 5 predicted proteins | sample 1568431 | NCBI WGS metagenome assembly OHJB01 (sample SAMEA3879594, study PRJEB24766) | human gut metagenome | biome: human-associated habitat; feature: feces | place: USA | collected 1985/1987 | reverse complement strand
CAGCGGCAGGCACAGCCGCCAGAAGTCCTCCCGGGGTGCCTTCCACAGAAGGAAGAACAGGGTGAACGGGATCCACAAAAACCACGCAAAGTAGGGCACGATGGCATATTTGCAAAAGGGAATCAGGTCATCCAGATGGCAGTGCACCAGAACATCGGGCACGGCAATATGGACTTCGAGCCAATGGAACGCCGAAAGGTAAAACAGGAGATAAAACGCCATGAACGAAACGGGATGGCGGGAAAACAAGTTGCGCATGGAACACACTTCCTTTTCTGGAATGGGGGCCGCAGCCCAGCCTAAAGTTCTTTGCAGCGTATGATTATACCGCGCAAAGACGAAGAAAACAAGACAAAAAGCTGACAAAATCGTGAACACATCCGCGCGGAATTTGGTATGCTTTGGGGAAGCGGATGCAGGGGAGAGAAGCTTCTGCCTATTGATACGAGACAGGATACGGGTTTCCTGCACAAAAAAGGCCCTCCCCGCCAAAACTGCAATGGCGGAGAGGGCCGGATATACGGAAACTCAGATCACCTTTTGTTCCATCCACCTGCCGCGGACAAAGCGGACGCAGAAGAACAGCGAGCGCATAGTTTCGACCATCGAACAGGCCGAGAGGGACAGGATCATTGTCAATGCCAAGAAATATGAGGCTCCGGGCGTCCAGCCTGTGGTCAAGGAGATGACCGGCGGTTCACCATGCTTCCCTATGGGTTACAAGGTCCGCAAGAAGACGGACAACTTCATCTGGATTTCAGACGACAAGCAGTACACTACGCAGGGCGTATTCGTGTACAAGTATCCTGCAGCGCAGGTGGAGAACTTCACGGAGGAGAACATCATCGCGCACAGAAACCAGTTCCTGAAGGAGAATGTGCCGGGAATGTTCGACAATACGTATATGATTACCAATGAGATAGCCACTCCGGAGGTAAAATTCATCCGTTTCCGTGGCCGTCAGTTCGCTGAGACCCGCGGACTGTGGGAAGTCTTCGGAGACTATATGGGAGGACCTTTCGTGTCACATTCTTTCTACAGCCGTGACGGTAAGGATATCATTGTCCTGGACGGCTTCGTCTATGCCCCTAAATATGACAAGCGCCAGTATCTCAGACAGGTAGAGGCAGTTCTCTACTCATTTGAGTGGGCTGACGACCCTTCCGGAAACAAGCAGTCTGAGGAAGAAGAGAAGTAGAATGGCAGTTATCACATTCTTGGTTTCCCTGTTGACCGTCAGTTCGGCGGTCCAGTCTCTTTCGCCGGGCAACCAGACTTTGTTGAAAGGCCTTGTCGGGAAGTTCGACAGTCTCGAGGTCTATGAGAACCGCAAGATAGAGAAGATTCAGAGGAAGAAAGAGGCGTGCGGAAGGCTTGATGGACGCGAGCAGATGGAGGCATGGCTGGATGTGGCCTACGAATACAGCTACTTCGATTCCGACTCTACCATTGCTACTCTTGAGCGTGTCGCAAAAATGGCATCTGATGCATCCGACCATTATATGGCGGTAAAGACGGCTATCCGTATGTCACGAATTCTGACGACTTTAGGATACTATAAGGAAAGCAGCGACATAATTGACTCCATAGACAAGAAAACCATTCCTCGAATTCTCCTTTTTGAGTATTATGAGGCTCATGAGTTTCTCTATTACGAACTTTTCCACGTTGATGGTTCACGCCTTGAATTTCAAGACATGCATGAGGAACAATATCGTGCCTACATGGATTCCGTCATTCTTTACGCGCCTGAGAAATCTGAATACGGACTGCGCTCCCGGGAAAAGAAGGCTTTGATGCTCAATGACTTCGACTATGCGATGCAGTGCAACCGTAAGAGAATGGAACTTGCTGCGAAAGGTTCTATTGCCGAGTCATTCGTATTCTACGAAAGGAATCTGATATATAAAAAAATGGGCGGGCATGAGGATGACCGCCTGTACTGTCTTTTGAGAGCGGCCATCATTGACCTGGAAAACTCAAATCAGGATGTCGCCGCATTCACTCAACTTTCATATATGCTCCGAAATACGGTGGATGCCGGGATTCTTGACAAGTTCTCAGAGTATTCCTACTCTTCGATGCTCAAGTTCCGCTCCAGGACACGAAGAATTTTGGGAATGGACGTAATCGTGGAGACAGACAGGCTGCTGCGGCAGCAGATTTTGGAGCAAAAGAGACAACTTACATTGAGTCTGTGTCTCCTTTCTGTGCTTGCCCTGATTCTTGTAGCCGTCTTATTCTATATGATTGCCCTTATACGGAAGGGCCGGATGCTTACTCGTCGTCTTGAGCGTTCCAACCGCATTTCCAACGGCTACATCGCCAGCTTCTTCCAGCTCTATTCCTCCTACATCTATCGGCTTCTCGCTTTCCGCGGACGCATAAACACAAGTCTCAGACGTGGCAATACCGACTATGTAATCGAGCTTACGAATCCGTCCCGCGACATAGAAAACGAGGAACTCAAGCACATGTACGATAGTTTCGACTCGGCCTTTCTCGATATATTTCCGACTTTTGTGGAAGACTTCAACTCCCTCTTGAAACCTGAATGCCGCATAGTTCTCAAGGATAGCGAGAAACTTACCACGGAACTGAGGATATTCGCAATGATCAAGCTCGGAGTAACTGAAAGCTCCAGGATTTCTGAGCTTTTGCACTACTCGATAAAGACTGTCTATAACAAGCGGTCCGGCATCAATTCGAAGCTCGCCATCCCGAAAGAGCAGTTCGAAAAAACGCTTAAAGAACTGTAAAATCGAGTCTAAAATAATAAAAAAACATTTCCCTGGTTCAATTCATTTGAATCAGGGATTTTATTGATATTCAAGCTAATAGCGTTTCCCTGAGCCATTTTTGATTTCCTTTATAAAAATGGGTAGGTTATTGTATCGTTTTGATTCCTAATTTTGCAGTGCGAATGGTTGGACAATGCCTGGAGTTCCGGCGTTTCCAAGATAAACTAATAAACCATGTCAGTCAATAAAAAAAATTTGCAAACAGCAGTTGCGGCGTTCATCGCCTTTCTCTTCGCGGGATGTTCATCAAAAACTGAAATCCCTGTCAATCCTTCCGTGTCGGCTCCGATACGTGTGATGCTCAAACAAGACGTAAATGTCTATCTGAAAGGAGTAAATTCCGGTACGGCATTTACTGTGGATTTTGGTGACGGCACTATAGTGGACGCTGTAGTTCCGGCTCCGGCAACTCACGCGTACACAAAGGGCAGTGACTATATGATTTCGGTTTCATCCCCAGTATTGGATGAGAATCACGTGTCCAAACTGCGTTGTTACCCTCTTGAGGCTCTTTCTTCCGCCCAGAAGAATTTCAGGGATCCGTCGTACAAGAAAATCTGGGTAATGACTCATCGTGCCCATACGGCAGACCCTACTGTTCCTGAAAACTCTGTTTCTTCGGTGAAAGCCGCAATCGCAGCAGGAGCCGAAGCGCTCGAATGTGATACGCAGAGGACCAAAGACGGCCATATCGTAATATGTCATGACCTCTCTATCAACAGGACAACTACAGGAACCGGAGATATCCCGTCCCTGACGCTTGCGGAAATCAAATCCTACAAACTGCTTGACCGTAACGGCAATCCCACAAACGAGACAATGCCTACCCTCGAAGAGTTCCTCAAGGCCTGCCGTGGAAGAATTTATGTGGATCTCGACTATTCTCCACGAACAGCGTCAACAGCAGAGGTGATGGCCGTTGTGGAAAAACTCGAAATGATGGAACAGGTATGGTTCTATTGCAATTCAGTGGAAAAGTGCCGTGAAGTTCTTTCGATTTCTCCTCGTGCACACGCCTATACATGGGCAACAGCTTATGAGCCGCTCAAAGGACTTGAAGGTCCATATTTCGTTCAGTACAGCTATTCCCCGACTTCCAGCAGCACATCCATCGGCACCGCCGTCCGTGACGGCATGCTCTGCTCCGTATGTATGCTCAGCGCCCTCAACAACAAGATTCCGGAGTATTCCATCGACGAATCTCAGTTGACAGAACTTCTTACCTCTTATCCGGACGTGAAGATGATAATGACTGACGCGCCTGAGAGACTCATTGAATCTCTTGCAAAACGCAACCTCAGATAGTTTTACAGAACACACTTAACAACACTTAACTATATCAAAAATGATTAGATGCAAATTGTCAGCGATAGCTGTATTTGTTTCATCCCTCTTCTTCAGCTTGACACTTTCGGCTCAAACTGGTTTTAAAGTCAAAGGTGAGGTAGTGGATGCAAACGGTGAGCCGGTCATTCAAGCTGGTGTCCTGATTGAAGGTACATCTGTCGGTGTCGTTACTGATCTTGATGGAAAATTTGAGATCAATGCAGCCAAAGGCTCCAAATTGGAGATTTCCTCCATAGGTTTCAAAACCCAGAAAGTCAATGTCGGCAGTGGCGATATGAGAATAGTACTTGAGGCTGAAACCACGACACTTGACGAGGTGGTGGTGGTCGGATATGGTTCGATGAAAAGGAAGGAAATGACATCAGCCATTTCTCATGTGAGTTCAAAGGACTTCAGTTCCGTCAGCAGTATTGACGCCTCCATGCTTATTCAAGGTAAAGTTTCCGGCGTAAGTGTCAGCAACACAGCCGTTGCGGATCCGAACAATTACGGAAGCATACAGATTCGCGGAGTCTCATCCCGCAGTGCCGGAAACGGACCGTTTATCGTCGTGGACGGAATTCCGGGCGGTGACATTACCAACATCAATCCTTCGGACATAGAATCCATTGATGTCCTCAAGGACGGTGCAGCATCCGCAATCTACGGAACCAGAGGTAGCAATGGTGTCATCCTTATAAACCTCAAGAAGGGAAGCAAGGACGGAAACGTGCATACGACATACTCTGGAACAGTTACCTTGAATGCACCGAAACAGGAACTCGACCTGTTGACTCCTGAACAGTTCAGGGCATATAGGACAGTATTGAATCCTCTCGAAGATTTGGGGGCAAGCACTGACTGGTTCAAGGAAACCACTCACTTGGGCCTTTCTCATCTTCACACCCTCACTCTTTCCGGAGGCAATGTCAGAACAAATTACCGTGTTACCGCGGACTACCGTTATGCACGCGGTCTTGACTTGACATCAAATCGTCGTGAATATGGTGCCAGAGCAAGTATCAATCATACAACCAAAAGTGGGTTGTTCTCATTTACTGCAAATTTGACCCCGCGTATAATCAATAGACGCAAGGCTACCGGTTCATTTTCAAGTGTGCCCGGAATAAATCCTACGGCTCCTGTATATGACCCGTCCACATCCAACGGATATTATCATTTTCCTGCAGGCTCGAATTATTCCAATGTCGTCGAATCCATGACTGAGATTACCAGCGATACGGAGATCAAGATTCTTGAATGGAATGCAGGAGCCCAGATAAATCTTCTTCCTCTCTTCAGCCCGAAGAAGCCTGACTATGAACTTACATCCAGAGTTACGGTTTCAGGCTACGAAGTGGACAAATTCGGAGGCTATTTTGCACCATCCACCATATCTTCGCACCAGAATGACAAGATAAAAGGTGATGCATCCCGTTCATTCGACAAAAGTTCTCAGCTCAATTTCGATTGGGTCAATAATTTCAGCGCAAAGTTCGGCGATCACAGGCTTAGAGCAATGGCTGGTTACAGCTGGTTCTATTCTGTTGCATCAGGAATGTCTGCCAATAATAAAGACTTCACTTCTGACGGTCTCTCCTATAACAATTTGGGCTCAGGAGACTGGGCGTCCAAGGAAGGACAGGTTTGCCTCGGCTCATATAAGAGCGACAGCAAACTCATATCATTCTATGCCAGAGTTAATTATGACTGGAAAGAGAGATACCTGCTGTCTGCTTCCATCCGTTATGAAGGCTCTTCAAAATTCGGACAGAACCATAAATGGGGTTACTTCCCGGCAGTTTCAGTGGGCTGGAGGCTTTCTGACGAACCGTTCATGCAGAAAGCTTCTTCGTGGCTCGACGACCTCAAGTTCAGGTATGACTATGGTGTTACCGGAAACCAGGATTTCGGCAGCTACAACTCTCTTGCGACCTACCGCTCATTCGGCTATTACCAGTACAACGGCTCAAGCTTCCACGTTTGGGGCCCGTCCAAGAACGTGAATACGGAACTCCGTTGGGAAAAGGGACACAACCAGAACATAGGCGTTGATTTCTCCCTCTTCAAGTACAGAGTCAGCGGTTCATTGAACTACTTTATCCGCAGGCAGTCAGACTTGCTCGGAAGCTATAATGTTTCCGTTCCGCCTCATCTGTTCAGCCAGATATTCACCAACGTGGGAACATTGAAGAATACCGGTTTTGAATTTGATATCAATGTGGATGCTATCCGCAAAGATAACTTCAGCTGGAGTTTCACTTTGGTAGGCGCAACAAATGACAACCGTTTCGTCAGCTTCTCGAACGATATTTATCAAGGTCAGAAATACTATAATGTCTGCACGATGTCCAATCCTAACAACCCTGGATATCTCCAGAGAATCGAGGAGGGACAGCGCATCGGAAACTACTACACCTGGAGATATGCCGGGGTGGACAAGGCCGGAAACTGGCTCATATACGACCACAACGACAATATAATTCCTATTGCGGAGGGCTCCGAAGAAGACAAGTGTGTGACCGGAAACGGCCTGCCTAAATTCACAGGCAGTATGACACATAATTTCACCTTGGGCAATTTTGATCTTTCGGTTGCATTTACCGGAGCGGCAGGATTTGATATTTTCAATGTGCACGACTTCTATTTCGGACTTCAGGGAATGACCGGAAATGTCCTCACGAAAGCATATTCGAAAAATGCCCATATCAAGACAGGTCTGAATGTCATCACTGACTATTTCATCGAAAAGGGAGACTATCTCAAACTTGATTATGTCACATTGGGATATACGCTCCGCCTGAACCGCAAATTCATTGACCGTTTCAGAGTTTTCGGTACAGCAAGAAACCTCTATACTTTAACCCGTTTCGAGGGAGTGGACCCGTCCACGTATGAGGTAAACGGATTGACACCTGGTACTTTCGGAGGCTCATATAACTACTATCCTTCGGCTTTCCAGTTCATATTCGGAGTACAGGTGGGATTCTAAAACAATGAAGAAAATGAGAAAATATATTGAAAATCTGTTATGGTTGCCTGCAGTTGCAGTTATAGCTGTGTCATCTTGTACGAACTTGGATGAGACAGTTTATGACCAGGTGATGTCAAGTAACTACTACAATACAAAGAACGATATAATTCAGGCAGTGTTCAGACCATTTGAGCATGCCTTCTGCTGCGAGTATGACTTCTATGAGCATGAAGAATTGACGGCAGACCATTTCATCACCCCGACAAGGGGAACCTGGTGGTATGACGGCGGAAAATGGGAGTCATTGCACAGGCATGCCTGGACCAATATCGATGAAGGCTGGAACTGGACAGCAGAATGGAATGCATGCTATACTGGAATCGGACAATGCAATCTTGTCCTTGATGACCTTTCCAAACTCGAACCGGCCAACTTCGGACTTACCCGAGAGGAATTCAACGGATTCATGGGACAACTTCGCACAATGCGCGCATATTTCTATTCGCGTCTGCTTAATTCATACAGGAACTGCGTCCTGACAACAACGTCAGATGAAGCTGTCAATAATCTTCCTGAAAACAGGAAACAAGTTTCCCCTCAAACTCTTTTCGACTTCATTGAATCTGAACTCAAGACATCTGTAGAAGAGCTTCCTGTAAAGACAGGAACAAGCGGGCCTGGCAGTATGCAAGGTTCTTTTACGAAGGGTGCTGCAGCCGCTCTTCTCGTGAGGCTCTATCTCAATGCTGAAAAATGGATAGGTGTCCCTCACTACGAAGATGTGATCAGCTGGTGTCAGAGAATCAGAAAAGGTGAATTCGGACAATATTCACTGGCTGAAAACTGGTGGGAACCATTCGATTGGAACAATGAGACTTGCAATGAGGTGATATTCGGTTATCCGGCATCATATTCCACAATCTCTTGGCATATGCAGAACTCGCCGAGAACATTCTACGGAAGAACACTTCCATACGGCTCTGCCAATTATCTCGGAGTTGACGGCAACGGCGAAAGGAACCCGAAATATGCTCTGTCGCCAAGCTACGATAACCAGAGTCCGCGTCAGCTCTTCGACTACAAACTTGGAATGCCGTCACAGAAATTTCAGAAATATGCAGGAGACAAGCGCTGGGCACAATACAGAAACACGAGCGTGAACACCCGCGAGGGAATGTTCTTCCTTGAGGGAAAAATTCCGAACTCGCAGACAGCGTCCGGCTATGCGATGAATCCGGACAACCAGTATGTGCTTTATCTGCGGGACCAGGTCGGACAGTTTCTCAGCACTGCTGAAGAAGGAAAAATTTCCGGCAAAGGAAAAGAGTCAAAACTTGGCAATGGAGACTTCAATTCTGGACTTTATTGCGTAAAATATCCGTTCTACTCATTCACGGGCGGTTATTATATAGAATCAGACCTGACTGCTATCCGCTATACGGAAATCTATTACTCTGAGGCCGAAGCTCTGCTCCGCACAGGAAAGGCAGACGAGGCAGGAAAGCTCCTCAATCAGGTCAGGAAGAGAAACTATGTCGATTTCAATTCGTCGATAGCTTATCAGCCAGAAGGCAGCATAAAACTCGATCTCGATGAGATGCTGGACGAATGGGGGCGTGAATTCATTCAGGAAGGACGCCGCAGGACAGACTTGATCCGTTTCGGAAGATTCCAGGAAGCTTGGTGGGACAAGCCTAAGGACATTGACAATCATTTGGAGATTTATCCGATTTCCCGTCAGGCTCTTGAGCAGAACCGTTATCTGAAACAGAATCCGGGTTATGAAGAAATCAACTGATATGACCACTGTTAATTATTTGAATTGAATTATGAATATAATAAGAACAATAACATTGACATTTGCAGCATTTTCGCTTATAGGCATCAGCTCATGTCAGAAAACATATCAGATGGTCCCGCCGCCTTCCGTCAGCAACAAAGGTGACGATTTGGATGATGAGGATTTCTGGGGTGACAAGTCCAAGGATGTGTTTGTTACGCCTTATGGCGAGGGTGAAATGGATGGCTCCTCTTGGGATAATGCATATGATGCAGATACTTTCCTGTCGCTTCTGTCCGATCAATCCGATTTGTCGAAGACCAATGTCTATCTGTCTGAGGGAACATATTATATGTCCTCCGGATCGGTATTCGGTCCTGAAATACGCAAATCCATCTTCTCGGTAAAGGGCGGATATAGTATTGACAGTAAAGAAAAGGACCTGACAAAGCGTAACGCATTGACATATAAGACTGTCTTTAGCGGAGACAAGAACAAGAACGGCAAGATTGATGATGGGGACTGCGGACTGCTTAGCGTCTATGGAGGAAACTCTTCATTTGACGGTATTACATTCCGCAATGGCTATATAAGCGAGAAGACTGCTTCCGCAAAGAAGAGCGGAGCCGGTGTCTTTGTAGATGGTAAAACCGATACTTGGATTGAATTTGTAGATTGCCGCTTTGAGAATTGTGTAAGTGACGCAACATCACCCGACTATGCCGGAGGT
>OHJB01001258.1_pt1 | contig 9627 bp, 5 predicted proteins | sample 1568431 | NCBI WGS metagenome assembly OHJB01 (sample SAMEA3879594, study PRJEB24766) | human gut metagenome | biome: human-associated habitat; feature: feces | place: USA | collected 1985/1987 | reverse complement strand
AAGTTGAGCCGTCGGACATTACCTATGAGGAATTGATACCTCTCCAACTTCTACAGCATCAGCATCCGCATCTGTAATGTGTCGGACATTACCTATGAGGAATTGATACAGAAGAATCTCAATATATGAGATCCAGTCTGGCTGTCCAGAGTGTCGGACATTACCTATGAGGAATTGATACATTCCGCTTTTTTTATTTTTTGTTGTACCTGTCTCCAGGTACAACTCTGTCGGACATTACCTATGAGGAATTGATACCAATGTGAGATTGGATGGAGTTATTTCTAGCTCCATCCGTCGGACATTACCTATGAGGAATTGATACAAAAGGCAAAGTAAGAAAAGTTTTCCAAATGCTACCTGCGTCGGACATTACCTATGAGGAATTGATACAAACTCACACACCACATATCCTAACTGTGTAAAGTGTCGGACATTACCTATGAGGAATTGATACCTTATTGATCTTGAAACCTATATGTCTTATTAGGTGTTGTATGTCGGACATTACCTATGAGGAATTGATACGTTCAGAAAATTGGCAATTCCATTTTTGATACTCTTTGTCGGACATTACCTATGAGGAATTGATACGAAAGTAAAATTATATCCTTCTGAATGAATTGGATCAGTCGGACATTACCTATGAGGAATTGATACTTGTATGCCATGACATATGTCTATAGCCTGACTTTTCACGCGAATGTCGGACATTACCTATGAGGAATTGATACTTTCTTCGCTTTGTTCCATTTCAACATTGCTTTCTGCTATTTGGTCGGACATTACCTATGAGGAATTGATACATTTCGGGCACATAAGAGATATTGCAAATATATCTATATGCATGAAAGTCGGACATTACCTATGAGGAATTGACACGTGTACGGTATTAGAACTTTCCAATTTGTTTTATCGTCGGGCATTACCTTCCCTACAAGGATTCCTTGTGCCAATACATAAGGCAAAGACATTATTTTTATTTGAAATCAATGAATGCACCGACCTGTTGATCGTAACTACTAACTTTCAACTTTATGACATGGAGAGACAGATATGAGTTTGTGTATTGAGGAAATACTGTCAGACAGTAATCTTGCCGCAGCTAAGGCATCATTTAAGGGAAAAAATGACAGTAGTGGGATGGATGGTGTACGAGTATCTGAATTGGGCGAATACTGGAATGTCAATGGTGATAAGATTAAAAAGACGATTTTGGAAGGCAAATACAGTCCGGGGCTGATTCGGCAGCAGGAAATTGTGAACCAAAAGGGAAAGAGACGTACGATCTCGCTGATGAATACAGTTGATCGTTTTATTTTTCGTGCAGTTTATCAGCAGATGGCAAAGCTGTGGGAAGGAGATTTCTCAGCTCATTCTTATGCATACCAGGATAATAAAGGAACGCAGAAAGCCGTTGAGCAGGCAGTCGCATATATGGAAGCAGGAAATATCTGGAGTGCGGAGCTGGATATTAAAAATTTCTTTGACAATATCAACCATGGTGTTCTGATGAAGCGGATTCGCAGAAAGATTGAGGATGCGAGAGTGCTGGGATTGATTCAGGCATATCTTAGTTGTACGGTGATGGATGATCATATTTGCAGTCAGAAGACGAAAGGGGTTCTCCAGGGTGGCCCGTTGAGTCCGTTGCTGAGTAATATTTACCTGGATGATCTTGACAAATATATGGAAGAAAAGGGATATCATTTTTGCAGGTTTGGTGATGATATTAATGTGTACTGTGCAGAGCAGGAACAGGCATTTGAACAGCTTCAGGATGTGAGAAAGCATTTGGCAGAAAGAGAACAGCTGGCAGTCAATAAAAGTAAGACCGGGGTTTTTAAGGGAGTCAACCGCAAGTATCTTGGGTATAAGTTTGAAGAGAAAAAGGGAAAGATCCTGGCGAGAAAAGAGCAGAAGGCTTATAGAACAGTTTACCGTGACTGGTATACGACCGGGATTAAAAAGATTGATCAAAATTATCATCTCATCAATGAAGGAGTCCTTACGAAAAGGGATTGTACGCTTCTTTTTGAAGGACCGGAAGGTAAGAAATATATTCCCATCGAAACGACAGATTCTTTATACATTTATTCAAATGTAATATTTTCAGGCGATTTTTTTGAATTTGTAAATGACAGGGCTTTAAATGTAAGCCTGATCAATAAATATGGTGAAAAGATCGGAAGTTTTGTATCTCAGAACAGCCGACGGAATATTAAGACGGAGCTTAAACAGCTGAAATTGTATGAAGATGTGGCGGCAAGACTTGATCTGGCAAGGAAACTGGAAATTGCCGGAATATCGAATTTGCGGGCAAATTTGCGTTATTATCATAGACGTAAGGGGAGAACTGCATTGAAGGAAGCCATTGAGTATTTGTCTGGTCTGATTCAGAAGATGAATGAAGCAAAAGATGTCAACCAGCTTATGACGATTGAAGCACAGGCAAGGCAGCATTATTACCGGTGTTTTAACTGGATTTTGGAGGATGAGGATTTTGTTTTTGAGAAACGGACACGAAGACCACCGGAAGATCCTCTGAATGCGATGATCAGTTTTGGAAATACGTTGCTTTATCAGAAAATTGCCAATGAGATCAATCGAACCTCGCTTGATATCCGGATCGGGATCGTTCATGCCGCTGGAAGTCGCCCGGAAAGTCTGAATCTGGATCTTGCGGATCTTTTTAAGCCAATTATTGTAGACCGCACGCTTTTCACGTTAATTAACCGGAATATGTTGGATGCGGAAGATTTTGTAGAAGTGGAAAAGAACGGGATTTATTTGAGTGGAAAAGGAAAGAAGCAGTTTATTCAGGAATTTGAACGGAAACTTTATCAGAAGATACAGATTGACGGATGTGACCGGACTTATGATTTTGTTATTAAAAGTGAGATTCAGAAGTTAAAAAAATTTATCGAAACCGGAGAAAAATATAAACCATATAAATATGTATGAAAGGCGAAGATGTTTGTTATTTTGGTATATGATGTAAAGGCTAAGCGTAACAATAAAATACTTAAGACATGCAGAAAGTATCTGCGTCATGTGCAAAAATCGGTATTTGAAGGGAATCTGACAGAAGCTAAGTTGAAAAGATTAAAAAATGAACTGAAAAAAATCAGCAATGAAAAAGAAGATAGTATTATCATTTACCGGTTTGAAACTTTAAAGTATTCCAGCAAAGAAGTGCTTGGGACTTATGAAGAAGACAGTGTTTTTTTGTAAGGAGATTGACATTAGATTTGTTTTGTAAATATCTGTAGCAGAAATGACTCTATTAGAAATTCTAACCTTTTCCACGTCTGTTAATGGTAAAAATTATCAATAACTGTTATAATGAAGCAAAATAGCATTCATTTATAAGCTACAAAGAGTGAACTTCAAGAAAGAAGCAAAAGAAGAGAAGTGGAAAAGAGAGTGTGGATATGACATTAAAGGAACTTGGAATCGGGCAGAGTGCGATGATCTGCAAGGTTGGTGGAGAAGGTGCATTAAGGCAGCATTTTCTGGATATGGGAATGATACCGGGAGCGGAGATAACTGTTGTGAAGTTTGCACCTATGGGAGATCCGATGGAATTGCAGATTCATGGCTATGAGCTGACACTCCGACTTGCAGAGGCAGATCAGATCGAGGTGGAGCCGATCAGAAAGCGGAGCAGAAGTCATGAAGGACGACAGAATATTAAAGCTTCAGAGCATCCTGGCTTAGGTGAAGAAGGAAAATATCATTCCAAAGAAGATGAGAACCCATTGCCAAAGGAGACAAGACTGACCTATGCGTTAGTGGGAAACCAGAACTGCGGAAAGACAACATTATTCAACCAGCTGACCGGGGCGAACCAGCATGTTGGAAATTTCCCGGGGGTAACAGTGGATAGAAAGGACGGTTCTATTAAGGGTTATCCGAATACGCAGGTAACGGATTTGCCCGGAATTTATTCGATGTCACCTTACAGTAGTGAAGAAATCGTTTCACGAAATTTTGTGTTGAACGAAAAGCCGAAGGCGATTATTAATATTGTTGATGCGACGAACATTGAGCGGAATCTTTATCTGACAATGCAGCTTTTGGAAATGGATATTCCAATGGTTGTTGCATTAAATATGATGGATGAAGTACTTGGAAACCAGGGATCGATTGATGTTAATCAGATGGAAGCGATGCTGGGAGTTCCGGTGATTCCTATTTCAGCGGCAAAAAATGAGGGCGTTGGAGAACTGGTAAAGCATGCGGTTCATATTGCCAGATATCAGGAGCATCCATTGCGTCAGGATTTTTGTGATATGAATGATCATAACGGAGCAGTGCATCGTTGTATTCATGCGGTGAGTCATCTGATCGAAGATCATGCAGAAAAATCAGGTTTACCGGTTCGGTTTGCAGCAACAAAAGCGATTGAAGGAGATCCGTTGATCTTAAAGCAGTTGCAGTTGGAGCAGAATGAACTGGAAATGCTGGAGCATATTGTAGTTCAAATGGAAAAGGAGCGAGGGCTGGATCGCAGTGCGGCAATCGCTGATATGAGATTTGATTTTATTGAAGGGTTATGTGAGCAGACGGTTGTGAAGCCAAAAGAAAGTAAGGAGCGTGTTCGGAGCGAGAAAATCGATCGCATTCTGACTGGAAAATATACGGCGATTCCATGTTTTATCGGGATTATGGTACTTGTATTTTATCTGACATTTAACGTGATCGGAGCATGGATGCAGAGCGTACTGGAATATGGAATCGATCAGTTGTCAGCAGTTGTGGATACAGCATTGCTGAACCTGGATGTAAATCCGGCGATCCATAGTCTGGTCATTGACGGAATATTTATGGGTGTGGGGAGCGTACTGAGCTTTCTGCCGATTATTGTAACATTGTTCTTCTTCCTTTCACTGATGGAAGACAGCGGTTATATTGCCCGGGTTGCATTTGTTATGGATAAATTGCTTCGTAAGATCGGACTTTCAGGAAGAAGTATCGTTCCAATGCTGATTGGATTTGGTTGTACGGTTCCGGCAGTTATGGCAACAAGAACCCTGACCAGTGAAAGAGACAGAAAAATGACGATTCTTCTGACTCCATTTATGAGCTGTACGGCTAAATTACCGATTTATTCTTTCTTTGTCAGTGCTTTTTTTCCGAAAAAGGGTGGTCTGATCATGTCAGGCTTATATGTATTGGGGATTCTGACAGGTATTTTGATTGCTTTCTTATATAAAGGGACTCTTTTTAGGGGAGAACCGGTTCCTTTTGTAATGGAACTGCCGAATTATCGGATGCCGGGAGCAAAGAACGTAGCACAGCTTTTATGGGAGAAGGCAAAAGACTTCCTTCAGAAGGCATTTTCTGTCATTTTAATAGCAACGATCGTGGTATGGTTTTTGCAGAGTTTTGATCTGCATTTAAATATGGTCGAGGATTCGGCAAAAAGTATTTTAGCAGCAGTATCAGGGGTTTTAGTACCGATTTTCCGGCCGTTGGGGTTGGGAGACTGGCGGATCTGTACCTCTTTAATCAGTGGTTTTATGGCAAAGGAAAGCGTGGTGTCTACGTTGGAAGTTTTGTTCGGCGGAGGGATTGCTTCTGTATTATCACCGCTTGCAGCAGCCTCTTTGCTGGTATTCAGCTTATTATATACACCGTGTGTGGCTGCGATTGCTTCTGTAAAAAGAGAACTGGGCGGAAAGTGGGCAGTCGGGTTAGTAGTCTGGCAATGTTTTATTGCATGGGTTGCGGCATTTCTCGTACAGGGAATTGGCGTGATGTTCGGAATAGTATAGAGGTAAAATAAAAAGACATCGGTTTTGAATCTGATAGAGAAAATGTGTAATATTATTCACATTTTCTCTTTTTTTGATAAACAAGAAGAATTGGTTGAGTTAAGAAAAGAAAAATGATAAGATTTAAGTACTGGTTTGGGGAAATTAGTATGTAATGATAGCGAAAAAGTAAGAAAAAAGGAGAAGTTTATGAAAAAAAAGAGCTTGAAAATGGTAGCAAGTGCAGCTCTTGCACTGACTATGCTGGTTCAGGTGGGCGTGCCGGTATATGCGGAAAGCATTGAAACTACGGCAGAAACATCATGGAAAAACGATGTAAAAGATCATTGGAATTTTGATTCAAATATAAGTGATCAGGGAAATCGCAGTACAGGAGTGTTACATGATATTACAATAGAAGAAACGGGAAATTCTGTTTTTGGAAAAGCATTGAAGTTTGGAACAGGTACAGATAAATATATGAGCTTAGAAAATTATATCAATACGGGTACCGGACAAACTTCTTTTTCTATGTGGTATAAATATGATACAAGTATCACAGAGACTAATACAAATGCGTCAGCGGTTCTTTTACAACATGAAGATAAAGGAAATCGTTCAGGAAGAACTCTTCTTTCATTAAAATCAGATGGGAAGTATGATACATTTATTAATGGAGAGCGTGCAGCAGTAACAGAAAAAGCTGTACAGAAGGGGGACTGGCAGCATATTACAGTAGTGTTTGATCAAGAAGCTAAAACCGTAAAATATTATATTAACGGGGAATTAGATGGTACTGCAAAAACGATTGGGAATAGTGCAACAGATGAAGTGTTAACCCTAAGAGTAGGTTCTCATAAAAGTGCAGGTTCTACAGATCCTCATCCTATGCGTGGATTTATTGATGAACTATATGTATATGATAGAGCTTTGAGTGACAATGAGGCAAAGAGCCTTTATGAAGAAAAAGCAACAGAGTTATATAAAGTAGATTTAAATGTACTTATTACAGAGGCCGAAAAGTTACTTAGCAGTGGAAGTTTGCCGGAGGAGAATGAACTTCATGTAAAACTACAGGAGGCGATTTCTGCGGCAAAAGAGGCGACATCCGCAGGAACTCCAGTGATGGAGACGTTAAAATCTGCAAAAGATACTCTAACAAAGGCAATGGAAAACTATAAGGCAAATCAGCCGATTGATTTGGAAATCAATACAGAAGAAGTAACACAGCATATCGACTCAAAATCTATTTTTGGAATCAATCATCGTTATGCGTTTAATGGATATGGCACCTTTGATTCTAAAAATATGAAGATGAAAGATGAATTTGTAGAATTGTATAAGGATGCAGGATTTGGCTCCATTCGTTATCCGGGTGGTACCATCTCTAATCTGTTCAATTGGAAGACGACTTTAGGACCGAAAGAACAGAGAAAGAAACAGATTCATGGCTTTTATAATAATCAGGGACAGGGGGGAATTGCTCCCAATTTTGGTATTGGAGAGATTGCAACCTTTGCAGACGAAGTAGATTCTGAGATTGTTTATGTATATAGTTTAGGACGGGGAAATGCACAAGATGCAGCAGATCTTGTAGAGTACTTAAATGCAAAGGTTGGTACAAACCCAAATGGCGGAATTGATTGGGCGCAGGTACGTGCAGATAATGGTCATACAGAGCCATATAATGTAAGATATTTTGAAATTGGAAATGAGATGAACCTTGGCGGAGAGGATGGAACAGCATCTCAAGAATATTGGACAAAATATGCTCAGAATAAAGGTGTAGAGGATGCATACATAGAAGGTGGAACAATACAGATTACAGATCGATATACTGTGAAAGAAGAAGACTGGAATAAAACAGCATCACAGAGTGATGGTTCACCTAATCAAGTAAGATATTTGCGATATGCAAATATAAATCCGGGAGGAGAATACAAAGACGGAAAAATTATAGATGATTCAAAGTTTAGAGCTATGGAAAAAGGTGTACAGGTAAAAGTCGGAACAGATGGACATCTTACTCCTTGGACTGTGGTAGAAGATTTGAGTCAATCAGGACCAAACGATACACATTGTGAAGTAGATTATAGTACAGGTGCCATCAAGTTTGGTGATGGCAAGAATGGTAAAATCCCTACAGCCGGAAATAATATTTATGCTACATATTCTGTGAAACGGGATGGATTTATTACTGTTTCGAAAGCAATTAAAGATACAACAGCTAAAATCAATAAAATAGAAGGTACAAAACATACAGCAAATGTTTATACGAGTTATGAAACGGTCGGCTTTATCAATAAGATGGAGGCGAAAAATGCGGAACAGTGGTATGACGGAATGACAATTCATCCATATTCAGACCATGTTGATGGGGGAAATGATGCAAATGCATTTTATGATAATGCAATGAAGCGTGCGGAAGTCAGTGGAATCGGCAAGGTCAAAAATAAGATGGCATTGTTAGAGCCAAAAGGAAAAGTTCCGGTTATCAGTGAGTTTGGAATTTATAATAATACAGAGGCACAGCTGCGGTCGCAGACGCATGCGATTTATATTGCAAAAGTATTAATGGAATATGTTCGCATGGGAAGTCCTTATATTCAAAAACATTGTCTCTCGGATTGGTATAGCGATGGCAAAGATTCTTTAGGACCAACACAGCAGGCGGTTATCCAGGTGGTTAAGGGTGCGGATGCAAATACAACAACTGGAGAAGGTACGTTTACATTCTTTTCAACACCATCAGCGTATGTATTTAAAATGTTGAATTCTGGATTTGGGGATAATATCGTAAAAACGGAATTTAGTGAAGTTCCTACCATGGCAAACGGAGCAGAAACATTATCAGCTCTTGCAAGTAAAGATGCAGAAGGAAATTTGTATATTGCGCTTGTTAATGCAGACAGAGATAGAGATCGTAATATTGCATTACAGATAGAAGGAACTGATGTTGCAGGGAATAAGATGACAATCCAAAAGCTGGAAACAGATTCTATTACAGCTGCAAATACACCGGAGGAGCCTACAGCTGTGCAGGTTACAGAAGATGCAGAAGTTGAATTGGAAGGAAATCCAATCATCAATCTGAAGAAACATTCTTTTGTGATTGTAAGAATTGCAAAGGCAGTAGAACCTGAAGCAGATAAATCAGAATTACAGGCAGCAGTAGATGCAGTGGCTGGTTTAAATGAAGCGTATTATGAAAACTTTGATGTGATTGCAGATGAATTAGCGGCTGCAAATGAAGTTTTAGCAGATGGAAAAGCAACTCAAGAGCAAGTTAATGAAGCTTTGACTAATTTGGAAGCTGCAAAAGCTGAATTGATTATGAAAGATGCAGAGTATGGAAAGGTAGATGCAGCCATTGCCGAAGCAGAGAAACTAAATAAAAAAGACTATAAGGATTTCAGTAAGGTAGAAGAAGCAATTGCCGCAGTTGTACGTGGTAAGAAGATTGATGAGCAGACAGAAGTTGATGCTATGGCTCAGAGAATTGAAGATGCTATTGCTGCATTGGAAAAAGCAGACGTGCCTGGAAAACCGGAGAAACCGGAAAATCCTGAAAAACCGCTGTAATCATCCGTCTCTTCTTTTTCAAAGGAAAACCGTTTCGATCCTCCTACCTTCTGGTCGAGCAGATTTGCGGGAATTTCCTTCACGAACCGGCTGACCGGATTATACTGCGTCTCGCCACGAATCATACGCTGCTTTGCACAGGTGATCGTCAGCTCTTTCATGGCACGGGTGATACCCACATAGGCAAGACGGCGTTCTTCCTCTAACTGCTCACTCGAATCATCCGATGTGATCGACATATAACTTGGGAACAGACCATCCTCCATACCTGCTAAATACACTTTCG
>OHJB01001253.1_pt1 | contig 9642 bp, 9 predicted proteins | sample 1568431 | NCBI WGS metagenome assembly OHJB01 (sample SAMEA3879594, study PRJEB24766) | human gut metagenome | biome: human-associated habitat; feature: feces | place: USA | collected 1985/1987 | reverse complement strand
GTGTTACTGTTCACTCCGTTCACAGTAACTTAGCCAAAATTCATTCTCGTTTTTATGAACACTCCTGATAATCCTCTCTCACAGTACTTGTATCATGAGTTAAGACGCTGTCCGCAATATTCACAATTGCTCAGACGTCCTTTTATTACCTGATTCTTTGCACCGCAGCTGGTACAGGTAACTGTAATATAAATCTTTTCATTTACACGTCTGTTTGGTGCAGTAATCATAATATAATTTCCTTCTCTGTCTATCTGGATATTCCGGATATATCCCCTGGCAATAAATTTTTCCAGTTTTTTTACTGCACCTTTTCCCAGCTCCTGCTCAAGTTTCTCAAATGAGACCGTATTCTGGGCATAAGATTCAAACCAGCAGGCAATTTCCCTGGCTTTTTTCTTCCGTAATGCTTTCTGAACTTCCCTGAAAGTCGGATATAAAAATAACAAACAGAGCAGAATCTCTGTTGCTGCCATTCCCCAGCGTCCTTCACCAATATACTTCTCCGATGCACCAATGGCTCCCAGGGATAAAAGTATGCAGAAGCCACAAAGAACCCACTTCAGTTTTCCCAACACCCCTGCTTTTTTATTTTTTTCTGTCAAAAAATCATTCATGTCTGTTTCCTCTTTCTCTGATTAATCAAAATTCTATGATATATTGGTGAAGCTTCTATCAGCCTGCCCCCAGCAGAAGCCATGCATCACCTGACGGATCATAATAATAAACCACATTGTCTCCTACTGCATAATAATGTTCTTTTGTAAAATGATCCTCATGATCCGTTCCCAGAACAAATACCGGACAATTTCTTCCTTCAATGTACTCCTCAGTGCCTGTATACCACAAAGACATCCCAAGACCAAGGTAATAGCTGACTTCATCTGTCTCAGAAAGCTGTTCTCTGGCAATCTTTATATTCAATGCTGAATCATGCTCCGGATTACACTCTGGATCGTACTCTGACTCATACACGGGATTATATTCCGGATCATACTCATCCCAATTATAATATATGGAGAAATCATAGCAGTGGATTTCTGCTGCAAGATGTCCATCCTTTAACGACACCATAGGATGGTATTGCACACTCATATTCTGCTTCTGTACAGAAACCATCACATTGGAATGAATCTCACTCACATTGCAGCGCAGGATAATGATTTCATTCTCCTGTCCCCTATAGTATGGAGAGTTCAGATCATCCAGATATTCCCCTTCTTCCGTAGGCTGAGCCGGATAAACGCTGACCCTGCAATCATCCCCCGGGACAATGGCATAAATTTCATATCCTCCTGCATCAACCACTGTTCCATCCTGTAAAAAAGGATACGCAGCTGCCACTTCTCCCTGTCTGGTATATTCAAGTATCTCTGCTGCCTCTGCACCTTCATAGGTATATCCCAGAAATGCCATTCCGGCCTGACATTCATTTTCCCTGATAATGTCCTGCAGAATTGCCAGATTCTCATCTGCCCCAGGTGCTCTGGCAAATACTTCTCTCATACCTCCGCCATGGATACCAACAGAAAACAGTACCGCACAAACACATACAGCAATCGAATATTTTTTCATACTCTCATCTTCCTTCTTATCAAGCGGATATTTGCACTCCGCTTCGCTTTCTGCTCATAATAGAATAACTTCGTAGTTTATCAGCTTGCTATTTTAACGTAGTTACGATTAGCTTACTTTCCAGTGCAGCCGCTATCAGATCTTCTTTACAGCTGTATCCTGCCTTGGCGATCATTTCCTGAAAATTCCATCTCACCCCGGAGGTAGAGCATTTCATTTCTCTTGCAATCTCTGAATATGACATTCCACGGATATACAGGCGGAGCATCTCCAGTTGTCTTGGACTGATATCACCGCTTGTGATCCAGTTAAGTTCCACCTTTGGCGTTATATCCGGAAATACACGCTCACCATTTAAGGTTCTGTGGATCACACTCCGTATTTCCTCTTCCCCATGATCCTTATACCAGAGACTGTCTGCGCATCCACTTTTTGCCCTCTCCAGCACCTTGGGATCAATCAGGGAAGTAACAATCAATACCTTTGTATATGGATACTTTTCCCTGATTTCTTTTCCGGCACTGAGCCCATCATGATTATGAAACGTCTGCACATCCATGATCACAAGATCAATTGCCGAATAATCACAGATTTTTACAGCTTCACGTGCATCTGAAACTGTCTGGACATGTCGGAATTCCGGCTCCTGCATAATAATATATTCAAAATACTTCTGCATGATCTTCTGATCTTCTACTATCAGTATCCGTACCATCGAATCCCATCCTTTCTGTCAGTGGCATTTTCAATATCAGACAAAACTCAGGGGAAAAAGAAACCTGCATCCTGCATTTTCCTGATTCAGCTGCCTTTCTCAGTGCAGATAAACCACCGCCTTCTTCCGCATTTTTGTCAGGCACCTCTCCATCATTGGTAATCTGAACAGTATATTCATCTGCATTTTTGTCTATCTTCACCCAAACAGTACTGCCATGGGCATGTCTGGCACAGTTTGTCACACATTCACGGATTGCCCTGTCTGTCAGCAGCCTGTAAGATGGATGCATGGGAAAGTTCCCACTGATCTGAACTAAAATTCCAAGCTCTTCTGCATGTCTAATCGTATCCTTATATACTTCTTCCATACTCTCAACAGCAGAACCGGTAAGAATATAAACCAGATGTTTCAATACAGACAACTGTTTATCCATTTTATCCGGATCTTCTTTCCTTTCCAATATTCTGCGTATTGACAGAAGGCTTCGTCCAAAATTGTCATGAACCTGCATTTTCATGACAAGCGTCTCCTGCTCTCTGATTTTATCTCCGATTTTTTCGTACATTTCCTCCAGCTTATGATTCAGGATTTCCAGCTTTTCATTGTTTGCCCTGATTTTTTCACCATTGTAATAAATTTCTGATACATTAACTGCCACTGTCTGCAGATATCCTGCACAATCCGGCTCCTGCAGACTATATTCCTGAAACATCCAGACGGAACCATCAGGAAAATAAAACACATTACTGTCTTTGCTCAATCTGCAAAGACCTTCCGATTCAGGTTCCCCACTCATTGCTTTCCTTAATGCGTCATAATCCTGCAGATAAGAACCTGTCATGATTCTGCTCAGTTCCTGCATCTTGGTATTACACAAAACAATCCTTCCAAGCGAATCCGAAAAACAGACTCCACAGGGAACGTCATTCACAGCCTCATTCACAGACCAGTAAGACAGGGAATGATGATATCTGCGTCTCTCGCTCCGGATTGCCCAGCAAAGATAAAGCAATAATCCTATAACCACCGTCATAAAAACACTGACCGGATAACCCTGAAGCATTGGCTGATAGGAACTTTCTCCCAGGCAATATCTGTGATCATTCATCAGAACGCCCATAAACATAAAAGAAACAGCAAAGACAGCCACTGCCGTTACAATTTTCTTTTTTCCGGAAAAACAGGTGATTCTTACCAACAGGAGAATTAGTTCCAAAACCAGGCAGATTTCAAAAAGAATCATCAGAAAATCCTGCATTGCCATACCGCATTCCACAAAATCGATCATCTTCCGCCTCTCTTTCTGAAGACGATACAACTGATAAACCATTCGTTTTCATCTTCCTGCTGCACTTTTAATTCCGGTCTTTCTGACATGACTCCACGCAGATCCACTTCTGATACAATATGAACAGAGATCCGCAGAGCATCATCCATCTGTGATACACGGTAAAAAACAGATTGCATGATATCAACCAATCGTTCCACAAGCCATTCAAAGGTGTCATAGCATTTTAGTATATCATCTGCATTCAGCTGCACATCCACATTTTCCACGTAGTAAGCAGCCCGGATCCTGCATAATTTTAAGCTGTCACAGGATTCCGCCAGGCTTTGTCTGAGATCTTCCATTGTAAGCAGATTTCCATCTGATGCATATTGTGTCAGCACCAGATTCTTTCTCCGCTTCAAATACGTACCAACAACTACAATTTTACCGAGAATCCGATCATATTGTTCCCTTGATTCTGTCCGTTCCAGCTCATCCATAAACTGTGACAGCAATTCCAGCTGACCGGCAGTCTGATTCTGTATCATATTTAACAGACGGTTCTGTTCTTCTGTCTTTCTCCGCTCAGCCTCTTTCTGATAAGCTTTCTGTAACAGACGGTTTCTGGCAGTCAGTTCCTCCTGCTGTTCCCGAATATCCTGATACTGATCCAACAGTACCGAAATATCCTCTGACCAAAACAAATGTCCTCCCCTTATAGGAATATGGTTGATCCGGATTCCCTGTTCCTGTACTGATGATCTGTCTATTATGATTCTACGCAGTTCAGGCGACAGCTCGGGAAAATCACCGGAATGATAATAGCGCTGAAAAGAATGATCTGTAATCTCTGCATCCAGTCCTCCGGAAGTCTGGAATAATTCAAAATATCGATTATTGGTCTGTATCAATCCACATAATATACAACCCTGAAAAATTGCCGCCATTAAAAGACAGCACACTGCCGTCATATCCCCTGCAATGATTTTGATGAAAGGCAGGCGGAGTATATTTCCGATATTCCACCCCAGAAGCAATATTCCCGGAATCACTGGCAGCCAGAACTGTTTCTTTCCCGGAATTCTGCTTTTTCTGATCAGAATGATTTCCATCCCTGTCAGACAGATCAAGATCCATCCCTGAATCACCATAAAAACAATACCATAGCTGTAATCTTTATCCGAAAATGGGGGCTGTTTGGAAAAACGAAATACCAGCTGATGCAAATCATTTGTAAAAACACTTACGATCAATATCGCTGCAACGGTCAGCAAAATTAGAATCTTTCTGACCGTTTTCTCTTCCTCCTTTTCGCCCAAAAACATTGCTGCTGCCAAACCCAGAACCGGAATCAGAATCATGGGAATATAATATAGATACCAGCAGATATGTTCTCCAAGAGGATCATGAAAAATATGAAATTTTACTGTCCGCACAAAGAACCAGAATACCATCAGATAGCCAATTGCAGTCAGGCATCTGCGCGTTTTTTTATGTACTACATGCTTTCCCAGATAAATCACCCAGGCACAGTACATTCCCAGATAAATACAGCTACGACACTGATCTGCCAGATTTCTCATAAAAACATTTTCCGTTCTCACCTGCCTGCAGAAATAAGCCAGCAACACACTTATCAAAATCACTCCATATGACAGAGCCCTCTTTTTACTGTATGTCATGAAAATTCCTCTTTCACCGGAGCGGGTTTGAAAAATGCTTTACGCAAGATGTGCGTCACAATTTGCGGGAATGATTTTTCAAACACACCCAACCTATTTTTGTAATAATTATACTATAAAGTACCATTTTATCATATAGTTTTCAGAAGAATCATCTATTTTCAGAGTTTTTATCACAAACAGAGTGAACAATCCTGTCCACTCTGTTTCCCATTGCTTAAAACGGTCTTGGCTGACCACAGTATTCACAAAACTTTCCGGTATTCTCTGCACCGCACTGGCATTTCCACGAACTGTTATTCTGTTGCATTCCTCCGGTCATGTTCGTTTCTGACATTCCCGTCTGCTGCATTCCTCCGTTCATGTTCATTCCCGGCATTCCGGGCTGCATTCCCGCTGCATTTGGTGTCAGTGCCGCAATAATCTGATAAGCAGTCTGCTCCACTTCCATCAATTCCCTTCTGTTATCACTGCTTATAGAGAAAGTATTCAGGTGAAAATCCATATCATCAAACCACTGAGTTCTCACTTTAATACGCATGGTATAATCAAATTCATATTTATATACCGGTGGCTGATAACTTACAGTTTCTCCATCCTTTGTATATGTTTCCTCTTGCTGCTGTTGGTCTACATCAACCCTGCACTGTACAATGGCTGATAAAGGAACTATGTCCGGGTTTTCATTAACATCCAGTTTCCGCGCAACAGTAAAATTCCCCTTATTATCATCAATAAAAACATTGTAATTTCTGGTATTGATCTGACGGGTTATACAAAAGTCCATTACCGCTTTTTTGTTTTTTTCACGATATTCCAGCTGACGTTTGATATCCTCTACTGTACTGTGCCGCCGCTCCTCAAACCATGGTGATAATTTTTTCGCACAATCCTTACACAGATTTCCGTCATCCAGTTTTCGATTTCCCAATAAACCAATTTTCTCCCCGCAGATGTTACAGATTTTCTTATCAAATAATCCCATACCCTATCCTCCTTTTTTATCTGAAATCCCATACTGCCGCACCGGAATGGTGCGGCAGTATTTTACCTTATTCTGTAACAATTATTTTTTCAAAATATGTCTTTACGGAAAAATCAACTTCACCTGTTTCAGAATCATCTGCTTCTTCGCCGTCATCAGATTCCTCTGCATCATCTTCTGCTATCAAACACAGTTTTCCATCATCCAGTAAATTGAACTTCATATTATCAAGACTGAAAAACATAGTTCCTGCCTCATCCTCTGTTACAGCCTTTAATACCAGTGCGTTTCCTTCCACGTCGCCCTGAAGTTCTACTTTTGTCTCTTCTCCGCTCTCTATTAAGATAATTTCAGCCTTTCCATCTTCCACAGACATACTCATTTCAAATCCTGTAAAGTCAGCATTAACCGGCATCTGCATTCCAAATGCTTCCATCAGAGTACAGCTCCATTCTCCTTCAAAATCCTTCATAGTTGGATTTTCTACCGGTTTGCCCGGTACGTAAGGCTCATACTCTTCCTTTTCCTGACTCAGGATCATTGTCGTTCCATCTGCTGTTAAGGTTATCTTACCGTCCTTGTACTCACATTCTTCTGTCTGATCATTATGAGTCATCAAAATTTTATCATTTTCTATTTTCCACTCTGATTCATCTACTTCAGGCTCTTCCCCATAAACAGAACTTGTTGTTTCCATTTTACCGTCTTCTTTAATGTCCACGATCACTTCCATTCCCATTGCCCCCGGATGAAAGGATGCACCTTCGCCCATAGAAAGCTCATTTACATACCAGGTTCCAATAACATCCTTTTCTTCAAGGGCATAAACACTTACACTCATAAAGCCTGCCATTAAGACTCCTACTGTTCCTGCCATCCACAACCTCATTTTTTTACTCATACAAACATCTCCTTTCTTTTTTAATGTACTCCTCGGACTCTTTTTTACTTAATTTTGTGAGAAGATTTTTTGTTTATCTACATTATACGTGAACGCTCAGATATTTACACTAGCACTTCTGACAGTATGCATGTAATTTTTTGGATAAATTAAAACCTGCTGAAAAGTTTTTAACTTTTCTCAGCAGGTTCATTAAAATACTTTCTGTTTTGGCGCATTCTCTCCAGATTTTCCAGAATTATATCTACACTGATTGGTTTGGCAATATGAGCGTTCATACCCGCTTTGATTGCCTTTTTACGGTCTTCTTCAAAAGCATTGGCAGTCATCGCAATTTTTGAATAGGACCTGCTGATTGCGGGAATACTTTTTTATTTCCATTCAGAAGCAAGGCATACACGTACCGGATCCTGAATTTCCATTCTGTCAGGTTCTACTAGGCAGTCATAGGCCAAAATATGCACTCCTGCCCTTTCCGCTTCCTGTAATGTTTCTCCAAATTCCCGATGAGTCTCCCAGTTGGGCTCAAACCTGTCAACTCCCTTCATCTGGATCACCAGAAGCAGATAGGCTTCGTATCCTTCCTGCATACAATGGATCAGCTCCTTCAGATGTTTCACACCTCTTTCTGTCGGTGCATCGGGGAAGCGTGCTATATTATCCGACTCCAGAGTGACACCTTTCACTTCTATAAAAGCCTTACGTTTCTCTGAACAGACGTAAAGATCAAATCTGGAATTTCCATAGGTCTTCTCCGGCGTTACCTGAACCTTTTCCGGAAAAAGATGTCCTGCCTTTACCCACTCCAGTGCTGCTTTATTGGGAATCTGAGAATCCATATTGATCAGGCCCCTGCCCTTTTTATTTACGCAGATTAGATCATAGGCTGTCTTTCTCGCCGGATTGCTACTCTTTTCCAGAAAAACCTGTGTACCCGGGACCAGAAGCTCCCTGCACCTGCCCGTATTCTTTACATGAACCGTTTCCACCTGCCCATTGATCTCCACATGTGCAATAAACCGATTAGGACGATCTATGAAACGGCCCTCTGTGATATGTTCGTACTTCATTTTTTCTGCTCCTCTTTACGCATTGTATACATACCATAGCATGTTTTCCTCATATCTACAACATTTTCACTCTAAGAAACTTTTGTCTGATTTTGCCTATGTTTTTGTACCTATGTTTTGAAAAAAATTCATTACGTTTTTTCATTTCTGTGCTATAATGTTCCATCATAAAAATATCCGATAAAAATGAGGTGAAACAGGTGAAGAAAAAAAATCTTGTGCCTCTTATCGTTTTTTTACTGAGCATGTGCCTTGTTGGTTTCATCGTATACAAAACAGACACTCACGAAAAATGGCAGAGACGCACAACCGCACAATTAAATGTATCAACCTACGGCGAACGTATTAAAAATGAAATTACAAATGGAATTGCGATCACAGATACTCTGAAACAGGTTCTGATCAGTGGAAATGGAGATATCAAGCAATTTGATACGATTGCAGAAAATCTTATATCTGATTCTATTGAAAGTGTACAGCTTGCTCCGGACGGTGTTGTAACAGATATTTATCCTGCTGAGGGAAATGGGGCAGGTAAAATTGATCTGCTCCATGATAAAGACCGTGGCAGAATTTCCTGTTATGCAAGAGACAACCATACAATCATTACACAGGGACCCTTTGAATTGAAACAGGGCAGCTATGGAATTGCTGTTCGCAATCCGGTCTACCTGAATGATGAGCACGGACAGGCGTATTTCTGGGGATTTACCATTGTTATCCTGCGTGTTCCTGATATTTTTTCCGACTCGATCCATGCACTTTCAGGTTTTAGATATGAGTACAGACTTTCCAAAACAGAAACTCCCTGGAGTGACACTTATAAAACCGTTTACCAGTCAGATGGTCAGATAACGCAGCCGGTTTCTTATGATTTTACCATAGGGAAAGAAAGCTGGAAGTTTGAATTAACTCCTGAAAGCGGATGGCAAGACAATTTATTAATAGCAAAAGCCAGTATAATATTTACTGCCATCACCTTACTTCTGTCGGGACTTATCAGGGTATGGCTGGTATCAAACGAAAACAAAAATAAATTTCAGATACTGGCACGCACGGATTCTCTTACAGGTATTTACAACCGCTATGGATTCGATGAACTGGCAGAACAGATGAATAAGACAAACAAAGAAATACTCTCTATATTAAAAGACAAAGGAATTGAGGTGGCAAGTCATATGAGTACACTTTCAGATGAACAGATTGATGCAGTTCTTGTAATCTGCCAGAGCATAATCTGCACAACGGCCTACCAGGACACATGGTCCCTCATCTGCAATCTTTTTAATTGCATCAAACTGTGCAAGAAAAACTTTGTGATTGATAGGCATCTCCGTGTATGTGTTGCCGGCATATCCCATAGAATATGTATCCATCACAAGAGAATATAGAAAACTGTTCGTTGGCTTTTCGTCATGAGTCTCAAATAATTCCTCACAGA
>OHJB01001252.1_pt1 | contig 9644 bp, 6 predicted proteins | sample 1568431 | NCBI WGS metagenome assembly OHJB01 (sample SAMEA3879594, study PRJEB24766) | human gut metagenome | biome: human-associated habitat; feature: feces | place: USA | collected 1985/1987 | reverse complement strand
TAGGTAATAGTGAGGCAAGAGGTGCCGTTGAATCGGTGGTAACCGAGCAGCTTACTTATTTCTTAGAGCAGAATCCTGCAATTGCTAAGATTATTTGTGAAAAAGCTGTCGTTGCACAGCGTGCCAGAGATGCAGCACGTAAAGCCAGAGATCTCACAAGAAGAAAAACTGCCCTTGAGGGAAGTGCTCTTCCCGGTAAATTGGCAGATTGCAGTGATAAAGATCCGAAAAACTGTGAGATTTACATCGTAGAGGGTGATTCTGCAGGTGGAAGTGCAAAAACTGCAAGGGACAGAAGTTTTCAGGCGATTCTTCCGATTCGCGGAAAGATTTTAAATGTAGAAAAAGCAAGCATTGATAAGGTGCTGGCAAATGCAGAAATCAAGACTATGATTAACGCATTTGGCTGTGGATTTTCCGAAGGATACGGAAATGACTTTGATATTACGAAGCTTCGTTACGACAAGATTGTGATCATGGCTGATGCCGATGTGGATGGGGCGCATATTTCCACACTGCTCCTGACTTTATTCTACCGTTTCATGCCGGATCTGATCACTGAGGGACATGTGTATATTGCCATGCCGCCATTATATAAAGTCATGCCTAAGAAGGGGCAGGAGGAATACCTGTACGATGATAAGGCACTGGAGAGATACAGACGTGCCCATAAACCGGGAAGCTTTACTCTTCAGAGATATAAAGGTCTGGGCGAGATGGATGCGGAGCAGCTCTGGGAGACGACTCTGAATCCGGAAACGAGATTGAAGATGCGAGACTTGCATCAAGCGTGACGGAGATTCTGATGGGAAGCGATGTCCCGCCGAGAAAGAAATTTATCTATGAGCATGCACAGGATGCAGAACTGGACATCTGATTTCGCCGGAGTGTTATGTGAAAATTAAGACAGATACATGGATATGTGTCTGAGATGGAGGAAAGAAATTAAATGGAAACAAAACAGGAGAATGTGATTCCTACCGACTATGCGGAGGTCATGCAGAAATCCTATATAGATTATGCCATGAGTGTTATTATCTCCAGAGCCCTGCCGGATGTGCGTGACGGATTGAAGCCTGTACAGAGAAGAACTCTGTATGATATGTATGAACTGGGTATCCGTTATGACAGACCATACAGAAAATGTGCCCGTATCGTAGGTGACACCATGGGTAAATATCACCCCCATGGTGACAGTTCGATCTACGAAGCACTTGTGGTAATGGCTCAGGATTTTAAGAAAGGCAAAACACTGGTTGACGGACATGGAAACTTCGGTTCCGTAGACGGAGACGGAGCAGCGGCCATGCGATATACAGAGGCACGTCTGAGTAAAATTTCCATGGAAATGACTGCTGACATCAATAAAGACACAGTAGATTTCACACCAAACTTTGATGAGACGGAGAAAGAACCTTCAGTTCTTCCATCAAGATTCCCGAATCTTCTTGTAAATGGTACATCAGGAATTGCCGTAGGAATGGCAACCAATATTCCGCCACACAATCTGAGAGAAGTGATCGCAGCAGTAGTAAAGATCATTGACGATCAGATCGAAGATAAAGAAGAGACAACGATCGAAGAAATTTTGCAGATCATTAAAGGACCTGACTTCCCGACGGGTGCAGAAATCCTTGGTACAAGAGGTATTGAAGAAGCATACAGAACAGGTCGTGGAAAGATTCGTGTGCGTGCAATTACCAATATTGAGCCGATGCAGAATGGAAAAAACCGGATTATTGTAACGGAACTTCCATTTATGGTAAATAAAGCAAGACTGATTGAGAAGATTGCAGAGCTTGTAAGAGATAAGAAAATCGATGGAATCACAGATCTGAGCGACCAGTCGAGCCGTGAAGGTATGCGGATCTGCATCGAACTGCGTCGTGATGTGAATCCGAATGTGATTCTGAATCAGCTTTATAAGCATACACAGTTGCAGGATACATTTGGCGTTATTATGCTGGCACTGGTTGGCAATCAGCCAAAAGTAATGAATCTCCTGGAGATGCTGAATTATTACCTGAAGCATCAGGAAGATGTAGTTACGAGAAGAACAAAATATGATCTGAATAAAGCTCAGGAAAGAGCCCACATTTTAGAGGGATTACTGATTGCACTGGATAATATTGACGAAGTGATCAAGATTATCCGTGGTTCTCAGAATGTTCAGATCGCAAAGCAGGAATTGATTAAAAGGTTTGGTCTGTCAGAAGTTCAGGCTCAGGCAATCGTAGATATGCGTCTGCGTGCATTGACCGGTTTGGAAAGAGAAAAGATTGAAGCAGAATATGCTGAATTGATGAAGAAGATTGAAGAATTTAAGGCGATTCTTGCAGACAAAAAGCTTCTGTTAGGTGTAATTAAAAAAGAAATTCTTGTGATTTCTGAAAAATACGGAGATGACAGAAGAACCCGTATCGGATATGACGAGTTTGATATTTCCATGGAAGATCTGATTCCACGGGAAAATGTTGTGATTACCATGACAAAACTTGGTTACATCAAGAGAATGACGATGGATACGTTCAAGAGTCAGAACCGTGGCGGAAAGGGAATCAAGGGAATGCAGACGCTGGAAGATGATTATATCCGTGAGTTGTTCGTGACAACGAGCCACCATTATATCATGTTCTTTACAAATACAGGGCGTGTTTACAGAATGAAAGCATACGAGATTCCTGAGGCAGGAAGAACTGCAAGAGGAACTGCGATCATTAATCTGCTTCAGTTGATGCCGGAAGAAAAAATTACAGCGATCATTCCGCTTCGCGAATATGAAGAAGGAAAATATCTGTTCATGGCAACAGAAAAGGGACTTGTCAAGAAGACACCGATTCAGGATTACGCAAATGTAAGAAAGACCGGCCTGGCAGCGATTGCACTCAGAGAAGATGATCGTCTGATCGAAGTAAAAGTAACGGACAATACAGAGGATATTCTGCTTGTTACGAGAGATGGTATGTGTATTCGTTTCAATGAGACGGATGTACGTTCTACAGGACGTGTATCCATGGGAGTACGCGGAATGAATCTGACGGATAACGATGTAGTGATCGGAATGCAGACTGCAAGTCAGGGAACGGATCTGCTCATCGTATCTGAAAAAGGTATGGGCAAACGTACCAATATGGATGAATTTACACGACAGAACCGTGGCGGTAAAGGTGTGAAATGTTATAAGATCACTGAGAAGACCGGAAATGTAGTCGGTATGAAAGCAGTAGATGAAGACAGCGAGATCATGATTATCAATACGGAGGGAATCATCATCCGTATGAAGTGTTCTGATATTTCTATATACGGAAGAATTACTTCAGGTGTGAAGCTGATTAATCTGAAAGAAAAAGATAAAGTTGCAAGTGTTGCAAAAGTAAGAAAAGCTTCTGCAGAAATTGACGGAGAGCAGGTAGAAATCTCTGATGGAGAAGAACCTGAAAGTGAAGCGTCAGACAATTTAGAGGAATCATAGATTCGGGAAGAAGAAGTAATTCTACTTTAGAAATAGAGTAAGAAAAGCTGATCGCACGACAGAAAAAAACTGCCGTGCGATTTTCCTTTTAAAAAGAAAAAGATTGGTGTATGATAACATCAAAGACAAATAAAAAGATCAGAGTCGGGATAAGAGCGGCAGTGCAGAAAAGTAATTTAGACAGAGGGGGCGAAAATATGAAGAAGAAAGAGCAGAAAAAAGTTCTGATCCAAAAAGGAATGACAGTAGGAATGATATTTTTTCTTTTACTGGCGGCAGAAGGATGTCAGAAAAAAGATACCTCAGTGACAGATCCGTCGGATTCCAATATAAAGCAGGAAGAAACACAGAAAAATACAGATCAGAAAAATGAAGATTCTGATACTGAAAAATCAGATCAGAATAAAAAGGATGAGTCTTCATCTGCAGAGGATAATGTAGATAATGAAGAGAAGGTTGACGATCAGAATCTGGAGAAGGTTGCATTTTTAACTTATGAGGAAATACTGTCAGATGAAACTTCTATTTATGATGAGGATCAGTTAAAAAAAGCAAAAGAAGTATTGGAAAATGGAACTTATGAAAATGCCTCAAATACCGTTATAAAGGATGGTTCTTTTATTTGGGTGATGATTCCGCAGGATTCAGGTATGCAGAAGACCTATTATCTTGTGTGTAGATCAGAAGATGCAGGAAAATCATGGGAATATATGCAGGAAGAGTATGCGGTGACAGCAGGGATTGACGATATCTGTTCCAAAGATGGATTTATTTTTCTGACATCGGGTTCGGGAATGAACTGGTCGAAACTTGAAATTTTTGCTGAAAACGGAAATAAAAAATATACAGGTTATGACCGTGAAGAAATTCTTCCTGAAAAGTATCAGTTGCTGGCGGAGAGAGCGTGTGCAAAAATTAAAAAAGTTGATACTAAAAAGAAGCAGATAGAACTGGAATGGTATGGAGTTGAAAATCAGAAAGAAGCATTTTTAACAGAGAAGTTATCCTTTAGTGGTAAAAATATAGAATTTGATTCAAAAGTAGAGGATTACCGTGCGTACCGTGAACAGGAAGAAAAGACAGGATATACTTTTGCAAAGGCAGATTCTGAAGTACTGAAAGAAGAGGATCTCAGAAAAATTTACGACCAGGAGAAATTGATCGGTGAGGTTTCTCCTGCGTATTCAATCCGAATTGCGATTAATGAAATTTATGCCAGAAAAGGATATGATTTTACAGGTACGGCTTATGAAAATTATTTCAGTCAGAAGAGCTGGTATGCTCCGGTAAAGGGAAAGATCGTGCAGGAGTCGGAAATTAATCAGTACGAAAAAGAAAATATCGATTTACTCGTAAAACTGGAAAAAAATTATAAATAAATGGTAAAAAAATGGTTGGAAAAGAGACTGACCGTTGAGAAAAAAATAAACGGCATCCGCAGTAAAATGTGGATGTCGTTTTTTCACTTATCCAATCTGATTAAAAGTAAGAAAAAAGTTTATAGTGTGGATAAACCGGGCAGAGGTTGAAGATAACTGTTCTGAAAAAATCAAAGGATGTGGAAAACGTATGAAAAAATTGTGGAAAATAAAAAAGTGGAGTTCTGCAGTATTTCAAAGCATAGGAAAAAGTTCCAGGGAATAAAATAGAGCAAGGAGTAGTCATGGAATATGAGGAACGGGAAAATGAAAAAGAAGATTACAGGACTGATCCTGCATTTTTTCGCAAGGGCAGTGGTTGGAATGATGTTGATATTTATAATAAATCAGTGGGTGCTTCCGGCTGATTCTTCAATTAATGTGGGATTAAATCCTGTCTCCTTTTTGACATCCGGAACCCTTGGTATTCCTGGGGTCTGCCTGCTTTACGGAATTACTTTCTATCAGATTTTGTGAGATTTTAACAAAAAGTAATTTTTTGAAATCAGGGACTGGACAAACGAAAAAAGGCTGTATATAATGCGTCTTACACGACAGGCAATCACCTGTTGTCGCACCGGTTGAAGGGGAAAGACCGGTGTCTCTAAGTGCCGGAAGTGGACATCCGGCAGCTTTTATCTTTATTCGATGCTGCAGGTTCGCAGCAGTAATTCAAGTTATGATATGTGAAAAAGCAGAGGAAAGGAGTGGTCAGGCTCAATTTGTAATCTGCGATGTTCAGAGAGAATATGCAGAAAATCTGATGAACATTATTTCGGAAAAATTAAAAGAGGAGTATCAGTTTCACCTCTTTTGGAATCTTCAGCAACTGAAAGAGTTTTCAGAGAAGATGCCGATCAGCAGACTTCTTATAGCGGAGGAATATCCGGTAGAAAAGAGAAAAGAGATTTTAGCAGAAAATCGTTATCTTCTGACGGAAAAAAGGAGTCAGGAAAAAGAGCGGGAAGGAGAGGATGACTGGTTTCAGGAAGAAGTTCCGGTTTACAGATATCAGAGTGCAGAGATCATTTTGCAGAAAGTAACCGGCAGGATGGAACTGAAAGAAAAAGTGGTAGCGGATACATCGGTACGCGGGCTGATCGGAGTTTATTCGCCGATCCATCGGATCGGGAAGACCAAATTTGCTATTCGTACTGCGAGGCAGTTGGGAAGAAGTGTCCCGGTATTATACCTGAATCTGGAAGGGAACTCAGGAGATAATTACTATTTTCAGAACAGGGAAGGAAATGACCTTGGAGACCTTTTGTATTATATGCGGCAGGACAATATGAATCTTGGCTTGAAGCTTGTCGGTATGATCAGGCAAAAAGGCGGAGTGGATTATATCCCGGCGATCAGAAATGAACAGGACTTCAGGAATGTGGATCGTGAAGAATGGCTGCGTCTGTTTGAGGCAATTCTGGAAAAAAGTATTTATGAGATCCTTCTTCTGGATCTTGGGGACAGTATCAACGGACTTTATCAGATACTGGAAAATTGCGGAAGAATTTATACACCGTATATTGACGAGGGAATCGCAAAGGCAAAGCTGGATCAATATGAAAAGAGTCTGCGGATTTCCGGTCATGGAGAAATTCTTTCCCGGACAGTGAAAAAGAGGATTGGACGAACCAAAATGCAGGAACGGTATCTTCCAGGAAAAAGAGGGGAGGCTCAGAAAGATGAATGAAAGAAGGGCTGAACTGATTTATGGACAGGTGTTGCAGCGGATGGATATGACCAGAGAGACCGGAGATGAGGAACTTCAGGAACTGATCCGTATGACACTGGAAGAAGCTTCAGAAAAAGAATATCTGCCGTTGAATGAAAAGATTGAATTGAGCAGGGAACTATTTCATGCATTCAGAAAGCTGGATATCCTTCAGGAATTACTGGAAGATCCGAAAATTACAGAAATTATGGTGAATGGAACGGATCATATTTTTTATGAAAAAGGCGGGCGGTTGTTTCGGTCAGAACGAAAATTCATGTCAGAAGAAAGGCTGGTTGATGTGATCCAGCAGATTGTAGGTGAGGCAAACCGGTATGTTAGTGAGGCTTCACCTATCGTGGATGCAAGACTGAAAGATGGATCCCGTGTCAATGTAGTCATGAAACCGGTGGCGGTAAACGGACCGATCCTTACGATACGAACATTCCCGGAAGAACCATTGACGATGAAGAAGCTGATCGACTGTGGAAGTATGACAGAAGAAGCGGCACAGTTCATCAGAAAATTGGTTATTGCAAAATATAATATTTTCGTGAGTGGAGGAACGGGTGCAGGAAAAACTACATTTTTGAACGCAATGTCGGATTTTATACCGAAAGATGAGCGAATCATAACGATTGAAGATAATGCGGAAATGCAGATCAGAGGAGTGGAGAATCTTGTGAAACTGGAAGCGAGGGGAGCAAATCCGGAAGGAGAAGGAGCTGTGACGATCAGAGATCTGATCCGCTCGGCCCTGAGAATGAGACCGGACAGGATCATTGTAGGAGAAGTCCGTGGAGATGAAACGGTTGATATGATTTCATCTGCCATGCTGAACGGACATAGTGGGTCAATGTCCACAGGACATGCAAATAATCCTACTGATATGCTTCACAGACTGGAGACGATGATGTTGATGGGGATTGATCTTCCTTTAGCGGCAGTTCAGAGACAGATTGCTTCGGCACTGGATATTATTATCCATCTCGGAAGGTTAAGAGATAAAAGCAGAAAAGTACTACAGATTACAGAAATTGAAAAATATGAGTCTGGCAAGATTCATACAAGGACTTTATATGAGTTCAGGGAGGAGGGAATGGAGCATGGAAAAATTAAAGGAAGACTTATGAAAGTGGCTGAGCTGTCGAATCAGGAAAAGCTCATGGCTGCAGGATATAAAGAAGCATGAATATCTGATTGGTCTTGCAAAGAGTACGGTTATTTTCGGACTGATCCTGTATTTATTTTATGAGTCATTTCTGCCCGGAATCATCCTTTTCCCGGTCTGGGGATTTTACATGAAAGAGTGGCTGGAAGAAATGACGGACAAAAAAGAAGAAGAATTTCGGGTTCAGTTTAAAGACAGTATTCAGATTATGGCGGGAGCTTTAAAAGCCGGATATTCAGCAGAAAATGCGATCAGAGAAACCTGCCATGACTTAAAGCCAATGTACAAAAGTGAGTCAAGGATCATCAAAGAATATGAGATTATGATACGAAAATTAAAAATCCATATACCGGTAGGACAAGTACTGAGTGAATTTGCTGAAAATGTAGAGCAGGAAGATGTAGATAACTTTGTGACGGTTTTTACTACTGCCCAAAAAAGTGGTGGGGACAGTATTGTGATTATCAAAGATGCGGTAAAAGTCATCAGTGAAAAGATGGAGACCGAGAAAGAGATTCAGACAATGATCGCATCAAAAAAACTGGAGTTTGAAATTATGAGCATGATTCCCTTTGGAATGATCGGGTATATGAAGCTGACTTTTGGTGATTTTCTAAAGGTACTGTATGGGAATCCTGCAGGGATCATTGTGATGAGTATCTGCCTTGCTTTATATTTTACAGCGTATATATGGGGAAGGAAGATGATCAAAATTGAAGTTTGAAAAGAAGACAGTTTACAGAGCAGGCAGTATTTTCATTGTCTCTGTTGTCATTAGTATTGCTGTATTTCTGAGTGACCGGGGAGCAGGATTAGAAAGAAATCAAAATGGACAGGTGGTACTATTGCGTGAAGAACACGGAAAGGGAAATAAGACAGAAGAATTGGAGGCGAAAATAGGAAATGACTGTGAAAAGATACAGATCGATCTATCAGAACAGGAATATAGTGAGACTGAGATTGCAGATGTATTTCGGGATGCGGAACAGAAACTTGAACAGATGATTCTTGGGAAAAATACAAGTCTTGATGAAGTGAGATCAGATCTGAATCTGTTCAGTTCCATTCCTGACACGGGAATTTCGATTGAATGGGATTCTGATCGTCATCAAGTAATAGACAGTCAGGGAACTATCTTTCAGGATGATCTGACAGAGGACGGAACATTAGTGAAGCTGACTGCAAAGTTGAAGTATAAAGAACAGAGCGAAAAATATGAATTTTATGTTCGGATATTTCCGGCAAGGGAAAGCAAAAAAGAAAAAATAGTGCGGGAACTTAAAGAGGCTGTTCAGAAAGAGGAAGAAGATACCAGGACAGAAAAATATTTAATCTTACCGGATGAAATCAATGGAACAAAAATCACCTGGAGTCATGAGAAAAATTCAGGAACTGTCGGAATCCTTATAGCCGGGGGCGGGGCAGCAGTGATGGTCTTTGTATCAGAGAATCAGAAAAAGAAAGAAAAAAAGAAAAGAGAAAGTGAAGAGATGAGAAGGGACTATCCACAGATCATAAACCGGTTCAGTCTGTATATCGGAGCGGGGATGTCCGTAAGAAATGCATGGCAGCGTATCACAGAAGATTATAGAAAAAATAAGGAGCGTACAGGGAGAAGAAAAGCTTATGAAGAGATGATTTATACAGAAAATCAGATGAAAAATAAAGCGGCAGAGTCGGAGTGTTATGAAGAGTATGGAATCCGGTGTGGATTGTCTGTGTATCGTAGATTTGGTACACTGCTGTCCCAAAATCTGCGTAAAGGATCAAAGGGATTAAGCGAGTTATTGAAAAGAGAAACCGGGGAAATGTTTGAAGAAAGAAAAAAGCAGGCAAGAAAGCTTGGAGAAGAGGCGGGAACAAAGCTGATGA
>OHJB01001251.1_pt1 | contig 9646 bp, 5 predicted proteins | sample 1568431 | NCBI WGS metagenome assembly OHJB01 (sample SAMEA3879594, study PRJEB24766) | human gut metagenome | biome: human-associated habitat; feature: feces | place: USA | collected 1985/1987 | reverse complement strand
AACATGGGCTGATACTTGAACGGAGGTGTTGTTGCCATAATTACTTGTTCATTTAGTTTAAAAGTGATTTCGTAACAGCAAAGGTAAGAAGTAATCTTGAAATATTTCTTTAATTAGAAAGAAAAAACGAGATTGAAACCTAATACTTCAACCCCGCTTTCTCTATTTTAATCATATAAAACGAATGGATTTGCCATCCCTCCGCCTCATCTTCATTGTACCTTTTGCATGCGTCCTATCAGCTCATCGCCCAATGCGGTCTTCACTTCAATGTGTTTGAGAACGGCCGTTACGAACGGATTGTTTTCGAAGTCACCACGTACCTGCTCGAAATCAAGTTCTTTTTCAAGACGTGAACCATCCGCGCCAAAACCGGTCATGGAAGCCAGAGAAAATTCCTTTTTGGCATCCTCATAAACCATGCGGTCCAGACCAACAACAGCTTCTTTCCATTTCTCGACAATATGAATTATATCCTCTGCAGTCATATTTTCCGGAGCAATGCCATAGAATTCTTCCAACTTCTCATAAGCCCATGTCCACTCGTAGGTATAATAATTCCGGTGCATCCGTTCAAACTCGGCATTGATATGCTTCAAACGGTTAATCGCCCCCGACTCTATGCCGTCTATCAAGGCATCAATCTCACTTTTGGGAGCTATCAGTCCGGAAATATCCACCCATTCGCCGCTACCGATAGGTGTATCGGGCTTCAACCGGGCGCGAATCTCTTCATTGGTATGAAAACCGATACCTTCCAAACGTTTGATAACCGAATTGCCAAGAAACTTGTGAATGGCTATCTCATAAAAGCGGATACCTTTCACCAGAGCCGAATTGCGTATCTTGGCACTGTGAAAAGAATAAATATCGGAAAGTTCGCCGGAGGCATAACGCAGATTTTTTAAAGTCTCCCGTCCCTTGAACATCTTCTGTACGGTATAGGGACTCAACAGATTGTAGTTAATGAAGTCCAGTTTGTTGGTATCGGTACGTTGGTCGCGCCGGGGCCATTTTTGCGCATCACGGATAGTACCCACACTGCGCAGATTGACGCCGGGCACAAGATATGTCGTATTGTTCTGTTCTATCAGATAAGAGAACGGCAGGTTGGAAGTATCGGAATGGTTGACGTGACGTCCCATAACCAGAGAGAACGCCCCCACCCTTGCGGGCCACAGGATATAGGAATCGGAAGTGGTTTTGGCTCCACGCTCCAACGTACCCTGATGGATAGGACCGAGCTTATACATGTGATTACTTTGATTGGAACCGGAACCGGCATTCATAAAGGAAAACATACCGGCTATAAGCAAGGTGGATTTGTGATGTGTCACCGTATAAGGTCCGGCAAAAATAGCACACGCTTCACCGTTTTCTCCCTGGCAGTTACTGAAAAACAAAGAGTCTGAGGCAGAGTAGTTATGTCCCAGTTTGCAAGCCTGCCCTACAAAGCAACGGGTAAGCATGGCTCCATCATCCACATGCGAACCGGACGATATGATAAAATTATCGCAAATAACGCCGTGCCCGATATGTACAGGCGCGTTCTCGTTACTGTTGACACTTCCGTTGTACAGACGACACGTACCACAAATGTGACAATAGTCGCCAATGCGGACATTCTTGATAGAGCCGGTATTGAGTATCATTACATGGCTGCCGATAGAACCGGTAGCGGAAGCATGCTTATTGGAATAGAAATCGGTAATTTCCTTCATCCGCGCAATCAGTTCCGGACGGTGACGGTACAGCGCCATGATATAGGCCTGATGGGCAGAAAGTTTGTCACTGATAAGCACTTCGCGCCCGCCGGTCTCGTTCAAGACAGACACTTCCACACTGTTACCGAACCTGGACAATCCGTCTACAAGAATAATGTCTACATTCTCGATAAAAGTATCATGCCCTATTTCATAATTGGCAATGTAGTTCTGGATATTCTCGATGCAGCAATTATCACCCACCGTTACATTGTGAAGCGTTACATGCCGCAAACCGGAATGTTTCTTTATTCCACCCGGCAAAGTAAATTCAGAATGGAATACCCCCAAACGCACCTCACCCGAAAAACGGGTATGATGTACGAATTCCGTTGAAAACTCTTCTGCAACGGTTACTTTCCCCCAATCATCTGCCAGACACGACTGGCTCTTCAACCGAAGAACTTCGTCTTCGGTCAAGTTTCTGTAAGTCATAACATTCAAATTAAAAATGAAGAATCAATTCTTCATTGAATTAAACTTCCTCTTCATCGTAAGTCTGATAAAGAAAGTCGTTATAGGGGTACTTCTGCACATGCAATTCTTTTACACGCCGGTAAACCACACTCTTCAGTTCCTCTACATTGATACGTTCGCGGGCAGAGATGAAAAGGCAATTGTCTTCCAACTTCGCCATCCACGTCTTCATCAGTTCTTCGAGTGTTAAGTTTTCTTTGGTTCTGGGGGTAAGGTCGTCGTCCGCTTTTGCCACATAAGTGTAAGCGTCTATTTTATTGAATACAAGTATCATGGGCTTACCGGACGCACCGATGTCCGCCAATGTCTTGTTCACCACTTCTATCTGCTCTTCAAAATCAGGGTGGGAAATATCTACGATATGCAACAACAGGTCGGCTTCGCGCACCTCGTCCAACGTAGATTTAAAAGAATCTACCAAATCGGTGGGCAACTTACGGATAAAGCCTACCGTGTCCGACAGCAGAAACGGCAGGTTCTCGATAATAACCTTGCGCACCGTAGTGTCCAACGTGGCAAACAGCTTATTCTCCGCAAACACTTCGCTCTTGGAAAGCAGCGTCATCAGAGTAGATTTACCGACATTGGTATATCCTACCAATGCCACACGAATAAGACGGCCGCGGTTCTTGCGCTGGGTGGCTTTCTGCTTGTCAATCTCCGCCAGACGGTCTTTCAGCAATGACATACGGTTCAGGATGATACGGCGGTCCATTTCCAACTGCGTCTCACCCGGTCCGCGCAGACCCACGGAACCTTTACCGCCACCGGCTCCCGAACCGCCTCCCTGACGTTCCAAGTGTGTCCATAAACGTTGCAGACGGGGAAGCATGTATTTGTACTGCGCCAATTCAACCTGAGTTTTCGCATTGGCTGTCTGTGCACGCATGGCAAAGATGTCGAGGATGAGGCTGGTGCGGTCGAGGATCTTCACGCCCAGTTCCTTCTCTATGTTGCGGATCTGGCGTGCCGACAGCTCATCGTCGAAAATGACCATGCCTACGGGCTCCTCCGCGTCTTCTCTTTCCTTGATATAGTTTCTGATCTCTTCGAGCTTGCCCTTGCCGACATAGGTCGTCTGGCTGGGGCCTCCTACGCGCTGGGTGTAGCGCTTCACGGTCACGGCGCCTGCCGTGTCAGCGAGAAATTCCAGCTCGTCAAGATATTCTTTGGTCTTGGCCTCGTCCTGGTCCTTGGTGATCAATCCGACCAAAATGGCGGATTCGGCCTTGGCCTCGGATATGACAAATTCTTTCATCCAGCTTAATTACTGTTTATAATACCGTGCAAAGTTACAAAAATCTTGAGACCTATCTTCCGTCGCGACGGCCTTTTTTAGTCCCCTTACTGTTATTTTTTATAAATTGTTGGGGGCTAAACATGTAGTTTGCACATTTTGTTGTACTTTTGCAGCGACAGAAACAGAGTCAATTTTACTTAGCTAAATCAGGAAAGTATGAGATTAATCATCGAAAGCGATTACAAGAAGTTGTCTGCATGGGCAGCTCGCCATGTGGTAGAGCGTATCAACGCCTTTGGACCTACCGAGGAGCGTCCCTTCGTGCTCGGACTTCCAACCGGCTCGTCGCCGGAGGGAATGTATGCTGAGCTGGTCAAGGCCAACCGCGAGGGACGTGTGTCTTTCCGCCACGTCATCACGTTCAATATGGATGAGTATGTCGGGCTCCCCGAGAATCATCCAGAGAGCTACCACTCGTTCATGCGCCGCAACCTCTTCGATCATATTGACATCCTGCCCGAGAATATCCATATCCTCAACGGCAATGCTGAGGACCTGGAGGCAGAGTGTGACCACTACGAGGAGATGATCAAGGCCGCAGGAGGCATCGACCTTTTCATCGGCGGCATTGGCCCCGACGGTCATATCGCCTTCAATGAGCCGGGATCGAGCCTTACCAGCCGCACGCGCCAGAAGACGTTGACCACCGATACGATTATCGCCAACTCCCGCTTCTTTGACAACGACGTGGAGAAGGTGCCTCACTATGCTCTGACGGTCGGTGTTGGTACTGTCATGGATGCCCGCGAGGTGATGATCCTTGTCAACGGGCACCATAAGTCGCGTGCCCTCCAGGCTGCTGTCGAGGGACCAGTGACCCAATGGTGGACCATCTCCGCCCTGCAGATGCACCAGCACGGCATCATCGTGGCCGACGAGGCTGCCTGCGAGGAACTGAAGGTGGGCACCTACCGCTACTTCAAGGATATAGAGAAAAACAACCTGTAAGCCTGCGGGCCCATGAATTTTGTCCCATAGACTTTGTACTTTGTACTTTTCCTGTGGGCTCATGGACTCACGGACTTATCGACAACACTACTACGGCAACAGCAAAGCGGGCTCGCCCCTGACAGGGGACGATGGCTCGCCTTTGCCGTAGGAGACTGAGGGAGAAGAAGGTAAGTTGGAGGGGATCGGCCGCTTAGGTTGAATCCCCGACAGACAATATAGAGAAAGGAAAAAGAATAATGAGATTGAATCTTAGCTCACAGATTGCATTCAACAAAGTGCCGGAGGAATACTACCATCCGCGCTCTGCCGTGGAGCGCTCTGAGTTGACACGCCGCGAGAAGATCCCTACGGACATCTTCCCGAAGATGGAGGAGGGTGCTCAGGCTATCGTCGATGCGGTAGAGAAACTCATCAAGCAGAAGGACAGCGACGGAAGAATGTGTGTGCTCGGACTGGGAACGGGTACCTCGCTCACTCCTATCTACGAGGAAATGGTGAGACGCTACGAGGCGGGACAACTCAGCTTCCACAACGTCATCGTCTTCAATGCCTACGAATACTATCCGTTGAAGCCGGACGACAAGAACAGTTGTATCCGCCAGCTCCACGCACGGCTGCTCGACCGGGTGGATATCGCTCCGCAGAATATCTTCTCGCCCGACTCGACTATCAACCAAAACTATGTGCTCAACTACTGTCGCCAGTATGAGCAGCGCATCAACTCCTGTGGTGGCATCGACGTGATGCTGCTGGGAATCGGACGTATGGGCAACATCGCTACCAACGAGCCGGGATCTACCGTTACGTCCACCTCGCGCCTGATCCTGCTCGACCCCGTGGCGCGAGAGGAGATGTCGATGAGCTTTGCCTCGCAGGACTTGGTGCCGCCCTGTTGTATCACGATGGGTATTGCCACTATCCTCAAGGCGCGCAAGATCTATCTCACGGCTTGGGGAGAGAGTAAGGCCGACATTATCCAAAAGACGGTAGAGGAGCATGTGAGCGACTCCATACCGGCCTCGTTCCTCCAGACGCACAACGACACCCATTTCGTCATGGACCTGGCCGCGGCTTCGAAACTGACGCGTATCGTTCACCCGTGGCTCGTCACTTCGTGTGACTGGACCGACAAACTCGTACGATCGGCGCTCGTTTGGCTCTGTCAGAAGACGAGCAAGCCTATCCTTAAACTCACCAACAAGGACTACAACGAGAACGGCCTCTCTGAGCTCTTGGCGCTCTATGGGTCGGCTTACAATGCCAATATCAAGATCTTCAACGATCTGCAGCATACCATCACGGGATGGCCTGGTGGCAAGCCTAATGCGGACGACAGCAACCGTCCGGAGCGTGCGTTGCCCTATCCGAAGCGAGTGGTGGTCTTCTCGCCACATCCCGATGACGACGTGATCTCCATGGGTGGCACGATTCGCCGATTGGTGCAGCAGAACCACGACGTCCATGTGGTCTATGAGACTTCGGGCAATATTGCCGTCGGTGACGAGGAGGTGACGCGCTTCATGCACTTCATCAACGGTTTCAACCAGTTGTTTGATCACAATAAGGACGAGGTCATCAAGGACAAGTATCAGGAGATCAAGCATTTCCTCGCCACCAAGAAGGATGGTGACATTGACACGCGTGACATTCTGACTATCAAGGGATTGATTCGTCGTGGCGAGGCGCGCACAGCGAGCACCTACAATCAGATACCTCTCGACCATGTCCACTTCCTCGACCTCCCGTTCTATGAGTCGGGTAGGGTAGAGAAATTCCCCATGACGGAGAAGGATGTGGAAATCGTCCGCGAACTGCTACGCAAGGTGCAGCCTCATCAGATCTATGTGGCTGGCGATTTGGCGGATCCCCACGGCACCCATCGCAAGTGTACGGATGCAGTCTTGGCTGCCATCGACCTGGAGAAACAGGAGGGAGCTCCCTGGCTCGAAGAATGCCGCATCTGGATGTATCGTGGCGCTTGGGCGGAATGGGAGATCGAAAATATCGAGATGTGTGTCCCGATGAGTCCAGAGGAACTTCGTGCCAAGCGCAACGCCATCCTCAAGCACCAAAGTCAGATGGAGAGCGCACCCTACCTGGGTAACGATGAGCGCCTCTTTTGGCAGCGAGCCGAGGACCGCAACCGGGCCACGGCAGAACTCTACGACCGTCTCGGACTAGCTTGCTATGAGGCTATGGAGGCTTTTGTGGAATATAAACCGCTCTGATATGAATCATTTTTCCACCCATCCTCTCCCGACTTGGGGGGAGGCGGGGTGGATTGCTTTGTCCCGACCGTTTGGGCCTAATAAGTGCTTAGATGTTTAATAAGTGCTTAGAGATTTAATAACTGCTCAGAGTTTAATAAACGCTTTGGGAAAATAATCCTCAGGGTCTAAAAATCGTTAGGGTCTGTTAATACGGACGATGGGGACGGGGCGTTTTGACCTGCAATCTATGAAACTATTCGCTTTTATCAAAAATTGGACTTTGCCGTTGTCGATGCTTTCGGGAGCGGCGCTTTACTTGTTGTTTGCCTTCATTCCTGCTTTCGACGGGGTCTCGCCAGCCTTGGGTGCATTCTTCGACGCCATCTTGCCGCTCTTTATGTTTTTGGTGCTCTTTGTCACTTTCTGCAAAGTGGATTTCCGAAAACTCGTGCCTGTGAAGTGGAACTACTGTGTGAGTCTTTTTCAGGTGGCCTTCGTGTGGATCTTGGTTGGCGCCATTCTCTTCTTCCGCCTGAAGGGCAACGAACTGACGTTTGTAGAGTCGGTCCTGACTTGCATTATCGCGCCTTGTGCCGCGGCAGCACCCGTAGTGACCGCCAAACTCGGCGGACGACTGGAGGAAATCACCACTTATGGCTTTCTCTCCAATTTCCTCTGTGCAATCCTAATCCCAGTTTGCTTCCCGCTCATCGAGCAGTCGTCAGCCCACGTCTCCTTTCTTGCCGCCTTCCTCCGCATCCTCTATCAGGTGTGTATCGTCTTGGTCTTGCCGATGGGATTGGCCTTCTTCGTGAAGCATTTCAAGCCTCTCCACGGCTTCCACCAATGGGTGATCAATGTCAAGGACCTGAGTTTTTATCTCTGGGCCGTGCAGTTGATGATCGTCTCGGGAGCAACGGTCAAGAATATCGTCCATGCTCATACCACTTTGCCCTTTCTCCTCGCCATCGCTTTCTCGGGCCTCCTCGTCTGCGTCGTTCAATTTGCCGTGGGCCGTTCTGTGGGCCGTCTCTTTGACCGGTCCATCGAGGCGGGTCAGGCCTTGGGACAGAAGAACACGGGCTTTGCCATTTGGATCGCTTTCATGTACCTCACGCCCCTGGCCTCTGTAGGACCGGGTTGCTATATTCTTTGGCAGAACACCATCAATAGTATCGAGATTTGGAAAAAGCGCAAGACGGGTCAACTCAAAACCGTCTGAGCGCAAGAAATGATATACTTGGGGTCCGAATGCAAGTGGTTAAGAAACAAGGTAGGATAAGTATCTTGTGAGGTCTGAGCCTTGTTGTTATATAGGGGGAAAATCCAAACGTTTTTGCACCCCAAGAGTCTAATTGAAATCCACGAGTCTAGTTGAAATTCAAGCGTCAGCAGAGCCCCAAATCCTTGTCAAGTCCAAAAATCCCGTTGTCCTGTCTCCTCCATCCTGCCTCCACAACAGGGGCAGGTATGGCCGTCCCAGATACGGATGCGGTCTGATCCACACTGGAGGCACAGGCGTCCCACCTCGGAACGGAAAGACGGGGCTGCGTCGCCTATGACGCCCCCAACGACCAGTGGCTGGAGGCTGTGGCAGTCGGGGCAGGTCATCGTGGAGATATGTTGCCCCATGAAGCCGCGTCCCTCATAGACGTCGGCCTCGTAGCCACATTGCTTGCAACGAAATTGCTTTTTCCATGCCATCCTTACAGTCCCTTGTACAGTTGCTCATATTTTCTCGCAACCGTGACGAAGTCGTGGTGGCGGAGGACGTACGTCCAGCTATCCTGTTTCAACAGGCCGATCAGTTCAGGACTAAATACCAACCATTCGAGCGTATCGTACACGCTATCATAGTAGGGCTCGACATTCATGATAGGTCGGTAAACCTCCTCGTTGATAATCTCGTAGTTTTCGGGTTCGCCACCTCCCACGCAGATCAAACCATGTGCCATCGCCTCCAGGGGATTCATGGATGGCGTGTAGCTATAGAGCTGGTCGAGGATCACATCGCACCCGTTCATCATCTTCACATACTCATCGAAGGGAACGCCCTCTGCCTTGCGAAGCACCACCTTGTCGGGGAATTTACGGCAGATCTCCTCGGCAGCCCGTAGCATGATGTCCGTACCCTTGTATTCGCTCCTGCCCTTGCTGATGCCGATGAAGAGTTTGAGTGGCGGCGTAAAGTCAGAACTGGGCATTGACTCTCGGATGTGGATGGGGAAGGGAATGAAGGTGGTCTTGTCGGGGAAGAACGGCTGGTAGCAGGCCCAGTATTCGTAGAGACCCGCTACGATTGCGTCGCAGTCGGCCGCTATAAACTGGTTTAGCCGTCCCTTGGCTGTCCCTAGCCACTCGCGTCGCTCCTTGACGGCGTCGGCGTTGTTGCGCAGCTTCTTTCCGATGTTGAAGTCGCTATACCGCAAGGGCATCTTGGTGGAGTTGACTTCCACCCAGTAGTAGTCCATGCCGAAAGCTCCGAGCACCACTCGCTTGTTGTGCTTTCGGAGATAGCGATAGAGGAAGAACAAGCGTTCGGCCTTCAGTTCGAAGAACATCGGGTTGATGAGTTGCACCACGTCGAAGCCCCTGAGTCGTGGCAGGAGACTGAGGATGCGGGCATAGAGGCGCACGCCAGCCAACCGTCCCGTGGGGCGCGCCACATCGATGTCCCGTGGGTAGTTCTTCCAGAAGTCGCCATTGGAGCAAACCACCACATCGTGGCCCAGCGCATGGAGGCCTTCCGCCAGCGTAGCGTGGACATTGCTATATTCGCCTAGCAATAGAATCTTCATCTGACAACCAATGGAATTGAATAGAGTAGCACCTTGCGTCCTGCCTTGTTGTTCATCATCGTGGCGAAGAGGCGATACTTGTTGGTGTAGTGCTTCGTAGGAAGCGGATAGAGACCCCGACGGCGCAGTCGCAGGAGTCCGCGCTCC
>OHJB01001243.1_pt1 | contig 9708 bp, 16 predicted proteins | sample 1568431 | NCBI WGS metagenome assembly OHJB01 (sample SAMEA3879594, study PRJEB24766) | human gut metagenome | biome: human-associated habitat; feature: feces | place: USA | collected 1985/1987 | reverse complement strand
CGCAGCTTTTCGCAGCTTATCACGTCTTTCATCGGCTCTTAGTGCCAAGGCATCCTCCCTGCGCTCTTTACAGCTTAACCTGCAGAATAGTCTTGCTATTCTCGTCTGGTCTGTTTTGCATAGCGTTGCTCTGCAGACCTGGTTGTTCTTAAATTGCTTTGTTTTTCCATTGATGTTACTCAATGGCCTCGGATGTCTCTTGTTTTTGATGATCGGAATGTTACTTCCTTTCATCTTCCTATCTCGTTGTTTGAGATCTTTCGATCTCTCACAAGCTCGATATTGATACTTGAGATTATTTTCAATGTTCAGTTTTCAAGGTACCATGTAACTTGCGTAGCAAGTTACTGCGAGAAATCGCTTCGCGATTCTCGGCGTTTCCACCGGAATGCTTTGCTTTCCTGTCTCTGCTTCAAGACGCGCTCTCATGCGTTTTACAGCGTCATAGCCTACGATGGAATCCACATCCAGCTCGAAGAAATGCTGCACGTCGTTGCGGTTGATAAAGTCGATGTATCGACTCAGGTAGCCATCCCAATCTACTGGCTTTGAAGAGGCTTCTATGCCGTGCATAAAAGTAAACGCCCCGCTGTCGAGCAGGAACATTTTCCATTTTGGAATTTCTTCGATTTGCCATGGTCGGATGTAAAAGAAGCTCTCCAGAACATATTCTGGATGGTACTCTTTCACAATCTTCTCGGCCGGGAATGTACCTGCCAGACATAGCCTCATGTCTCAAACCATTCTCCGCAGTGCGGGCATTGGATGAGCTTAGAGCCGCTCTGCTGCGGCACAGCGGGCTGAGAAGATTCCGGTTGGGTAGATTGCTGGGTTTCGGTGCTCTGCCCTGCATTGGCCGCTTTGAGCGGCTGTTGGACAGGTTCCGTAAAGAATTCCTCGAAGTCGGCATCCTCCACTTCCCGAAGAAGCCCATCAAGTTCCACTTCGCTGAAGCCCGTGTCCGTCAAATCGACATCCAGAGCTTTCAGCGCGTCCATTTCGGCGCGGAGAACATCATCATTCCACGAAGAAGCCTCGGCCACCTTGTTGTCTGCAATGCGGTATGCGCGGATTTGCTCATCCGTCAGGTCATCGACCCGAATACACGGCACTTCGTCCATGCCAAGCCGTTTTGCGGCCTCATAGCGGGTGTGTCCTGCGATGATGGTTCCTTTTCCGTCAATGAGGATGGGGACACGGAAGCCAAACCGCTTGATGCTCTGCGCAACAGGCTCAATGGCCGCTTCGTTGTTCCGGGGATTGTTCTCATAGGGATGGATCTGCGAAATATCCTGATACACTACTTGCTGATTCATTTTTTCTCCCTTCTTTGCTATCCCGCTGGCGTTGCGGGTCAAATTGGGGAGCGGCGGTTTTCTGCCTCCTTTCCGGGCATAAAAATACCCGCTCGGTGGCGAAACCGGGCGGGCAATGCGCTATGATTAGAATTTTACGGTATTATTCTACCACATTTTTCATGCCGTGTAAATGACATGATTTTGACATCGGCCTACTCCATGTCCAAGGCATCAATGCCGAACATGAGCGCCGAGATTTTTTCAACGGCTGCATCGTGGTCTCGGTATGCCTGACGGGTGCTCACGCCCTCCAGCGCCGCAAGCTGCTCAATGGACTTGGCCTCGTCGTCAATGTACATCGCTTTGATGATGCGGTAGCCGCGCTTATGGGCCTCATTCTTGCTCTGTTCGCAGTACGTCTCGTACAAGGCCAGCATCGAATCAATATGGCGAATCATAATTTTGGTGCGGCGGCAGGAGTTGCGGATCGATTCGACCGTAATCGCGTTATTGCGCTGAAGCATCATATCAAGCAGTTCCAGCGCAGTTTCTTCTTCCTTGCCGTCATGGTCACCCGTTTCGTCCGTATAGACCGCGCCCGTGCAGTGCTTCTTGAACATCCGATAGTTTTTCAGTAACAGCTTTGTGTTCCGAAGTCGGCGGTCACAGCGGCCTGCGGCTTTGCGGGTCTGTTCTGTGATAACTTCCTTGGCGCCCTCACGAGCAGCCTTTCTTGCGGTTTCCTGAATAACGGCCATCATTTCTTCCGGGATAGTCATTTTGCGCACCCTCCTGTTCTATCGTTGCCAAAATACATCAATTTAGGTATAATAGACTTGCTCTATCGGGGGATTGCGCAAGCGATCCTCTTTTTTATTGCTCAGATAGATTTCATCCTGCGGGTCACCTCGCTCTGACTCAAAACCGCCAGCGGCACACGCTTGATGCCCCGCCCTGCCGCCATCTTAGCCGATACGGCCTCCATCGCCCGCAGCATATCCGCACTCTGGGTCTCTGCGAAGCCACCGGGCAGGATATGATTCTTGCTTTCCCGCATATCGTTGACTTTGAGTTCTTCCTGCAAAGCCTGTTCCGAACAGCGGCGAAGCAGCTCCATTGCGTAGGCTTCACCGTCCTGCTCTACCCATCCGATGTACTGCCGGTAATTATCCAGCGTTTCCCGCTTCAGGCGGGCAAGCCGTTCCTTACCGAAACCGAAGGTCAGGTGCGTTGTCTCCGCCATAACCAACCATGCAATTTCTGCACCCTCATTCTGGGCCATGCGAAGCTGTTCTTCCTTGCGGTTGCGCGGGGCCTTGGTCTGCGGAAGCCGGACCTCAAAATCGCAGATGCCCTTCAAGTCCTCCCGCATAGCATCCGTTGCGCTTTTGCGGTTCTCGGTCAGGATTTTTATTTTGTACCGCTGCTGAAACTCGTGCATTTCATTACAGGCCCGCTCTAGGCGCGTAGCTCCAATGCCCTCTTCCTGGTGCATGGCCACTACCATACACCAAGTGAAGATCTGCGCCGTCTTATCCCGTTCATCGGCCCGCTGCTGGCGAATGTTCTTCATCTGTTTTGCCATCTCCAATCTTTGCACCCCAAAATTTTTGCCAAGAGTCTTTTTGTTTTGCTGCAGTCCCAATAGTTCTTACACCACTGGCACCGGCCATTGCACAGGAACGCCAGATGTGCTTTCATGTGCCCTCCTTTGCATTTTTGACCTTCGGGCCCGCCATGTGACTCACAGCCCAGGACCAGCCCGCCATGGGCAGTGCGGCCACGATCAGGACAATAGACGCCAGCGCCGTCACCGTCTGGTCTGAAATAACTTCACGAATCAGATTCATTTTTTTGCTCCCTTTCCGCACGCCGATTGAAGTACTTAACCGGGGAAACTCCGCGTTCATTACAGTCTTTGTTGCTGAAACTGACGATGGCACCGCAAGTTCTCTTATTGGTGCACCGAATACATTTCACGCCCGTACCACTCATAACTTCATAGGTAGATGCGCCGCAGAACGGGCATTCCTTGCTCTTAGGTTCAACGTGTGCTTTCATTTGCTTGCTCCTCTCTGTTCCAGTCTTTTACGGGTGCATAGTACCCACACATCATGCAGCAGACAATTCTACGACGGCTCCCCAGCAATACGATAAGCCTTGGCGTCGTACTTCTAAAAGGTTTTCCCCATGCCAGAAATCTGCTTCCGCATTTAGGACACGGGAGAACCGCACCTGTTTTCTCCATCAGGATCCTCCCCTGCGCACCGACTTCTTACCATTTCCGGCAAACTTGTCAGGCCGTTCGTCGCTCATGCCGCGGGCCAGCACCAGCGCTCGCTGGTCATTCGGCATCTGGTAGACACAGCCAGTCGAAATGTGCATATACAGGTCATTCAGGACAGCGCGGGCGATTTCCGCTGTTTCATACTGCCCCAGACGATAGACATTTCCGCCTCCAGTGGGTACCGCCTTTATTTCATGCTCAGGACTCACATACACGCTGGTGCACTGGGCAATGTTCGTGATGGAGTCCCATTTTTTGTTCATGACGTACATTCTGCATCCTCCACATAAAACCAGGATTGCGGTGGACGCCGAATCTCTACAGGCTCATAGCCAAATTTTGTTGCCCGCAGTCTTGTGAAATCACTTAACGGTCGTGGGCGGTCGTAAATTTTCAGGTCGGAAATGTGCCAGCCATACAAGTCTTTCAAATCTGCATAACTCATCCCGGACTTCCATCCGGCATAGTCTTTGACTTGCGGTACTGTGAGACAGCTTCCAGCAATTGCAGATTCGATATCTTCTTTGACGACACAGTATTCAGGGCCAATGCGTCGGATGTCATCGCAGACGAACTCGCCAATAACCATCTGCATGGCGCTGTCTATATCATCTGGCACACCAATGCCATCCCATGTGATAAACTTGGTCTTTCCGTGATAGATTTCTCCATCATACGATTCTTCGCCATCTCTGAAAATCGTAATGAGTTTCTTTGGAGCTTTTGTGCAGTAGATGTAGCATTTGAACGGCACTTCAAGGTTTGGCGCAGTTTTGCGAATTTCAACCGTCTTCCGCAGGTTTGCGATTTTCTTGCACCAGTTGGGCCGGATGCTCAGTAAAACAGCTTTACTCACTTTGCACCTCCCCGCCGTCCAGGTCGCCTTTGAGCTGTTCGAGCTGTTCGAGCACGATCTGCTGTACCTCTTCAGGCTTGCCGACGATCTCAACGAGCTGCGCCAGCATGATGTAAACATCCGCGATTTCTTCCCTGACGCTCTCGTGGGCGACCTTGATCTTCGCACCGTTGCAGTAGTTGAAGGTTACGGCCCGCTGGAGATTGCAGATCGCCTTCGTGAGCTCTGACATTTCCTTGATCGCCATCTGGAGCTGAGGGGCGGTGCCGTACCGATTGATCGCCCGCCGGATGGTACTCAGACCGTAATTAGGAATGACCGGGATTCCTGCATCCTCGTACCATTTGAGCTTTTCCCGCAGGGTCGCGTAGGCCCACAAAATCGTGTAGTGCTCTGCGATCAGTCCGTCAATGCTCTGCTTCGGGTCGTCGAAGAGGTGATCGGTCAGACTTTCGGAGAGCTCCATATCGTTGCAGCCCAGATCGATGCTGCTGCCATGCCCCTTGACGAGCTGCCGCGCATACTCGGTCAGTGCCATTTCAGGTTGCCGCAGCCATACCCAGCCGTCCTCGCTGACGTCAGTAAAGTTGAGGGCAGTCTGAAAATTGTCCACCGGGTTGTCGGTCGTCAGCCTCGGAACACTCTTAATCTTTTGCTTATCCATTTGCTCACCCTTCTTTTTGAATCATCGTCATATCGTAGCCGCTCTCCACAAACTTCACGCAAAGGTCGTGATTGATTCCATTTCCGAGATATGTATAGATGTCCGTCATTTCCTCTAACGTAAAATTCGTACCCAGCAGCTTGTTGATGCCCTCAAAATGAAGTTTTCTTTCCTTGGGCGAAATTGCCTTAATTGCAGTCCGCGTAAGCCACTCCAGAATTTTTGCTTTCAGCTGGGTTTCGTCGGTCACATCTTTCAGACTGAAGCCGGAATCAGTTCTCAGGCTGAAAATGAGTTCATTTTGCATATTCACGAACGACTGCGGGAATGCTGCTTGGATTTTTCCAGCCCACGGGGTATCGAAAATATTGAATTCTTCTACACCGCTTGCGGCTTCTGGCTCTTCTTTGGCAAGAAAGTCAATCGTATTTTCGACATCTGCCAGCGTGTGGATATGTCCCAGTGAACCTTCCATGCTCAGCACGGCCTTCAGCTGGTCAGCGTTAAGCGTTCTCATTTTTTCACTACCTCCTTCGGCGGCAGCGGCATCCACCCAACCACATGAGCATCTACACGGTCATCCTGGTTGAAATAACGATATTCCCACCAGCCTTTAGGAATAAAGTAATCATCGCTTTCTTCATCGTAGGTTCCCCACTCGAAAATATCTTCCCAGTAGAAAGCGCTCTTTTGGGACAAGACTGTTCCATCTTCGTAGTTAGCCGTCGTAATCCCATATCCACCGCAGGCGGTTTCAAACAGAATCAGCACATCTTCTTCGACTTTCGGGGGATCCGTTTCGGGATTCCGCCATTCCGGCCACAGACTTACCGTGGGTGCAGCTGCTACCGTTTTTTGAGCATCTTTATAAGCCGCGCTGGCCGCAGCGCTATACGCTTGTGCCAAGCGCTCCTTGCAGGAAAACCTCGCCATCAGTTCTTTGGCGTTAATCAATCGCCTCTCAGCCATCGTTTTCCTCCTCATAAATATCAAGTGCCATGTTCAGCGTGTACGGGGTATCCCCTGCGGCATCAGCATCCGGGTCAAACTGCACGTCTAAGCTCCCATCTTTCAGCGAAATGGTAAGCATACAGTTATTGAGCTTTGTCGTAAAGCTGTCGCCATCGTTCAACTTCCCATGGTCAGCCGCGTACAGCTCTAGCGCCGCTTTAATCGCCGCGTTCGACTGTTCAATCAATCCTTTTTCATTCATCTGAAATCACCTTCATCTTCACCACATTGAATTTTTCATACTCCGGGTAGCAAGCTTTGGCCATCGCCTTAGCCCGTACAGCAGCACGCTTAATGCCCTTTTCATCGACAACAACGCACGGCAGGAGCGCAGAGCCACGTTTCCCGGATGCAGCGATAAGCATCTCATACTTTGCCATCGTCTCGTCCTTTCTCCGATTTCGGCGGGTGTGCTTCGCTCTGGCGGTCTATATCACCATCCACGCAGCACGCCGCATAAATCAGAAGTGCAGCCATCACCGCCAGAACCACCAGCACAATCCAAAGTCACATTTTGCATCACCCTCCCAGAAGATTTTTCATCATATACCCGGCCATAGCCTGTGCATATGCCTGTTTAGGAACGTCCGCCGCACCATTCTCTTCCAGCAGCTCTTTGATGCTGTGCTCGCGTCCTGCGCCGTCAATGGCCCGAACTCTGGTACTGCCGCGATTGACCGTCACCGTTTTCTTATCGCGCGGGTGGATACCGAACGGAAGCTGGAATCCTTTCTCAAACACCCAGAGGTGATAGCAGTCGCAGACATCCACCAACCTGTCCTGCGTCGGGAACACCTCGACGGCAACTCGCTTCTCGCCGAACAGGTCGTTTTTAATTTCCATCTTGACGGCCCACGGGATATCCCCGCTGCCGTCGCTCTGGCCAACGCCCTCTGCCGCCGTAATCGTGACGTGTTCGACCTTGCCCCATTCCGTGCGGAGCAAACGAGACATCACGCTGTACTTCTGGTCTTCGCTGATCCATGCCCGATCCATCTCCCTCATCCAGCCGTGATAAGGTACTCCCAGCTCTTCAACCGCCTGTTTCGGGGTAATCGTCTCAATCCACTTCATGTTGCTGCTCCTTTCCAGTGCTCGTGCCCATCAGCTCCGGCGTGTCCACTACATTTCCAACCACCTTTGCGGTCAGAACCAAGCTTGCAAGACCATGCTCGACAAACTCCTTTCGGTTCTCCGAAAATTCTGCGTAGAATCCGATATGGCCTACGCCGTAGTCGATGTATTCGCCGTATCTTACGGCAAAAATCACATCTTTGCCGCATCGATCGTCTTTCAAAATGTCCCCCTCAAAAACAGGTGCCCCGTTTCCGTCCGTCAGAGTCGTGTTCATGCCGATCGTAAACGGCTTGACGAGATGGGCGTATGCCGGCTCTTGCTCGGAGTTGATGTACCAGCCCTCACCCGGGCGACTGTTCTTCACACCCGGGGAGCGAATCAAGAATCCTTCATGCCAAGTGCCATCTGGGGACTGCCCACGAAAAGTTCTATCCTGCATCATGCTTCCTCCTTGACCTTGACAGGAAGCACCAGCGCTTCATACTGCGGCTCAATCAGCTTTACGGGGGATAGAGGACCGACCACCAATGCGCTGACCTCGTCTCCTTCCATCGACTTCAATGCCTCGCTCAGGAACTCCAGATTAAAGCCGATTCGCAGGCGCTCATCCAGCTTTCCGTTGAAGGAAAACTCCTCATTCATCTGCGCAATCGTGCTACGCATCGACGCTCTACCTGTGCCGCCGGGTTCCAGATCCATCACCAAGGTGCTCTTTTCCTTTGCGTCTGCAGACCGAGCAAGTTTGACGCGGCCCAGAACGCCCAGCAATTCTTTTCTGTCAAGCACGATTCTGGTTCCCTCACTCTTTTGGGCTGCAATTTTGCTATAATCCAGAAACGGTTCTGCGATCAGGCGAGACTTCACCTCAAAATTGTTGTCACTGAAAACGGCCTTTTTGCGGTCTCTTTCAATACTGACGCTCCCATCAAGGCCCAGCGTGTCAATCGCCTTTGCCGTTGCCGCCGGAAGCACAAACTTGAAATCGCCATCGGCGGTGCAGCCGATTCGGCTGATAGCCATTCTGTACCCATCCAGGGCGCAGATTTCCAAAGTATCGTCGCCGTTGTGGGAAAAGCACAGCCCTTTGTGCGCCGGATGCCGATCCTCCTTGGATACAGCGTACAGAACCTTTGAGATGGCCCAGCTCAAATCGCTCGCGCTTACCACGCAGCGTTTCGCATCCTTTCCCGGACCATCAAATGTGGGGTAATTCTCCGCCGGCGTCGTGCTCAACCGTGCCTGCGCCGTGCCGGACTCTATGACCAACCCGCTCTTTGTCACGTTGATGTTGATTTCAGGGGCTACTGCTCCGCTGATAAAATCCACTCCACGCGGTGGAATAACGACGCCCTGCGGAACCGGGCTGGAAAGTTCTGCCCGAACGCTCAGTTCCAAATTCGTTGCGAACGCATCCGGGCCACTCAGCAGGATTCCCGTGCTATCGTTGCCCACTGCGCGAACTTCCGGCACTGCTGTTCGGAGCTTGGAGAACAGCGCTCCAATTTCGCTTCGTTCAAACTTCATCGTCTTTTCCTTTCTCAAAATTGTCTCTGCTGAACTGCTCATAGCATTCCGGGCACATATAAGCCACCCGCTCCGGGCTATCTCCACGTTTTCTGCGCAAGAGCAGCGCGTACATTTCTTTCATCGGTCTGTACTTGCCGCAGACCGTGCAATACTCCCACAGACGCTCTTTCTGCACGTCGCTGGGAACTCTCTGAAGAAGCGGCTGTGGTTTCTCGCGCCGCATATTCTCAGCGCCCACCACGCTTTCCATGCTGCTCCGCATGAAAACAGGTGTGTCGGTTGCATCCGCTGACGCAAGAATGTCTTTAATCCACTCCGCTTTAGGAATGACCTTTCCTGCATTTCGACCTGTTTCCGCGCCGATGATGACCCACTTCAACTTCTGGAACGCTTTTGTCACGTTGCCCTCAAACGGGCCAAGGAGCGGCTCTATCGCAACGAACGTATTATAGTGTTCGTTCGCCCATACGCTGCTTTCTCTAACCGTCGCTGTCGAACCGTACCAGAAATTCTTGTTTTGGGGCAGCTTCTCGTGATTCACAAGCTGCTTATAGCGTTCCGGATACTGCGTCAGAAAAATGTACTGGTGCTGGGGTGCTTCATCAGCCGCCGCAAACACCCGAAGAATCCAATCTTCAGGAACCCACGGCCCAAACAAGTCACCGTCCGTGCATGCCATGATAGTTGAACCAACTTTGACCTTCTGGGGCCAGTCCAAGCGATACCGATGCAGTGTAGGCTTAAATCCTGTCGGATTATTCAGGAATCGGTTGTTCGCGGTCTCCCATGGAGCGTCCAGCTCAAAAAGGTCTGCTCCGACCTGCTGGACCTTCGGACGTTCCGCCAGATTGCGCCGCCAATCACTGGCAAAGCGCAGCGCACTCTTTTTTGCGTAGCAATACCGGCAGTCCTTCAAACAGCCCGTCACGGGATTCCAAGCATAATCGGCCAACTCATTCTTTGTTCTGTTCACCGATAAATCCTCCCC
>OHJB01001232.1_pt1 | contig 9790 bp, 6 predicted proteins | sample 1568431 | NCBI WGS metagenome assembly OHJB01 (sample SAMEA3879594, study PRJEB24766) | human gut metagenome | biome: human-associated habitat; feature: feces | place: USA | collected 1985/1987 | reverse complement strand
CGCGATGACATTCGACCCGGTAGGCCGCAAGGTTTATGCGTCACTCGAATGCAAGGATGACCAGATCGGCCAGGGTATCGCCAGGACATTGGGCGTGGACGTGGTCACAGAGTCAGTGTTCTATATCGCCATAATAGACGTTGACAAGCTCACCACGCTGGGCGCTGACCCGGAGAAGGGCGATGTGCTCAAGACCGTGTGCGTGAAGGAGGCTTGCGCCGACTATGCCGCCAAGGTCAATGTTGCAGACACGACATTGGACCACCGTTTTGCCTGCTCCGGAATCGACGGAGTCACCATAGCGCCTGCGATCGGCGCCAAGAACAAGTCATTGTCCTCAGCGAGAAAACTCTATCTGTATGTGGCTTACGGCGTGTACGGCGATGTGAACAGGAATGACAATGACCATCAGGTGATTCTTCAGTACGACCTCAAGTCCCTCTCGCGCAATGCCAGGAACGTGGTTTTCGGCACCGTGCATACCGACGGACCTGCCAAGCCGCTGAACAAGTATTTCATATATACCGGAAATACCAACTGGGGCGTGCAGAATCTTGCGTATGACGAGAATACAGGTGACTTCTTCATGGCCGTCTATAAAGGCAAGAAGCCTCAGTACCCTAACTATGACCTGTATGCGTTCAGCATTGACCAGAAGCCGTCAAAGGCTGCTCTGAAGGGCGTGCCGTACTGGAAGAAAAAGGAGCGTCAGCTGAAACTTGACGACTCTATGGGCCAATGTGATGAGGCGACCGGCATTCACGGCTGGCGTTTCAAGTGGGGCTCTACGGGACTCTTCCCGATGGGTAACGGATACTGGTATATTTCAGAAAATAAAAAAGATAAGGAAACCGGTACGCACAGCTGTACTGCACGTCTGTATCGCTGGACCGGTGATGCCAAATCCCCATTTGCAATAGTGAAGTAGATTTTATCGTAATTTGGTTTGTCCGGTCTGTAGAAAGTGGTGTTCTGCAGGCCGGTTTTTCAAATGTTTTTATTACATTTGTAAGAATTGCCGTCATTTCCGGCAGACAGAATCGTTCGTTACGGCGGCTTGAATATGATTGACTATGGGGCTGAGGTTTATAGAAATTCTGACTTATATGGGCAGCGGTGTCTTGTGTCTTGTGACCGGGGCGTTGCTGGTCTTTGTCGATAACGGAAATTCTGAACAGTCCAAAGGCTACATGAAAGTCAAGGCTTTTGTCGCATTGGCCGCTTTTCTGGACGCGATTCTCAGTCTCATATTTCTGTATTTCCTCTCCAAAGACTACAGTTATCTGTGCATCAATACCTTTTTGGCGCCGCTGGTCTTCTATTTCCAGGTGTTCATGGCCACGACTTCGCTGCTGATGCTGTTCCGCAGTCCGTATATGTCCAAGCATCTGATGTACATATTCATTTGGCCAGTAGTGGTTCTGACGCTGTGCCACGGCGTGGGCTATCTGGTGGAATTCGGCCTCGTGTTCGATATCCCGTCCTACATCAGTTATGTGAATACGACCTATTCGATAGTCGTGTCAATGCTGATGTACATGGTGATTCTCGTCGTGATAACCTGTCTTGCGGTGATACTGCTCAGGGCCGTAAAAAAGTATAACAGGACACTGGAGAACTACTATGCCGAATATCCGGAACTGTCCGGCAGGCGGCTCGATTCCGTAGTGCTGGCATTCTTCCTGTACGGCATATTGTCATTGATAAATCTGCTGTCATTCTCAAGACCGATCGTAGTGGGCTCGGTCATAGTCGCATCCGTGTTCTTCGTCGTCTTTGCCGTGGCACTGGTGAACCTCCAGAGGCTTTTCTCGCTGGTCTCTCCGGCATTCGCCTACGAACAGCAGAAACCGGTGGAAGAGCAGTCGGAACCAGCTTCGCCCGAGCAGCCGGAAGTGTCTGAGTCAATGTCGATTGACGATGCTGTATCTTGCTGGACCTCGAGGCAGGACAAGCCTTATCTGAAGCGCGGCATTACTGTCGCATCCGTTTCTGCGGAAATGAAGATCTCTCCGAGAGTGCTTTCGGATTATCTGAACAATGTCTATGAGGTGAATTTCAATACGTGGATAAATACATTGAGACTGGAACAGGCTGCAGAGATGATGCTTGAGAATCCGAAACTGCCTTTCAAGGAACTGTATGCCAAAGTGGGATTCTCCGACCTCGCCGCCTTCGCCAAGGCGTTCAAGAAATGCTATGGTGTGGCTCCGGGACAGTTCCGCACGGAGAAGTGTAACAAATAGGGAATGGTATGACGCTGGATTTTCTGAATATACTGGTCAATGTCGCCTCTTGCATCGCGCTGCTGCTGTCGGTAGTGTTCCTTCTGTTCGTGCGTTACGAATACAACAAGGACGCTAAGGGCTTTTCCCAGGCAAGGCACCTGATGGCCTGCGTGATATTCCTCGGGGTCATAACTGACACTATGGCCATAGTTTGCCTGATGCATGGCAGTTCTATCGTGGTGCTGACTTCTTTTGTCTTCGCCGCCACCATATTCATCCAGCTGCTTGCCGGAGGTTATGTCGGACTGCTTCTGTTCAGATCTCCGCAGGCTACTCTCAAGAATCTCCTTCTCATGGTGACTCCGGCCGTGCTGATTACCGCGATGCATATTTGCGGGGTGGTGGCATTCAAAATCGACAATCCTGATGTCAGCCATTACTATGAGGCCTTTCTTGATACAAGATTTGCGGTAATCACCACATGGTTCCTGCACATAACGTCGATTATGATACTTGCGGGTTTGGGAGTATCCCTCATCAAATGTGTAAGGCGTTATATCAATGTCATAAACGCCTACTATTCAGGCAAAGACAACATTGATGCGAAAAAACTCGTTTTCATATATCATTCGTATTTCTTTTTCTTTGTTTCAGGCTGTCTCAACCTGCTTATGCGCTCCGCTCTTTTTAATGCGGCCGTGGTCTGCGTCGTGTCGGCCTATTTCGTGTTCTTCACGATCAAGCTCCTTAATGCCAGACCGTTGTTTGCTGCAATCGCTCCTGCATATGATTACGAACAGGGAGTCTTGCGCGCAGAGAGCATTGAAAAGAAAGAGGAATTTTCCACGAATGAGGTTCAGACTTCCCAGGCTCTGTTCAAGTCCCGTCCGAAGGTGGAGGAACTGGTGTCCTTCTGGGTGAACCTGTCGCCGGCGCCGTATCTTGGCGAGAATCTGACATTGGCCAAAGTCTCTTCTCAGATCGGTGTGAGCCAGAGACTTCTGTCGGATTATCTGAACAATACGCTGAATCTGAATTTCAATGCCTGGATAAATACCCTCAGGATCGGGGAGGTGAAAAAGATTCTTGTCAATGAAAAGCAGGTCTCGCTTCTGGATGTCGCTGTCCGTACAGGATTTGCAGACCAGTCAGCGATGTCCAAAGTGTTCAAGAAAATTACCGGCGAATCGCCTACGGAGTTTCAGGTGAGAAACGGAGAATAATTCAAGGATTTGTCAAACCATTTCAGGATTATATTATGAACAGGATTATGCAGTCAGTGCTGGATGCGGAATATGTTATAGACGGAGTGAAGATGGAACTTTCGCCGCGTGAAATTTTGGATGATGCGGTGGGGAAGTCCGCTCGGAATGCTGATGCTCTGAAGGTGGAGCCTGTGGTGGACGAGACCGTGGATCCTGATCCTGCAGGCGTGATGCCTGAGCTCCAAGTTGCTGAAAATCTTATACTTGGAAGTTTGCCGGATGTGTCGGAAAGCAGAAAGATTCCGTCCTTCTGTGCTGACAGCATGACGTGCGCGGAGATAGCAAAGGCATTGACCGAAGCCATCTGGCGGGAAGGACATTTCCGGTCCGGAGATCTGGAGGTAAGCATATTGTGGGAATGGGACATGGCTCCGGTGGGAAGTATGGCGGCGTTCTACTACTCTGTGGAGGCGGCCTGCGATTATCTGGATATGCTCGGTGTGCGTCTGGCGGGGTATGACTTCAGGGAGTGTACAGGCGGATGTTCCGTAAAAGTTTCGGTGAATGTGTCTGAGGGTGCCCGGATGGAGGAGGACGATGAGGAGCCTGAAAACCCGCTGCCGTTCTGCGAGGTTCCGTTCAAGACGGAGTCGCCGGCTCTCGGAGAAGGACGCCGCTGTCCGGCTGTGCTGTCCGGCGAAAAAGACAACTGGCTGATATACATACCTTTCGATACGGGCAAGTTCAGACTTGGCGGTTCGCTGCTGTCCAGGCTGAGCGGCATATCGGGGGGCAAGGCGCCGGATGACATTGATTCGGACTATTTCCTGGACTGCTACGAGGTGGTGCGCGAATTCGTGGAGGACGGAGTGGTGCTTTCGGGCGTTACGGTAGGTGAGGGCGGCCTTTTTGCTGCATTGGCGACGATGACGGGAGACGGGGCGCGTGGTATGGATATTGATATCTCGGGGATCATGAAATCCTATGGGGAGCAGAGCCAGGTCAATGTTCTTTTCGGGGAAGTGCCCGGGGCATTGATAGAGATAAAGGACCTCGATTTCGACTACGTGGATGCTGAAATGCTTCTTCAGGATGTGGCTTATTATCCGATAGGCCATCCTGCGGAGAAGGGGTTGAACATAACCGGCAATTCCGCTACGGGCGTTTCGAGTATCTTGAGGGCGCTTCTGGCGCAGCGGGATGCTCCAGAGGGTGAAGACTGACAATAACCAGATAATTATACGTCGGATATGGTAAGTAAGTATGCAAATGTTCCCGGCAAGGGAAACGGGCCCAAGAAGCCGAAGATTTTCGTCTTGGACACCAACATTATTCTTCACGATTATAAGGCGATAAGAAAGTTCCAGGACAATGATATCGTTGTGCCTGTCGCAGTGCTCGAGGAGCTCGACAAGTTCAAGAAGGGCACCGATGCGCTCAGCTACAATGCCCGCGGATTCATGCGTGACATTGACAGGCTTACCGAGGGCAGGATGTTCGGGAAAGAGGGCGTCCCGATAGGCAAGGGCTTGGGCGATATCAAGATAGAGCCGAACCATCCGTTCCCGGACAGTCTGAAGGACCTGTTCCACGACGATATACAGGACCACCGGATACTTGCTACTGCCATCTGGGTGCGAGACCACAATCCTGACAGGTTCGTGGCGCTTGTGACCAAGGACATAAACTTGAGGATGAAATCCAAGGCTGTCGGTATGGTGGCGCAGGATTATCTTACTGACAGGGTAGAGGAGGCGAAGGTGGAGACGTCCCAAAAGGAGGTCCATTTTATAGACAATGCTCCGGTCGAGGTTCTTCAGGAACTCGCCTACAGTCAGAACAATGCGGTCGATTGGCGGGCTGTCTGCCATGAGCGTCCGTATCCGAACCAGCTTTTCAAGTTCAAGGCCCAGAATGAGGATAACTTGTGCGCGAGATATGATGCGGACATTGACAAGATCCTGCTTGTGCGCAAGCGTGAGGCTTGTGGAATCAAGCCGAGGAATGATGAACAGAAATTCGCCATCGACGCGTGCCTGAACAAGAAGATCAAACTCGTGTCTCTGACGGGCGGTGCCGGAACGGGAAAGACGCTCCTGGCATTGGCTTCAGCCCTGGAACAGGAAAGGGATTATGACCAGATCATATTGTCCAGGCCGACGGTCATACTCGGCAATCAGGATATCGGTTTTCTCCCCGGAGACCAGAAGAGCAAGATGTCTCCGTTCCTGCAGCCGCTTATGGACAACCTGAATGTGATCAAGGCAAAGTACCGCCCGAGCAGCAAGGAATATCAGCGTCTGGAAGCGTTGGTGAAAGACGAGAAACTGCTCATCACGCCGCTTGCGTATATCAGAGGACGAAGTTTGGGCAATGCGTACTTCATCATTGACGAGGCGCAGAACCTGACTCCTCATGAGATCAAGACGATCATCACCAGGGCGGGAGAAGGGACCAAGATGGTGTTTACAGGAGATATTTTCCAGATTGACCAGCCGTATCTGGACCAGTGGTCCAACGGTCTGACTCATCTTGGAGAGAAGATGACAGGGCAGAAGCTTTTCGAACACGTATTCCTGAACAAGGGAGAGCGGAGCGAGTTGTCTGACCTTGCAGCAAAATTATTGTAGAAGACAATGCAGAAATTTCTTGAGAACTGGATGCTGCCGTTAGCCATATCTTTAGGCGCGGCAGCATATCTCGTGCTTTACAACGTGCCTTATCTGGCAGAAAATGTCGAGCCTGGAGTGTCGGCTTTTGCGAAGAATGTGCAGCCGGTGCTGATAGCCGTGATGCTATTCCTGCAGTTCAACAGGATTTCGCCCCACGACCTGCGCTTCAGAAGATGGCATTTCGTGCTGTTGGGCTTTCAGATGCTTACTTTCATTGCGCTGACAGGAGTGGCCATCGCTCTTCCTGACGGCAATGCGAAGGTTCTTGTGGAGAGCGCCATGCTGTGCTTTGTCTGCCCGACGGCCGCGGCTGCCGGTGTGATTACCCATAAGCTTGGCGGAAAGCTCTCTGACACAGTGTCTTATGTCGTGCTGGTAAATGTGGCGGTGTCCGTGGCCATTCCTGTGGTCATACCGATTTTCAATCCGTCATCGGGGGTGTCCTTCATGAGCGCCCTGGTAGCCATCTCGCTGAAGATTTTCCCGTTGCTGGTGCTGCCTCTTCTGTTGGCGTGGCTCGTGCGATATACCGCCGGGAGGCTTCAGAGGTGGCTGATGCGTTATACCGGATGGGCCTTCTATGTATGGGGCATATCATTGACCCTGGCTATCTTCCTTGCGACGAGGGCATTGGTGCTGAGCCATATCTCGTTCTGGATAGTGGTGCTGATAGGCGTGATTTCTCTGGTCTGTACGCTGGTGCAGTTCGCTGTGGGAAGGGCTGCCGGAGCATTGTCCCGTAAGCGTCATCCTGATTGCGCGGATGTGGATATCCTTACGGCAGGTCAGGCGCTCGGTCAGAAAAATACCGGATTTCTCATCTGGCTCGGATATTCATATTTTACGCCTGTAACTTCTGTGGCAGGCGGACTGTACAGTATATGGCAGAATATCATAAATTCCATGGAACTCTATGGAAAGAACCATAGAAAATGACTATATTTGCAGTCTCTATGGATTTAGGTGAAAATTTCAAAAACCAATTTACAATATGATCGAAAACAAGAAAAGGGTTTATCGTTTCGGAGGCAAGACAGCCGAGGGAAACGGAACCATGCGTGAGCTCCTTGGCGGTAAGGGCGCGAACCTCGCTGAGATGAGCCTTCTCGGAATGCCTGTTCCTGCAGGATTTACCATTACGACCGAGTGCTGTGCCGAGTATTATTCTCTCGGCGGCGGTTATTCTGACGCCCTCAAGAAAGAGGTTGCAGAGGCGCTCGAGGCTACAGAGAAACTCATGGGCAAGAAATTCGGCGATCCTAACGATCCGCTTCTGGTAAGCTGCCGTTCAGGCGCAAGAAGTTCAATGCCTGGTATGATGGATACTATCCTGAATATCGGTCTCTGCTCTGAGACTCTTCCGGGAATGATCAAGAAGACCGGCAATCCTCGTTTTGTATATGATGCATATCGTCGTCTGATCATGATGTATTCTGACGTCGTTATGGAGAAGGCTGAGGGTATCGAGCCGGAGGACGGCAAGGGTATCCGCCAGCAGCTCGACAGGATGATGTCTGAACTGAAGGAGGCCAAGGGCTACAAGTCAGATACTGACATTACAGCAGAAGAGCTCAAGGATCTTTGCGACAAGTTCAAGGTCAAGGTAAAGGAAGTTCTCGGCGTAGAATTCCCTGATACCGCAAAGGCTCAGCTTTGGGGCTCAATCGGTGGCGTGTTCAAGTCCTGGAACGGAAAACGTGCCATCACATACAGAAAAATCGAGAAAATTCCAGATGATTGGGGTACAGCTGTAAACGTACAGTCAATGGTATTCGGCAATATGGGCAATACTTCCGCTACCGGTGTTGCGTTCTCACGTAACCCTGCAAACGGAGACAACAAGTTCTACGGTGAGTGGCTTATCAATGCCCAGGGAGAGGATGTCGTTGCAGGTATCCGTACACCTAACCCGCTGAACGAGGCTACCAAGACTGAGAAGAACAAGGATCTCCAGTCTCTCGAAAAGGCTATGCCTGAGGTATATAAAGAACTCGACGCCATCAGGACCAGACTCGAGGAGCATTTCCACGATATGCAGGACATCGAGTTCACTATCCAGGAAGGCCACCTCTGGATGCTCCAGTGCCGTATCGGCAAGAGAACAGGTCTCGCAGCACTTCAGATGGCTATCGATATGCTCGAAGAGGGCATGATCGACGAGAAGACCGCAGTTATGCGCGTTTCTCCTGCACAGCTCGACGAGATTCTTCACCCTATCCTCGACCCTGCTTCCGAGAAGAAGGCTCAGGTTATGGCTCAGGGCCTTCCTGCATCACCAGGTGGAGCGGTAGGAACACTCGTGTTCACCCCTGAGGATGCTGTCAATGCAGCTTCAGACGGCAAGAAAGTCATTCTCGTCCGCGAAGAGACCTCACCTGAGAATATCGAGGGTATGAGAGCGGCTGCAGGTATTCTTACAGTACGTGGAGGTATGACTTCACACGCTGCGCTGGTTGCCCGCGGATGGGGCAAGTGCTGTATCGTAGGTTGCGATGCAATGCACATTGACCTCGAGAACAAGACTGTCACTTTCGCAGGTCACGACAACAAGTTCAAGGAAGGCGACTGGTTCAGCCTCAATGGTACGAAGGGTCTTGTCTATAATGCTCAGATCGAGACTATGGACGCTTCAGAGAACCCGCTGTTCGTGAAGTTCATGACTCTCGCCGACAAGTTCCGCAAGCTCGGTATCCGTACCAATGCCGATACACCGGAAGATGCTTCCAAGGCACTTTCATTCGGTGCTGAAGGTATCGGTCTGTTCCGTCTCGAGCACATGTTCTACGGAAGAAATTCAGAGACTCCTCTCGCAAAACTCCGCAAGATGATTCTCTGTGATACAGATGAAGAAAGAAAAGAGGCTCTTACAGAGCTCGAGCCGTTTATCAAGGCTTCAGTGAAGAGCACTCTCAGAATAATGGACGGCAAGCCGGTCGTATTCCGCCTCCTCGACCCGCCTCTCCACGAGTTCGTTCCACGTACTGAAGAGAAGAAAGAGGAACTCGCAAAGGAACTTGGCGTAACTGTTGAGGAAATCGAGAAGAGAGGCGAGTCTCTCCACGAGGTCAACCCTATGATGGGTCACCGCGGAGTACGTCTCCACGTGTCATTCCCTCTTATCGCCGAGGTTGAGTACAGGGCTATCTTCACAGCTACTGCTGAACTTCAGAAAGAAGGCCTGCACCCTAAGCCGGAGATCATGATTCCTGTTACCATTTCAGCTCGTGAGCTCAGCTTCCAGAAAGCTATCTGCGACAGAGTGAAGGCTGAAGTCGAGGGCAAATACAGCCTGGCAATCACATACCAGTTCGGTACAATGATCGAGATCCCTCGTGCAGCACTTACTGCAGATGAGATCGCTGCAGAGGCAAAAGATGGTGCAGAGAATCTTTCGGATGAAGAATATGCAAGAAGACTGAGAGAAGAGGGAGGAAAATAACATGACATTAGTAATATTTTTAGCTGCCCTGATCGGTGGTATGCTGATTGGACTTCCAATCTGCTTCGCACTTTTATTCAGTGGTGTTTGTATGATGTTATATCTGAATGGCTTTAATGCCCAGATTTTATCACAGAATTTATTTTCTGGTGCAGATTCCTTTTCCATGATGGCAGTTCCGTTTTTTATCATGGCAGGTGAATTTATGAACCGCGGCGGTATTACAAAGCGTATTGTAAATGCAGC
>OHJB01001230.1_pt1 | contig 9803 bp, 7 predicted proteins | sample 1568431 | NCBI WGS metagenome assembly OHJB01 (sample SAMEA3879594, study PRJEB24766) | human gut metagenome | biome: human-associated habitat; feature: feces | place: USA | collected 1985/1987 | reverse complement strand
ACCGTCGTTTCTTAAGTAAAGGAAGCACGGACTTGTCTCTGGGAGAAGAAATAGAAATTGTAAAAAGCTATCTTACACTGCAGAGAACACGTTTTGAGGATATTTTTACAGATGAATATGAAATTGAAGAAGGCCTGTCTTCCATCCGTGTTCCGCGCCTGATTCTGCAGCCGCTCGTAGAAAATTCCATTTATCATGGGATTCGCCCAAAAGGCGAACATGGGGTTATCCGTGTCACGGTAAAACGTCAGGAAGATTTTCTATTTCTTAGCGTTTACGACAATGGAATCGGTATGTCCGCACACCAGCGGGAACTTCTATTTTCCGGCAAAGACAGCCGAAGTTTTGGATTTCAGGGAACCATTGAAAGAATCCGTTATTATTATAAAACGGAAGATGTCTTTGAGATACACAGTACAGAAGGGGAATATTGTGAGATTATTTTGAAACTGCCACTTTCAAATGGCTGTTAGATATTTTTGTTATAATGTAAAGGAGAGTGTAGTTATTATGTATCGTGTTATGATCATTGACGATGAAAAAGCGCTTCGCAATCTTTTAAAAGCATCGGTCGACTGGCAGGAAATGGGGCTGGAAGTTGTTGGCGAAGCAGCAAGTGGGATTGAAGCGATCAATATTATCGATAAACTTCGTCCGGACATTATTTTTGTAGACATTCGTATGCCCTTTATGGATGGCATCGAATTTTCCAAAATTGCGTTAAAACGGTATCGGCAGATGAAAATCATTATCCTGACTGCCTTTGACGAATTTGAATATGCAAAGCAGTGCATCGGACTTGGGATCACGGATTATCTTCTAAAACCGATCGTTCGCACAGACATCCGGGAAGCCTGCCAAAAAGCGATCCGCGAACTGGATGCCCTGCCTGCCGCCGTACCGGAGCAGCCCGTTCTGCAGGATGTCCCTTCGGATACGGAACACGTCAAGCAGTATATTGATAACCACTATCCGGATTCCGCTTTAAATCTCACCGCGATCGCGCAGAAATTCGGCTACAATCCGAGTTACCTGAGCCGCCGTTTTAAAGCTGACTGCGGCCAGAATATCTCAGATTACATCACGGCCTGCCGCATGGAAAAGGCCAAAAAATGTCTGGAATCGCGGATGCTTATGTATATGACGGCAAAAGAAGTCGGCATTCCGGATCCAAATTATTTTGGAAAATGTTTTAAAAAATATACCGGAAGTTCGTATTCCGAACTGCTCAAACTGCAGCTGTCCACCTAACCGGAAATCCGTTTAATTTATCATTTATTTGGGGAGGTTTCTATGAAATCATTACTTGAAAACAAATTGTACGACTGGCTGACTACTGCATGTCAGCTAATCGTGCTTGGCTTTTTATTTTTATTTACGAGTATCCCTCTTATCACTTCAGGGGCTTCTTTGACGGCGCTTTATCATTGTATCTCGCGCGGTCACACACAAACTTCCGCTCACATCTGCCGGGAATATTTTTCGGCATTCAAATCCAATTTTTTACAGTCTCTTGCACCAACAATCCTGTTTCTCTGCTACGGTGCCACGATGGCTGTAGATCTTTCCCAAGTCTTTACCGGAAAAAACGGCAATCTTTTACCGCCCTTTTTATGGATGGTAATCTGCCTCGTCCTCTGGGTTCTCGCCAATTATATCTTTGCCGTGATCTCACACCTGCGCGCTTCATTTCCGGCAGTTCTTCTGCTCTCCGTGCGCCTGATGGCAGGTCACATCAAAGAAACTTTCATCTTATTATTTACAATGGCCGGCGCCAGCCTCATCGTCTTCCTGGTTCCCGGACTTTTCGTCCTTTTTCCTGGAATCCTCTGCGGCATCGCCAGCCATCTGATTGAGCCTGGTTTAAAAAAGGCTCTTGCTATTGATTAATCTAGTTCTTTATAGTCAAAACTGCGGAATTCTGCTGTCTGATCGTATCCGGAGTAGTCCACGCATGCCATGCCGACAAATGCTCCGGTGAAGAATCCACCGTATGACTGGAGTACGTAATCATCGGACAATACAGCGGCATCCAGTGTGCCCGGAATCTCTGTATAGTTCTTTCCGTCAAAGGAATACTCGTAGTTGTAAGACTGCTTTCTTACTTTTGTGCGAAGCCATACAAATTCAACATCATCCGGTACCGGAATCGCATCGTCGCGAAGGAACGAACGATAGCCGCCACGATTGCACTCTGCCACTTCGATCACGCGGCCATTTTTCTCATTCCACGTAACGAAAGCGAATGACCAGTGCTTATCATTGTAAAAATTTGTCAATCCAGCCATCTGCTGATAGTTGAACGGATCAAATTTCACTTTCACTTCGGCATCAAAGTTAAATGCCTGCCAGCGCTTTGCCACCAACGAAAGCTCATGCTTATTGCAGAGGGATCCTTTTCCGACCAATGTCAGCCTGCCATCCCCTGTTGTACCCATTTCCTCGGTAAATGGTACGCGGAGGGTATTCCACTCATCATGAAGTTTTGGTGTGTCAAATTCATCATGCATCGAATGATCTGCCGGTGCTTCTGTCAAGATTGCATCTTTCGGCGCATCCACAAGCACTTTTCCGCCATGTCCGCCCTCGATACGAGGCCAGCCTTCTTCATCCCAGTATACTTTCTGAATTGCCGTCTCACGGCCAAGCGGACACCAGCCGCGTGGGTCGATCGAACTTTCATTTTCGTGGTGCCACGGTCTTCCACACAAACTTGCATAATACCACTCACCGCCGGGAGTCTCTACGAGAGCACCATGTCCCTGCTTCTGGATCTCAAGTTCCGGCGTATCAAAGTTTGTAATAAACGGATCGCCAGGCTCTGTCTCAAAACTCAACGCATCTAACGTCTTTGAACGAGCTACTACTTCCTGATGTGTCCAAACGGTTCCACCCTGTGCAGCAAACAGATAATAATATCCGTTGATCTTATACAAATGTGGTCCCTCAACCAGTTTAACGTCCGTTCCGGCGTAGATCGTACGTGCTGTCTCCGGTTTTAATTTCATTGTATCTGTGTCAAATTCTGTCACTGTAATACCGTCAAAAGCATGGTGGTATTCGCGATGATCCCATGTCTGCTGAACAAGGTATTTGCGTCCGTCATCATCATGGAACAACGATGCGTCAAATCCCACACCATTGACACGGATCGGATCCGACCATGGTCCGCGGATATCTTCTGCCGTCGTCAGATAATTGATCATATCTTTGAACGGTCCTTCGGTTACTTTTACATCCGTATAAATCAGCCAGAATTTTCCATCTGCATAGGAAAGATCCGGCGCCCAGATACCTCCCGATGACGGATTTCCTTTCATATCAAGCAATGTCGTCGTGGACAATGCGGATGGAAGAAGATTCCAATGTACTAAATCTTTTGACTCGTGCAGACGAACTCCCGGAAACCACTCAAACGTAGAGTTCGCAATGTAATATGTATCATCCACACGGATAATGGATGGATCTGCATTAAATCCCGGCAAAACCGGATTTTTAATCTGCAACATAACTGTATGCCTCCTTACTGTTAATATATCTCTATCATACAGGAAAATGGAGGATTTGCAATGGGAAAAAGAAGAAAAAGAAGAATTTATACATGTTCTGATAAAATTTTATGCGGTCTTGGAAGAATGTATGCCGGTGGAGGAGAACTTACGGAAAATATTGATGATGTTGGAGGAGAAAAAGTCACTTTGGAGAAGGCTTGTGGAATGGGCCTTCCCGAACACTATTTCCGGATATTTCGATTAATCTTCTCAAACTCCCTTCCTCCCAGGGTATTGTGGGTGAGAAGTCTTTTGTTGCTTCCCGCTGATGCATTTTTCCGGTATTGTCCAGGGGTACAGCCGTTATGCTGACGGAACTGTCTGCAGAAATGCTCTACATTATTATAACCACATTGCTCGGAAATGTCGCGGATGGAGTATTCGCTGAACTCTAATAAATCCTGTGCACGGCGCAGACGTCCTTCGATGACATTGTCCATGCAGGAGGAGCCAAATTTGCGGTGATAGAGAGTCTGAAGATGACTGGGACTTAAGTGAAGCTTCGCAGCCATCATGTTTATATTCCATGGAAGCTGAGGATTATTGTAGATCATCTTATGCAATGCAACCAGCTCATGATCGTGAATACCCGGGGACTCATTCTGGATTCCTTCTCTTAATTTGGAGAACAGAACCCGCAGCAGGTGAGTAATGTTTGCTTCGCTTTCAGAGGAGAAAAAGGCGGACTCCCAGGTTAGTAATTTAAAAAGCTGATGACAGTATTCCGGATCTGTTACGGGAAATGGGGTGTTTGTTAACGGAAACAGCTTCACGAAGGAGTGATCGGAACGAAAACGAATCCAGTCATTCCGGTATTCTTCACCGGCAGCACGGTAATAAATCCTGCTTCCTGGTGTATACAGAATAGCAGAATTGGCGGCTGTCCGCATTAGTCTTCCGTCTATGAGCAGCTCCGAGGGAGAGTCGAAAAGAAGCAGAAGATAGCCTGTAAAGCCATTCGGAACATCATATATAAAATCTGAGGGGTGAACGGCACTGTAGCCGACAAATTCAATTTCAGTCATCTGGAATCTCCGTTCTGATACATCAGAGGATATATCAATTTTCTTATAGTATAAATCATTGGAAACTTTAAATCAATGCGATAGTATCATATTAATATGGCAATCGTCATCAGAGAGCTGCGGATCGTGCAGCGGTCAGACATCTGATGCGTGACTGCATAGGAACATGATTTAGAAGAAGGAGATACATGCATGGTAAATTTTGGTGGGGCAACAGAGAATGACAGAAAAAAGATCGTGATTACAAAGGATTCAAAGGCCTTTTTTCATAATAATGTAGATTATTGTGTGGGAACCGGAAGAATGGGGCTTGCATTGACAGAAGAATATCAGGAGGAGCTGCGCCTGGTTCAAAAGGAAATCGGATTTAAGCATATCCGGGGACATGGATTATTCTGTGATGATATGGCGATCTTTCAGACCTATGAGGAGGATGGTAAGGTAAGGGTCGAGTACAACTATACTTATCTGGATAGAGTAATGGATGCCTATAAGAAGGTGGGGCTGAGACCTTTTCTTGAACTGGGTTTTATGCCTAAAAAGTTGGCAAGTGGAAGCCAGACTATCTTTTACTGGCAGGGAAATACCACTCCTCCAAAAGATTATGATATGTGGTGTAATATGGTGCATTCATTGCTGCGGCATCTGATGGAACGCTATGGAGAAGAGGAAGTTATTCAATGGCCCATTGAAGTATGGAATGAGCCCAATCTTTGCGGCTTTTGGGAAAATGCGGATATGCAGGAATATTTTAAGCTGTTCCATAGAACCTTTGATGCCATAAAGGAAGTGAATCCGGGATTCCGTGTAGGAGGCCCTGCTGTTTGTGGAGGAACGGATGAGAAATGGATTCAGGCATTTATGGAATATTGCCATGAGAATCACATACCTGTGGATTTCGTAACCAGACATCATTACACCATTGATCCGCCGGAATGTATTGGACATTATGCATATTCTGAACTGATGAAGGCAGAGGACGGCTTTGCCAATTTAAAAACAACCAGAGATATTATTGACAGTTTCCCGGAATATAAGGGTCTGCAGATTCATATCACGGAGTTCAACAGCTCCTATACTCCTCAGGGCGTCATTCATGATACAAACCTGAATGCGGCCTTTATAGCACAGCAGCTTTCCAGATTGGGAGATGTGAATGAATCCTATTCCTACTGGACATTTGGTGATGTGTTTGAAGAGCAGGGAGTTCCTTTTACACCATTCCACGGCGGCTTTGGACTGGTTGCCAATGGCTGTATTACCAAGCCGACCTTCTGGACATTTGCTTTTTACAAAAAGCTTGAGGAAAGTGAAGCCAATTGTGTATATAAGGATGACAATATTGTCGTTTTGAAACGTGCAAACGGTGATTATCTAGGTGTAGCATGGAATATTGCCCGTAAAAGTACAGAACAGGGTAAAGAAAAAATGCTGTTGGAGTTTACATTTCCGGCTGAACAGGAGGAGTACTGCTTCCTGACTAAGACGGTAGATGAGGAAACATGTAATCCCTTGAAGGTATGGCATGATATGGGAGAACCTGCCAATCTGAGTGAGGAACAGACGAAGCTGATTCGGGAATCATCCAGACCTTTTGTAAAAACAGAGCGTAAAAAGCAGGAGGACGGAAATATCTGCGTAGAGCTTCCTGTAAACGAAAACGGTGTGGTTTATTTCGAACTGAATGCCGGAAAGGTGAATCCGGATCGAGGATATGACTATGATCGTGTGGTCAGCTTGAAGGCTTAAACTAGCACCCAGTAATTTGCTTTATGAAACAATGTACATGTATTAGGCTTGCAAAGGAGGCTATCAAAGTGAAAAAACAAGCGTTTAACCCATATTTACCGTCCTGGGAGTATATTCCGGACGGAGAACCTTATGTTTTTGGCGATCGCGTATATGTTTACGGATCCCATGATTACTTTAACGGATATGTTTTCTGCATGGGAGACTATGTGTGCTGGTCAGCTCCGGTCGATGACCTGGGCAACTGGAGATATGAGGGTGTGATTTATCCGAAGACAGCCGATCCGCTGAACCCTGAAGGCAAAATGTGTCTGTATGCCCCGGATGTTACGGTGGGACCGGACGGAAGGTACTATCTTTATTACGTGTTGGACAAGGTTTCGGTAGTTTCAGTTGCTGTATGTGATACTCCGGCAGGAAAGTATGAATTTTATGGCTATGTTCATTATGAAGATGGCACACGTCTGGGCGAAAAGGAAGGTGATGAGCCCCAGTTTGACCCGGGGGTTCTGACGGAAGGAGATGTGACATATCTTTATACCGGATTTTGCGGAAAAGGTGATAAATCCCGTACCGGAGCTATGGCTACGGTGTTGGGAGCAGATATGCTGACGATCAGGGAAGCTCCGGTGTTTGTGGCCCCCGGCTGTGAATATGGTGCCGGTACCGGATTTGAGGGACATGAGTTTTTTGAGGCACCTTCCATCCGTAAAGTAGGTGACACCTATTATTTTGTCTATTCATCCATATTAATGCACGAATTATGTTATGCCACCAGTAAGAATCCTACTAGGGACTTTGTCTATGGCGGAGTTATTGTCAGCAATTGTGATCTGCACATCGATACCTACAAGCCGGCAGATATGCCAACAGCTTACGGTGCCAATAATCACGGAAGTATTGTGCAGATCGGAGAGGACTGGTACATTTTTTATCACAGGCATACCAATAATACCTGGTACAGCAGACAGGGATGTGCTGAAAAGCTGCAGATTATGCCGGACGGCAGTATTCCACAGGTAGAAATTACCTCCTGCGGTTTAAATGGAGGTCCGCTTGAGGGTAAAGGCGAATACCCAGCTTATCTTGCATGCAATCTGTTTACCGATACCCCATCAGTTTATGTGGGCGAAGGGAATTTTCCACGAGTAATGCAGGACGGCAGGGATGGAGACGAAGAAGTTGGATATATTGCCAATATTACAGATTCAACTACCATCGGCTTCAAATATTTTGACTGCCATGATATTCGTGAAATCAGTATTTGGATCCGGGGCTATGCAGATGGCACTTTTGAAGTAAAGACAGCATGGGATGGAGAGGTACTGGCGACATTAGAGGTTCAATATACCAATGTCTGGGAAAAGTATACCGCACCGGTTACGATTCCGGATGGAATACAGGCGCTTTACCTGACCTATCGCGGTAACGGAAATGCTGCATTAAGATCATTTGAGTTATCATAATCTATGTTATTGCATGTGCTGTAGTAACTTATAAGTCATTGAGAGATGAGCAAAACGAATTGATTTAAAAGTTGGATTTTTGGTGGATAGAAAAGATTTAGGATTATGGCTAATAGTAAAATTAGCGGAGGTAGGAATTATGCTGAGAAAAGTACGGACAGAAAATGGATGGGTGAAAGGTATTGAAGCCGCAGACCCTAGGATAACTGCATTTAAGGGAATACCTTTTGCGGCTCCTCCGGTAGGAGAGAACAGATGGAGAGCACCCCAGCCCTGTGAAGACTGGGATGGAGTTCGTGAATGCTATCGCTTTGCTCCGATTTCCATGCAGAGCGTCCCGGGAATCGGTGATAATGTGTATATCCGTGAGTGGCATGTGGATCCGGAAATTGCCATGGATGAGGACTGTCTGTATTTGAACGTATGGACAGGTGCTAAAGAAGTAACAGAAAAACAGCCGGTTTTGGTATGGTTTTTCGGAGGAGGACTCCAGTGTGGATATCCTGCCGAAATGGAATTTGACGGAGAGAGAATTGCACGTCGCGGTGTGGTTGTTGTAACGGTAAACTACCGGGTTAATGTTTTTGGATTTTTGGCACATCCTCAGCTGACAGAGGAGCAGCCTGACGCACCGACTAATTTTGGAAGTCTGGATCAGCAGGCAGCACTTCGATGGGTACAGAGAAATATTGCTTTCTTTGGTGGAGATCCGGGTAATGTGACCATTGCAGGACAGTCAGCCGGAGGCGGAAGTGTTATGAGCCAGATGGCATGTATGGATAATGAAGGCTTATTTCATCGTGCAGTAGTGATGAGTGCAATGATTCGCTCTCCTTATCAGGTTGGAGGAATCGGAGTGCCGGAGGAATTGTGGCATGCTGAGGAAAATGGACAGCATTTTCTTTCTTTCCTGGGCTGCTCAACTATTGAGCAGGCTCGTAAGCTGGATGCGGCTACGATTCGTGACAAGTATGAGGAATATACCAAAATTTTTCCGGCTATGTTTACCGTATTGGATCACAAGTTCTGTGTAGGTGACCCAATGGTTCTTTTCATGGAAGGCAAGCATGTAAATGTTCCCGTTATGTCTGGAAATACTTCAGATGAATTTCCCAGTTATATAGAAGCTTCCTCAAAAGAAGATTTGAAAAAGAAAGCAGAAGAGATTTTCGGAAAGAATGCTGAGACCTTTTTGCGCTTTCCCGAGGCAATGCGGGAGGATTCTGATGGAAAGTATGCGAAGGTAAACGGAATTGAATGTACGATCAAGTGTCTTTTTTCAGATAAAAAAAGTGCAGGTGAAAAAAAGCCCTACTATTATTACAGGTTTGATTCAGATATTCCAGGATGGGATAATGCCGGAACCTTCCATTCTGTAGATTTATGGTTTTTCTTTGAAACACTGGCGAAATGCTGGAGACCCTTTGTGGGGCAGCATTACGATCTTTCCAGAATGATGTGCAATTACTGGGTGAATTTCATAAAAACAGGTGATCCAAACGGCAATGATGCGGACGGAAAGCCAATGCCTTACTGGTATCCATATGAAAAAGAAAAGCCCTGTGAGATGATCTTCATGTCAGATAGACCGGTAGTGAACTGCGGATGTGTGACACCCTTTAAGGAATTTTTACAAGAACAGATCAAGAAAAACCTTTCGATAGGAAAGATTTTCCATAAAGAATGGCTGGAGCCGATATGGGAAGGTGAGTATTGCTTCCGGGAAACCTTTGCAGCAGTTGCTGATGAGAATGGATGCAGGACTTCTTTCCTGTGGACTCCAAAAGAAGTTTTGTCCGTAGAAAGCTATGACGGGGAAACAGTATATAAAGAGGGGATCGATTACCTTGTAGAGGGAGATGAGCTGGTAATTCCTGAAGGGAGTCACATACCGGTAACCGGATGGGATACCTTCCTCTATCCGGACTTTGATACGGCAAAGAAGGCAGGAGAAGCAAACGAATTTGCAAAAGATTTCGGTCCGCTAGTGACTACCAACGGAAAATTCTTAA
>OHJB01001220.1_pt1 | contig 9896 bp, 11 predicted proteins | sample 1568431 | NCBI WGS metagenome assembly OHJB01 (sample SAMEA3879594, study PRJEB24766) | human gut metagenome | biome: human-associated habitat; feature: feces | place: USA | collected 1985/1987 | reverse complement strand
GTGAACGACATCGGGCTTTCCATGTTGCAATCCAGCATGATGCAGATGGACGTAGGACCCTTGTTCGGACTGTTCTTGCAGTCCTTCTTCATCGGCATCACTATGCGCATCCTGTCCATCGTGATTTTCGTCATCGTCTACGGAAGAATGATTGAGATCTATATGATGGTCAGCCTTGCCCCGGTGCCCATGGCAACATGGGGCAACCACGAGCAATCCCATGTTGGACAGAACTATCTTCGTTCTCTGTTTGCGCTGGGATTTCAGGGCTTCCTGATCCTGATCTGCGTGGCGATCTACGCTGTTCTGCTCCAGAATGTTGCAATATCCGGGGATGCCATCAACTCGATCTGGAGCATCGTGGGGTACACGGTGCTGCTGTGCTTTACGCTGTTCAAGACTGGTTCTGTTGCCCGGAGCATTCTGGGTGCACATTGATTGGAGGTGAAATTTTGGCAGCTTATATTTCCGTGCCGCGCGATTTCAGCAAGGTGAAGTCCAAAGTAGCCTTCAACCTGACCGCCCGGCAGCTTATCTGTTTTGGTGCAGCGGCAGTCGTAGGCGTGCCGCTGTTCTTTGTTCTGCGGGACACCGCAGGCAATTCCGGCGCTACCCTCGGCATGATGGCGGTCATGCTGCCCATGTTCTTTCTGGCCATGTATCAGAAGAACGGTCAGCCCGCTGAAAAGATCCTGCGGTACTACCTTCAGGCACGTTTTGTTCGCCCGAAGGTGCGTCTGTACAAGACCCGCAACTACTATGCACTGCTTATGAAGGGAGATGACACCCATGATTCCATTTCTGAAAAAGAATAAGGACGGCAAAAAGCCGCCCAAGTCCACGGTGCCCCGCACGGCACAAGAGAGTATCCCGTTTCAGCGGATGTTTGAGGACGGCACCTGCCGTGTCCGTCCCGGCTACTACACCCGCACCATCCAGTATCAGGATATCAACTATCAGTTGGCGCAGCAGGAGGACAAGACCGCCATCTTTGAGGAATGGTGCAGTTTTCTCAACTTTTTCGACAGCTCCATCAAATTTGAGCTGTCTTTTGTGAACACGGCAACGGACAGTGCGGATTTTGAAAAGTCCATCCGCATCCCTTACCAGAAGGACGGCTTTGATGATGTTCGTGCTGAGTACTCGCAGATGCTCCGCCAGCAGCTTTCCAAGGGCAACAACGGCCTGACCAAAACGAAGTTTCTGACCTACGGCATCGAGGGCGAAAGCATGGCGCAGGTCAAACCGCGTCTGGAACACATCCAGAACGACCTGATGAATAACTTCCACCGACTTGGCGTTCTGGCAAAGCCGCTGGACGGTACGGAGCGTCTGCGGCTAATGCATGGGATGCTGAACATGGATGGAGCCAACAAGTTCCACTTCAACTGGAAAGACCTTGTGCCCAGTGGTCTGTCCGTAAAGGATGCCATTGCCCCCACTGCGCTGGCGTTTAAGAACAGCCGCACCTTTCAGATGGGCGGCATCTTCGGAGCGGTCAGCTTTCTGAATATCACGGCTTCTGACTTGAGCGACCAGTTGCTGAAGGATTTTCTGGACATGGATTCCAGCCAAATCGTTACCATGCACATCCAGTCCGTTGACCAGAACAAGGCCATCAAAACCATCAAGCACACGATTACCGAACTCGATAGATCCAGAACCTTTTCGTTCAGTGGATTCGTCGTCCACTGGGAGACTTTTTCTTTCGTTCTGGCGAGCTTTCTGACTTTTGTCTTTTCCGCATTCTGTTCTTTTTTCATCCGATCATTCCTCTCTGTTCCCAATCACTTTTACTTTGCTGTCGGGATGTCTTCCAGCAGGAAGCCAGCACGTGTCCATTTGTCCGTCTGTATCATGGGATTTTCTGTCCGCACCAACGCTCCCGAAACATGCTGCAGCGTAGAGTTTTCGTCCTCCCGGAACTCAAACAGCGGATTCAGTCTGATATCACCGTTCTCGTCCAGATGCGGGAGGATCTCACTGACCATCATCGTTTTGCGGCTGTGGTCGCGCAGGCGGGACAGATGGATCATGATATCCACCGCACTGGATATCTGCTGCCGGATAGCTTTCAGCGGAAGGGCCGCCTCGCCCTGCAGCACCATCGTTTCCAGACGGCTCAGCATATCCTCCGCTGAGTTCGCATGTCCGGTCGAAAGGCTTCCATCGTGGCCCGTATTCATGGCCTGAAGCATATCCAGTGCCTCTGCGCCGCGAACCTCGCCCACAATGATGCGGTCCGGACGCATACGCAGGCTGGAACGGATCAGGCTCTGGATGTCGATTTTTTTGCTTTCTCCCGAAGATGCCGTTGCATTGCGTGTCTCAAGGCGCACGATATTGGGGATCTGCGTAATTTGTAGCTCTGCAGAATCCTCAATGGTAATGATACGCTCATCATGAGGGATGTAGCTGGAAAGGGCATTCAGGAATGTCGTTTTTCCGCTGCCTGTACCGCCTGCAATAAAAATGTTATATCGTGCTTTTACCAATTTTTGAAGGAACTGTGCAACCTCCGGGGTGATGGAGCCGTATTCCAGCAGCTTTTCCATGGTCATAGGCTGCTTGGAAAACTTTCGGATGGTAACAGTAGAACCGCTCAGTGCAATCGGCGAAAGCACTACATTCACACGACTGCCATCTTCCAGACGGGTATCCACGATAGGATTTGCTTCCGAGACCTCACGATGTGCCTTACCAACGATCAGATCTATCACACGGCGAAGTTCCTGTTCATCCTTGAAATGCTTATCCACCCGGGTCAAACGACCCTTGCGCTCCACAAAAATATTGTCTGGGCCGTTTATCATGACCTCCGTGATATCTTCATCCGCAAGGATGGAATCCAGCAGACCGCCAAGGCCGCGATACATTTTATAAATGCTGTTGACCGTATCCATCTTCTGAATTGGAAGCAGATAATCTCCTCTGCTTTCTCGATCCACCAAAGAGGTGATTGCTTTCAGCAACTCTTCATCGGTCATCCGCGTGGGCTGTAACTCCCGGTTGATGGCTTCCAAGACTCTGGTGCGAAGGTCTTTCAGTTCCTCTGTTGTCATCTGTTCCTCCTTACCGTCGTCAAATCATCCGGGAGTAGACACTGCTCATCCGCAATTCCCGGATGATGCGCTTTTTATCCGCATTCTGATAGCGTGGAATCGTCCCCAGTTCACTTGCATACTTTGGCAGTGCCAGTTTTTGGCCCGTAGAGCCGAACCTATTAAAGATTACGCCCATCTTACCGACGATCAATTTTTCGTCCATGCTGTCGATGGCTTCCAGCGAATCCAGCAGTTTACTACTCTTTTCGTTTCCTTCTGCTGTGCTGTCACTGACGATGACTGTCCAATCCGCAAGACGAATCAGTTTGAGCAGCATCGGGGAGAGCGTGCCGTCCGCACTGATGACACATCGTTCGCAGATACCCTTGATTGCTTGTATCAGGTTCTCTACACTTTCCGCATCAAAATTCATCGCACTGACAGGAAGGTCGAACGGTGCGAAAGAATACACCTCAGTTTCGTTGTCCTGCTTCAGCATACTCTGCAATTTCATCTGCAACTGTCCTTGGTCTTTGCCGCCCAGCTGACGCCACATGCTAATCTCATACATCACATCCGTCATAGAGCTTCCGCATATATCAAAGGAATCGTTGCACGCATTCTGTTTCAGTGTGAAGCAGACCGTATTTTTCCCCTGTGCCGCCATTGCCGCCGCACAGCCCGCTGCCTGCACCACCTGCTCCATTGATAAACAGAACGACCTGTCCATTCGCCTGCATCTCAAAGCTCGATGCTCCATGGCCGCGTTTTGCCGCCATGCTCTGAAATTCCCGGAAGATCTCGCTGGCCTTCTGGTAACGGAAGACCACCGGATATCCGTTTCGTTTCTGCTCGTGTTTCTCCGTGCTCCAGAAAGCAAGCTCCATATTACGGCTGTACTCTTCCGGCTCTGGCAGGAGATCTTCCTCCGCAACCAGAAGATCCATCCGCCCACCTCTCGACAATTGCTTCCGCAAAGCCTCTTCCTTCGTGAAAAGATAGATTTCAAACTGCACGGTCTCATTAGCGTGTGCACTATAATAATTTGCAAGCCGTGCAATATAGTTTTCGTCCTTATCTAAAAAACCTACCCGAACAATCATGTTGTCAACCTCACTTTTTGCATTGAGCATAAGTGTACCATCTTGCTGTCGCAGAGTAGCTTACTCTGCGATACCGACAACAAAATTACCTTGAATCGTTTGATATTTCGAAACGACGGCTTATTTGACGGAGATGAAATCGGCCAACTGTTCCATTGTTTCTCTCTTCAACTCCAACGAAGGATGAACATACCGGTTCATTGTGATGGTAACAGATGAATGCCCCAAAATCTCACTCAGAGTTTTGATGTCGATTCTCGCTTCCACACAACGGGTAGCGAATGTGTGCCGAAGAACATGAAAATTTCGATTTTCTAGACCACATGCCATGAGAATCTTATGAAACCGGCGCTGAACGCAGCGTGGTTCAATCAGCCTAGATGACGAGCCACTCAGAAAGTAACCGGTCTTGCCTAACGGGTACATATTCAGATATTCAAACAACATATGCGAAACCGGAATCGTCCGATTTGCAGAGCTGCTTTTGGGGGATGAAATGAGTATATGTGTTTTTTGAGATTCAGGTATTCGAGTCTGAATGCGCTGCATCGTTTGGCAAATACAAAGATTTCTCTCAGAAAGAGAAATCTTGTCCCATGTCAACGCACACAGCTCTCCGATTCGGATACCAGTGAACAGACATAAGAGGATGCCGAGATTCAGACAATCGGGGTGGCCTATTAGATATTTCTGAAGCGTCAACTGTTCGGACAAGCTCAAAACGGGCAAGGGTTTCGGTGTTTGTTTTATCCGTATGTCAAAAATCGCAGAGTCTACTGGTATGTTCTGAGCCTTTGCGTAATGCAAGATACGGCGAAGAACAGAAAGAATGTCAGAAACCGTTTTAGTCGAAAGAGCTGTTCCATCCCTTTTACCATGTGTTTCAATCTCTTTACAAAAATCCAGCACATGTTCCTTCGTAATGCTCTCGATTTTTGCTGTCTGGAAATACGGCATCAGATAACACCTTATTAGAGTGCGATAACGGATATAGGTTGACTCTTTAAAGCTTGTTGAAAAGGTATCAAGCCACTCTATAGAGAAGAACTCAAAGACTGAACCTTTACTCATCTCTTTAGAATTAGGGGCGTTGCCTTGAAGTCGAATCACATCCTGCAAACGGTTACGTGCTTCGTGATACGATGATGCATACAAATAGCCATATAAAGGTTTACCTTGAGCGGTTCGCGACTTTATGTAGCGTGCTTCCCAGCGGCCATCCTTCCTTTTATAAATGTTCAATCCTTTTCTTGACACAAAAACCTTCCTTTCGTTGACGGCTTATTTGACGGAGCATACAATCGGATTGTATCGAATTTGTTGAAATTGTCGAGTAAGTACGACATTATTTTCTTTTTTTCAGAATTTCAGATTGCTTTCTCTTGACCATCCGTGTAATCGGCGGTAAAATTCAATTGAATCATCCTGTCGCAGAGTGGGCTACTCTGCGACAGGAAACATAAACCATGAATGTAAAAATTCATGGTTTTTATTTTTTCCATTTTCTTTTAGTCTATCACAGGTAGTTGATTATATCAATTAAAAATAATAGATTTAATCGTTCGGTTTCGGCTATGCTCTCGACTACAATAGAGTTGAGAAGGATGGTGGTGGCCATGTACGAAGAACAGTTTTCTAAGAGGCTTACTGAGCTGCGCACACAGAAGGGTGTGTCTGCAAGAGACATGAGCCTCTCAATCGGGCAGAATCCCGGCTATATTCGTGCAATCGAAAGTGGTACTGCCTTTCCGACGATGGCAAATTTCTTTTACATCTGCGAATATTTCAACATTACTCCACAAGAATTTTTTAATTTCGGCGAGGAAACCTCCAATGGAATGAATGCACTTGTTGACCAGCTAAAACAGTTCGATGCCGAGCAGATCAATGCACTTACGGCTTTTATAAAAACAATCGTAAAAAAGTAAATTATCAAAGAACTTAATACTTGGTAAACCTACCGAAAGATAGGGCAACAAAGCCAAATGAGTCTAAAATCTCATATACGAGGTCATGGCAGCTGGTTGCTTTTTGAATGGGATAATTTTATCCCTCTACCATGTTAGAACCGTCTGTGAAGATTTCAACTCACAGGCGGTTTTTGTTATTTAAAAGCAAAATGATGGGGCATTCTTCAGCTTATGCGGTGGAGAGATAGCTTTACATAGCAGCATCCGGGATTCACCGTATTAAGCGGAAGAATGCCCGGATGCTGCTTTTTATTCAGGAGGTGTCTGTTATGCGGCAATCTGATTCGGTGAGCGAAGAACTTGACACGGAGAACGTTCAGTGTGCGCTTGATTTTGAGAACACAATGAATGAGCTGGAGACACAGTTATACTATCGCCATCTGCCGCCGAAGGAAGTTGCTCTGCGGGTCATGGAAGCGGCCTGTAAATTCTATGATGCCGACTGGTGCGGTCTGATTCAGGTTGATCTGGATTTGGGGCTGTGGAAGCCACTCTGGTGGCACAATGAATGCCAAGAAGATAAAACTACTATCCTTACAAATGAGTTTGAATCGTCTGAATTTCTCGACCGCTGGGTAAAGGCAGTGCGCAGAGGAACTCCCATGGTTGTGCCCGATGCCGAAGAAGTTAAAGACCTCTATCCAGATGAGTACCAACTCTATGAGCGTCTGGGAATCAAGTCTGTCCTTGCAATTCCTTTGGAGCCTCGGCAAATCGCCCTGATTGCTGTTCGCAATCCTCAGCGGTACATCCATCAGACCAGTATGCTTAAACTTCTGGCCTATGTGTTACTGGCGGCATACAACGATAAGCGAATGGCTGACAGTCTGAGCATGGCAATCTCGCCAGAAAATATCAAGAGCAGCCATGATGTCTTCATCAGCTTGTTCGGAGAATTGAAAATCCACACTTCCCACGGTGTCCTGCCGGAGTCCGACCTGAAATCTCCTAAAATCAGCCGTCTGCTGACCTTTATGCTGCTTTCCAATAAGAAAGCCCTTTCATCGTTGGAAATCGTACAGGAAATCTGGCCAGAAGAACTGGAGGATAAGGACGAACCCGGAAAAAAGGTCAAACAGCTCGTTTACCGGCTGCGGCAAGCATTCAGCATTATCTCGGATGAGCAGCTGATTCTCTCCACGCCGTCTGGCTACCAATTCAACCCCGACCTCCATATCACGACCGACTTTCAGCGGTTCGATGAGTTGTGCATTGCGGCCGCAAAAGCCACTTCTGCTATAAATAAGGTGAGATTGCTCGAAAAAGCGGCATCATTGTATCAGGGCAAACTTCTTTCTGCTGCCAATGGCGAACATTGGCTGGTTCACTACGCAAACCGATACCACCTCGCATTTATGAGTACCGTTAATGAACTGCTGAAGCAATTGATGGACTTCCACGCATACGATCTGCTTCATCGGGATGCTGCACTGGCCCTGACCATCGCGCCGGAAAACACAAAAGCCTACTATTGGCTTATTCGCTCGTACCAGAAGCAGCACATGGACGAGATGGCAGCGGGCGAGCTTGCGGCTGCAAAGCAGAAACTGCCCGAAGATGAGTATCAGAAACTGCTCATTTCGCTCGAACGATAAAACAACGTAGTTTCGCTATATGACTTTCATGTGACCTTCATGCGACTTCTGCGTGACCCGATTTTTTCAAAAATCGCCCCATGTGACTTTCATAAGACCGTCATGTGACTTCTGTAAGACCCTCGTGTGCTATGATAGCAAGGCAAAGCCTTGTTGTCTGGCTGCGAGGGCTTTATTTTTTGTCCTTTTTTAGCCGGATAAACCGCTTTTGACCTGTAACGAAGAAAAATATATCGAAAGCCTGAGATGCATTAAAGGCTGAGGATACTCATATTGCTTTCCATCTACGGATGGAAAACAGTGTCTGTACCCTTTTCTTTAATGCGTCTCTTTTTTTGCGCCCAAAGAAAAGCCAGTGCCCTGTCCAGCAGTGAGGTGTCCTCATCCTCCGCATCCAGCGGAAAGGACACTTCATGTTTCTTTTTGCCCTCTTTTCGTGGCTGGAGCTGGCCGCAAAGTATCCCTAGAATCTCCAAATTTTCAATTTTTTACGCCTTATCGAAAATTTGGAGGTCAACAATGGAATTTAATAACGGCAACGAACGTCGAAAACTGAACAAAAAGTGGGAACGGCTGCGTGTGCAGTACCAACAGGCGGGAATGAGTGAAGATGCAATCCAAGCCATGTATGATTTTGATTTGGGCGTTCTCAATAGTGAGCGTTCCTACGTTGCAAACACACTGGCAATCGTTGACGATGGTGATGACAGCACGGGAAGGAAATCTTCTGACTTTAAGCAGTATGAAAAGGCAATTGCTGTAACCGATACTTACCACGAGACCCGGACTCGGTTTGCATGGGTAGGCGAAATCAAAGACAAGCGTTTGCAAGAAGGGTTAGAAAAACTCTCCGATGAAGAACTTCGGCTTATCACGCTGTATTTCCGCGACGAATATAGTACCGTAGAATTATCTAAAGTTTATGGCATTGCACAGCAAAATATTAGCAAGCGAATCTTGAAAATCACTAAATTTTTGAAGAAGTTTGGATTTTTGGGTGTAGATTGAGGCTTCTCGATGGCTCGTAAGTGAGGGGACAATTCACCAGACGGCTCTCGCCGCTGGTGATATGTCCACACTCACGGACCTTGAAAGCTGAATAGTTCAGTCGTCTGGTACTCAGAACAATGATACTTCCGTAATTCGCGGCCCGGTCAGAAAGTAGACGGGGTGGTTGAGATGCCAATGGAGCGGTACAAGCCCGCCGCCAGATGATTCCCCACTCTCAGGGAGCCGAGGGCGAATATGAGAGACCTAAACATATTTTATCAGGAGCAGCCGGATGCTGTTTTCAGTCTTCGGTTGCTCCTGTTCTTTACATAACTACCCGCTTATTTTTAATTACACATAGGAGGTAAGCCTATGGATGAACTGAATCCTACCATCAAAGAGCGTCAGATCTACCATGAGATGAAGCTGACTCCTGCGATGGTCAAGTCCATCCGTACCCTCTGCGGTGTCTGCCTCCGGCACTACGTTGAAACCAAGGCGTTCAAGATCGCCATTGTGCCGAATAAGGACAGATGCATGGAAACCTGCACGGTCTGCCAGACCCGGCGTGGCTACGACTACGTTGTCATGCCGCGCTGAATCCGGTTTTCATTCACCCGCAGGGATGCGATAGAATCCCTAAAATCAATTACCACCATGAATTGAGCAAAGCCCGCTGCAAAAAGCAGCGGGCTTTTGCATATCAGAATGGAGGCTCGCACTTGGAATCGAATTGGAAGTTCCAACGCGGAGACATCTATTTTGTAAAACTGGAGGCAGGCGTTGGCTCCGAACAAAACGGTGCCCGCCCAGCAGTCATTCTTCAAAATGATGTCGGCAACATCTACTCTCCGACTTTGATTGTCGCGGCTTTGACAAGTAAGACAGATAAGAAAGTAACACAGGCAACGCATTGTCAGGTAGAAGAAGATGGCCTGAAGCCGTCCATTGTTCAGGCAGAACAGATTTTCACCATTGATAAAAGCCGTGTCCTGAAGTTTGTCGGACACCTTTCCCCGGAGAATATGCGCCGGGTCGATGATGCAGTGAAGATCAGTCTTGCCCTGAATCCGATGGGCAGCATTCAAAAACTCAAACCGATCATCCGCTCTCAGGCGGCTTATGCGCCTCCTGAAGTGGTGGATGGAAAGCCACCCATCTATCCCTACACACCCATCAAATCGTCCTTTGAGG
>OHJB01001215.1_pt1 | contig 9921 bp, 7 predicted proteins | sample 1568431 | NCBI WGS metagenome assembly OHJB01 (sample SAMEA3879594, study PRJEB24766) | human gut metagenome | biome: human-associated habitat; feature: feces | place: USA | collected 1985/1987 | reverse complement strand
CATGGAAGGAACCGATTATCTGTACAACTATGATTCAATTTTTGTATACGTTGTTTTCACAGAAAAATAAAAGCATCCGCCGTTTTCATCAATTGAAAAATTCTGTGATTATCGTAGATGAAGCACAGGCACTGCCGGTGCAGACAATACACACATTTAATCTTATGATGAATTTTCTATGTTATGTATGTCATGCGACTATTATTTTGTGTACAGCCACCCAACCGCAATTGGCATCTGGCAATATAAAAAGAAAGATTTTATATACAGCGCCTAAGGATATGGTCACAGGAGTGTGTGATATTTTTCAGCGTTTTCAGCGTACAAACATCTCTTTTGAAATAAATGAGCCAGACACATTTGAATCACTGGGAGAGAAGATATTCAATGATTTCCAAAAGGAACGGACAATACTTTTAATTTTGAATAAGAAAGAGACAGTTGGAGCATTTTTTGATTATATAAAAGCAGAATTGAAAGATGTGAAGATTTTTTATCTGACAACAAACTTATGTCCGGAACATCGGAGTGATCAATTGGAAAGCATAAAAAATTATCTGAAAAATAGTACAGAAAAAGTTTTGATTATAAGTACAAATCTGATAGAAGCGGGAGTGGATCTGTCAGTCAATCATGTCTATCGTTCACTTGCAGGATTGGACAATATCGCACAGGCGGCAGGTCGTTGCAACCGAAACGGGGAAATGGAGCAGGGGAGGGTTACTGTAATTCAATTAGTTGGGGATGAATTTGAGGTGATTCGAACAGCTCAGAAGAAAACGGAAGAAGTCTGTGAAAAATATAATCAGTCCAATAGTACGGAGAGTATTATTTTCCCAGAGTGGATGGATTGGTATTATGAAATTTATTATAAGGAAGTCAGCAATAAAATGGATTATGATATAGGAAAAGGCGAAACAATATATAAATTATTGAGCAGTGGATTTCCGGGAGAACGGAAACATTTCATCAGACAGGCATTTGAAACAGCAGGAGAAAACTACAGACCGATTCAGGAAGAGGGAAAAACAGTGATAGTTCCATATAAAGAGGGAATGGATATCCTTGAAAAACTGGAAACAGCGCAGAATATGTCTGATAAAAAAAGATTATTAAGAAAGATACAGCGTTATACGGTGTCTGTTTATGAAAATAAATTAAAAGAATGCTTACAAAATGGAGTGATAGAAGAAAGCAGGTTTTTACCAGACGTATATGTAGCTAAAAATTATGATATGGAAAAAGGACTGCTCAATGAACTTGTATTACAATATTATTGAAAAAGGGGGAAAGAAGAATGGAAAGAGAAAATGCAATAGAATATAAAGTCTATGGGAAATATGCACTTTTCACCGATCCATTAACGAAAACAGGAGGCGAAAAACTGTCATATCAGGTGCCAACGTATCAAGCATTGAAAGGAATCACAGAAAGTATTTACTGGAAACCTACGTTTACGTGGGTGATTGATGAGTGCAGAGTGATGCATCCAATACGGACAGAGTCAAAGGGAATGCGCCCGATAAAATATCAGGGAGGAAACGATCTGGCATCTTACACATATTTAAAAGATGTAGAATACCGGGTGAAAGCACATTTTGTATGGAATGAAAACAGACCGGATCTTGTAAATGACCGGAATGAGAATAAGCATTATCAAATTGCAAAAAGAATGTTAGAAAGAGGAGGCAGGAGAGATATTTTTCTTGGAACAAGAGAATGTCAGGGATATGTAGAACCCTGTACAGTGATGGAAGGAGAAGGATTCTATGACAATGATGGAAATATTTCTTTTGGAATCATGGTACATGGAATTACATATTCGGATGAAGCAGTCAGGGAGAATGAGAAAAAGCATATGACGATCCGGTTATGGAATGCATACATGAAAGACGGAGTGATTAGATTTCCGGAACCGGAAGAATGTCAGATCAGAAAAGTAGTTGCGGAAATGGAAATGAAAACATTTGACGAAAAAAATTTCTGTGGAATAAGGGAATTTGAAAGGGGGAATCTTTTTGGGCTGGATACAAATGCTTGAAAAAACATATGACGCATGCGAAGCGATTGTGGGGAAAAAGGTAAATGAAGATCCAATCTTACTTCCAATCTCGCATTCTACAGCAAATGCGCAGATAGAAGTGACGATTGACCTAAAAGGTAAATTTATGCCGGCTTTGTCCGGAATCATTCCAAAGGATGGGGAAGATAAAATCACGATTATCCCAGTAACCGAGGATTCGGCTTCGCGAAGTAATGGAAGCTGTCCGCATGCATTATGTGACAAACTTTGCTATGTTGCAGGAGATTATTCGTTATACACAAATGAGGACAAGACAGAATACTATAATGATTACATTAATAGTTTGAGAAAATGGACAAGCTCTGAATTTTCCAATAAGTGGCTGCAATGTGTATATCTTTATTTGAAAAAAGCTACACTGATTCAGGATTTAATAAAAGCAAAATTATTGGTATTGGCTGAAGATGGTTTTCTGTCCGAAAATGAAAATAAAATTCAGTCAGTTGCCCAAAAAGATGCGATGGTAAGATTTGCAGTATGGGATAATGGAGAAAAACATGAATTGTGGAAAGAGCCGGAAATGTATCACTCTTTTATCGAGTATTACAAGACTAATTTGCATAATTGTAATATAGATTATGTGACGGGTGAAAAGATACAATGTTCTGAAAAACATCCATCGAAAATCAGAAATTCCGGGGATAAAGCAAAGATTTTTTCGGCAAATGATACCTCTGGTTTTACTTACCGGGGAAGGTTCGCGAATCGTGAGCAGGCTGCCAGTATTGGATATGAAACTTCGCAGAAAGCACATAATGCTTTGCGCTGGCTGTTAGCAAGGCAGGGAAAATATATAGACGGTGAGATGACTGTGGTGTGGAAGCTTCCACAAAATCTAAAAGAAAAAGATTCTAATCTGGCTTTGGATGTAGTTGATTTATTTGGAGATACACAGGAAACATTTTTGGCAGATTTTGACTGGGCAGCAGAATGCAGGGACGAGGATGACATAGAACTCGACAGAAAATTTGCAGAGAAATTGAATCAGGCGATGGCTGGATACCGGGCAAAACTCCAACCGGATGATGAAGTAATCATTTTGTCGGTTGATGCAGCAACAACAGGAAGGTTAGCTGTTACTTACTATCAGGAAGTTCCGGGAAATGAATTTATAGACAGAGTTCTTCACTGGCATCAGAATTGTACCTGGCCACGATGGATAAAATTACATGAAACAAAAAAATGGGTGTTCATAAATAACACAGCGCCATCACCAAATGAGATAGCACTTGCTGCGTATGGAACAGAACAGGAAAAAGGATATCTGACATGTAATGACAAACTGAGAAAAGCTACAATCCGAAGAATTTTACCGTGTATTATCGGACTGAGTCCCAAAATACCGGCTGATATTGTGAAAGCTGCTGTAAACAGGGCTTCAAATCCACAGGCATACAGCTCTTTTGTGTGGCAGAACTGTGTGGCGCCGGTGGCTTGTGCAATGATAAAATATAATGAATTTGATGGGAAGGTGAACAGTATGGAGCTAGAGAAAGATAGAAGCTATCTGTTTGGACAATTACTTGCTATCCTTGAAAAAGTCGAGGAGAGAGCACTATATTTACAGGAAAGTAAAACAGATGACAGACTTACCAATGCAAAGAAAATGTGGAATGTGTATACCAGACGTCCGGCAATCACTTATGAAAGACTCTATAGTCATATAGTGAGAGCATATCTGAAACGGTTAAATCCGGGTGCAAGAGCGAAAATAGAAAACAAAATAATGCAGATCATAAATGTTCTTCGGGAAACAGATGGATTCAACAACAATCCTTTGAATGAAAGATATTTACTTGGTTATTACGAGGAAAGAGAAAAATTAATAAAATCAAAAGGCGAAAAGTCGAATGAAGGAGGAGAAGAGTAATGGGAGTATTTACAAACAAAATTGATTTTGAAGTGGTGATTATGGTGAATCATGGAAATCCGAATGGAGATCCGTTGAATGGAAATCGTCCGAGAGAAGATTTTGACGGATTCGGAGAAATTTCGGATGTATGTCTGAAAAGAAAAATCAGAAATCGTCTGCAGGATTTGGGAGAGAAAATTTTTGTGCAAAGCGAAGACCGCTGTGATGATGGATGCAAGAGTCTTGCAGACAGGACAAAGACAAATGACAAGATGCAGAAAGCATTGAAAACAAAAGATGATGAGGCATATGCCAAAGCAGCATGTGAGTCGTGGATTGATGTGAGAGCATTTGGACAGGTATTTGCTTTTAAAGGAAATTCCTTATCAGTTGGAGTGAGAGGACCTGTAACAATTCAGTCGGCATTCAGTGTAGATCCTATTGACATTGAAAGTATACAGATCACGAAAAGTGTAAATTCAGAAACAAGTCATGATACAATGGGAATGAAACATCGTGTTAATTTTGCCCTGTATACGGTGAAGGGAAGTATTAATCATCAGCTCGCAGAAAAGACTGGATTTTCGGATGAAGATGCAGAAAAGATAAAGGAAGCACTGAGGACGCTCTTTGAAAATGATGCATCATCCGCAAGACCAGATGGAAGCATGGAAGTGGTAAAAGTTTATTGGTGGAAGCATAATTGCCCGATGGGACAGTATTCTTCGGCAAAAGTTCATCGCTTACTGAAAATTGAGAAGAAGACAGAATTTCCAAAGAATATTGATGACTACGAAATTACGTTAGATTCCTTACCGGGATTGGAAGTGGAAATAATTGAAGGAATATAAAGAAGACGATTATCTGATGATCTCCGGGATACAGCATTTTGCGTTTTGTAGAAGACAATGGGCATTGATTCATCTGGAACAGCAATGGACTGAAAACTACAAGACAATGGATGGAAACTTTATGCACAGACAGGCGCATAATGGGGCATTCCACGAGAAAAGAAAAGATATCATCATTTCTCGTGGAATGCCGGTTTTCTCACGAATAATGGGTGTGAGTGGGATTTGTGATATTGTGGAATTTCATGCAGATGAGTCTGGTACTTTGATACGTACATTTGGTGGGAAATATACGCCATTACCGATAGAATATAAAAGAGGAAAACCAAAAGATCATGATGCGGATATCCTGCAGGTAGCTGCACAGGCCATGTGTCTGGAAGAAATGTTGGATTGTACAATTACACAGGGCGCATTGTATTATGGAGAGATAAAGCATCGTGTTAATATTCAGATTACAGAGGGTATCAAGCAGAACGTAAAAGATATGTTTGATGAAATGCATCAATATTATGAAAGGGGTTATACACCAAAAGCAAAAAAGAAGAAAGCATGTTATGTGTGTTCTTTAAAAGATTTGTGTCTGCCGGAACTGGAAAAAACGGGAAATGTTGAAACATACATGAATAATATATTGGCAGAAGATTTGGAGGATAACACATGAAAAAATTGTTGAATACTCTCTATATCACATCCGAGAATAAATATTTATCTCTGGATGGAGAAAATGTGGTGATTAAAGAGGAAGGTGCAGAGCTTGGAAGAATGCCACTTCATAATCTTGAAATGATTGTAACGTTTAGCAGAGCAGGAGCCAGTCCGGCGTTGATGGGAAAATGTGCAGATAATAATATTTCAATTGTATTTTTGACGCCGTCCGGCTCATTCCTGGCAAGGGTAGAAGGAAAGACAAAAGGAAATGTGCTTCTGAGGAAGAAACAGTATGAAGTTGCAGCAGACGAGCAGGAAAGCCTAAAGATTGCACGCAATACGATTGTCGGAAAAGTTTATAATGGACGGTGGGTAATCGAGCGTACCATAAGAGATCATTCACTACAGACAGATGCAGATAAATTAAAAATTGTTTCAGAGAGGCTTCGGGATAAAATACCTGATATCAGAATCAGTAACAACAAAGATCAACTCAGGGGAATAGAGGGTGAACTTGCGTCACAGTATTTTTCTGTTTTTGATGAATTGATTTTACAGCAAAAAGAAGATTTCTATTTTCATGAGAGAAACAGAAGACCACCTCTGGACAGGGTAAATGCATTATTATCATTTGTATATACACTATTAACAAGCATGATGGCAGCATCGTTAGAAACAGTTGGACTGGATCCATGTGTCGGATTTTTACATGGAGATAGACCTGGAAGATATTCACTGGCATTGGATATGATGGAAGAACTTCGGCCTGCGCTGGCTGATCGTTTTGTTTTGCGTCTTATTAATAAAAGGATGGTGGGCAAAACAGATTTTATAGAAAAAGAAGATGGAGCAATCTTATTGACAGATGATGCCAGAAAGAGAGTGCTTGACGAATGGCAGAAGCGAAAACAGGAACAGATAATACATCCATATTTAAAAGAAAAGATTCAGTGGGGAATGGTTCCTTATATGCAGGCAATGTTTTTGGCAAGATATTTACGTGGAGACATTGATGCATATCCGCCATTTTTGTGGAAATAGAGGTGATATTTTGCTTGTATTGATTACATATGATGTTAATACAGAAAATGAAGCAGGAAAGAGCAGACTTCGTAAAGTAGCAAAACAATGTGTAAACTATGGAGTACGAGTACAAAATTCTGTTTTTGAATGTATTGTAGATGGTGCCCAGTGTCGCATGCTGAAAGGAAAACTACAGGAAATTATAGACGAAGAAAAAGACAGCATTCGTATTTATTATTTAAACGATAAACAAAAACAGAAAATAGAATGTCTGGGTGTAAAAAAAGGAATATCAGTAGAAAATACGCTGATATTTTAAAGCGGTGCGGATCATAAGCGAACATGAAAAAGCGGATGATTCGCACCGGGAAATACAATATTTTTTGTGTTACATGAAATAATTATTGTAGTGTTGATGGGATTTTATAGATACTATGCAATAATTATTACAGATAAGTATAAGGATAATTGTGCATTTTTGCCGTCGCTCCTCTTGTAGGAGCGTGGATTGAAATCCTTTGTCCTCGACCAGATATACAGTCCCATGCCTGTCGCTCCTCTTGTAGGAGCGTGGATTGAAATACGACATAGCCTACACAAAGGCAAATGCCTACGATGTCGCTCCTCTTGTAGGAGCGTGGATTGAAATCGTAATCTCAACTATATCGCGACTGGAAATCATTGTCGCTCCTCTTGTAGGAGCGTGGATTGAAATAACTATTTCCATTTTGGATATATTTCAGTTTAAGTCGCTCCTCTTGTAGGAGCGTAGATTGAAATATTCCTAACGTGACAGGTGGGAAATTTCTTAGGTTGTTCATTAACATAATTTGATGTTCAAAAATATCTGCCAAATAAAGTCATTTATGTGATATCATGGATACTATAAAGAAATCCTATTTGATACTTTTTCATAGTTTTCAGTCAAATGAAGTAATTAATTAGAGGCGGTACATATTTGCAAATAAGAAAGACGAGCAAATAGCACAAAAATTTCATAAAAACACAATACAAAAAGGAGTTCCTCCATGCAATCATACAACGACCTACAATCACAATTAAAAACAATAGACCATAAAAGTTACCCATTATACAAATCCCTGCGCGGAAGTTACCAGTTCCCCAAATACATATTGTCAATTGACCATGTGCAGGGCGATCCGTTTGCGGCACCGTCGGATGTGAGGGTGACAGTGGATGCGAAGTCAGCCGGATTCCCGGCATTTGCGATGAAAGATAAGCTGACAAGAACCGCGTTGGCGGATGAGCTGCTTCGCAATTTTGCGGCAAAAGTGAATCAGTTTAACTTTAAAGCGAAGGGTTCCGGGAAAAGCGGGCTGATCTCAGTGACACACTGCGGACAGGAAGTGCTGCAGAGGACAGCATGTGAAATCAGTGAAAAAGAGATTACCGCCAGATTTGCAGTTGGGTTTCCTGCAAATGGAAGAACGATCAATGCAAAAGAACTCGAAAAAATCTTATTTGAATATCTGCCACAGTGCGTGGAGCAGTCTTTTTATTATAAAAATCTGAATGCGCAAAAAGTAAAAGAGGTTGTGGAACTGGCAGAAGATCAGCAGGCAATCCGTGAGAAGCTGCCAGAACTTGGGCTGGCTGCGTTTGTGGCGGATGACTCTGTGCTGCCAAGGGAGAGCGGTATCTCTTCCAAGCCAATGAAGCAGTCTGTAAAATTTGTTTCTCCGGAAACAATGCGCGTGACATTAGAACTGCCGCACCGGGGTAAGATTACAGGAATGGGAGTTCCCAAAGGAATCACCCTGATCGTAGGCGGCGGTTATCATGGAAAATCTACGCTTTTAAATGCGTTGGAATTAGGCGTATACAATCATATTGCCGGAGATGGCAGGGAATATGTGATCGCAGATGAAACGGCACAAAAGCTCCGCTCTGAGGATGGAAGATTTATCAAAAATGTAGATATTTCCATGTTTATCAATGATCTTCCAAACGGCAGGGATACGAAGGATTTTTCGACTGCTGATGCGAGTGGAAGCACGTCCCAGGCGGCTGGAATCGTGGAAGCGATTGAGGCTGGCAGCAGACTGCTTTTGTTGGATGAGGATACTTCAGCAACCAATTTTATGGTGAGGGATGCCTTTATGCAGAAAGTAGTAAGTCCGGACAAAGAGCCGATCACACCGTTTTTGTCCAGAGCAAGGGATCTGTATGAAAAAGCAGGAATTTCCACCATTCTGGTTGCGGGAAGTTCAGGGGCATTTTTCCACATTGCAGACACGATTATCCAGATGGATTCCTATCATCCTGTGGATATCTCCGAAAAAGTCAGGGCATTATGTGGAAAATATCCTCTGAATCCTGTCAAAGCATCAGCCTTTCCGATTGCGCAGGAGACAGCAAAACCATTTGTTTTACCGGATAGCCACCGTGTCATGGAAAAAGACAGGAATGGAGCGGTAAAACGCAGGGACTACCGGAGCGGAGAAGTGAAAAAAGGCGAGCCGGAGCACTTGAAGGTAAAGACGCTTGGTGTGGATGGCTTTATGCTTGGAAAACAGAATGTCGACCTGCGCTATATCGAGCAGTTGATCGACAGCGAGCAGACGGCGGCACTGGGACTGCTTTTGAAATATACTGTGGAATATCTGGTGGATGGAAAGCGTACCATTTCAGAAACGGCACAGTGGTTAGAACAAAAGTTAGAGCAGGAAGGAATGGTATTTGCCGCAGAGCATGGCGTTATCTCCGGTGGATACGCAATCCCAAGAATTCAGGAGATTTATTCCTGCCTGAACCGCTATCGGGTGTAAATTATTGTAAAAATGAAACAGAGTATATTTTTATAAAAGTCCTGAATATAGAATAATGTAAAGTATTGTGTAAAGGAGTTTCGCAATCATCGGTTAAGGAAGGAAGTTTATTATGCGTCCCAAAATCACAAAACAGAATATAAAAACGCTGTTGGAAACAAAGTTTATCAAAGTATTTGATCTTCAGTATGCCGAGGGCAGACATTACTATAATGCAACAAGACGGAGCGCAGATGATCTTGTGGCAGTGAAGTCTACGGAAGAATTTCAAAATATGCTTCCGGATGCGGTGAGCTGCATCACGATCTGGAATCCATCCAACGGTGAGCCAAAGCTATTATTGAACCGTGAATTCCGTTACCCGGCAGGACAATTTCTGTTAAGTGTCCCGGCGGGACTGATCGATCCGGCAGATAAAGAGGAAGACGAACCATTGCTTGTGACTGCGAAAAGAGAACTGAAAGAAGAAACCGGAATTGAGGTTTTGGATACAGATGAACTGGAAGTGATCAATCCATGTCTTTTCAGCACACCGGGAATGACGGATGAGAGCAACGCACTTGTGAAAATCGTGTTGAACCGGGATACTCTGACAGGTATGTCACAGGACGGTGCAGAGGGAAGTGAATGTTTTGACGGCTTTTCTTTTCTGACAAAAGAGCAGGCACAGAA
>OHJB01001214.1_pt1 | contig 9924 bp, 3 predicted proteins | sample 1568431 | NCBI WGS metagenome assembly OHJB01 (sample SAMEA3879594, study PRJEB24766) | human gut metagenome | biome: human-associated habitat; feature: feces | place: USA | collected 1985/1987 | reverse complement strand
GGACGATTCTCTCACCAGCCGGGAGCCGGATGGTTCTTTTAATGAGGAATACTGCAAGTGGTGCTATGTCGATGGAAAGTTTACATATAGTAGCATGGATGATTTGATTAACTTCTGTGCCGAACATATGTCAAATGAAAATTGGACTTCTGAGCAGGTACGAGTATATATGAAAGAAATGTTACCACAGCTAAACTATTGGAAACAATCAAACAAGTAAGGTGCAAATTTCAGTTTCATGTTTCTTTAAATAATTGAATATTGAATGATTTTACATAGCCGTTAAGGAGTAATTTTTGCTCCCTAGCGGCTTATTTTATTTTTCAAAGTAGGAGGTGAGAAAATTGAAAATTAGAAAGGTGGATGACAAGCCGATGGTCATTCACACCAAGGAGAAAGCCAAGATTCATGCCCACGAACCGAAGGGAGCCAAGATTAAGGGGAGTAACATCTATACAGTAGAGAGAGGTCCTAAGACAGCTGGTGCAAAGGTAACTGATACGGATAGAAAGAAGTCCTATCGCAAGAGTACCATTCATCAGTCAGAGTCGAAGAATAAGGGATTATCAAGATTCAAGCAAAACCTTAAGGAATCAAACACTTCCATCAAGACCAAGAACACGAATCTTCACATTGCAGGAAGAACTGGAGCACTTGCAGCCGGGGCAGTAACGGAGCAGGTGGAAGGCGGGCATGAGGTATCGCAGGCAGCATATCTTGCATATGAAGCAAGCCAACCTGTTACCGGAACTGCTTCCAAGGGGGCAGCACTTTTCAGGAAAAAGGCGGCAGCCGAGGCAAAGAAGCGTATCAAGAAGGTAGAGGCAGGAAAGAAGCTGGCAAAAAAGACAGCAAAGAAAGCTGCCAAAGATACTGCCAAGGCTGTAGCTAAAGAGACAGCAAAAGAAACCGCCAAGACCACTGCCAAGGTTGCAGTCAAGACAGCTACAAAGACTGCGGCAACAGCGGCAGGGACAGCGGTTGCACCGGGAGTTGGTACTGCAATCGGCATGGCAGCCGGATATGCTGCAGGTGTGTCCATAGAGGTCAAGGATGAAAAGATGACCAACCGGAGCAGGAAGATAAAATTCTTTCTGGATAAGATGAAAGCACAGGAGAATCAGACGGATAGTGTGGCAAAGCTGGTAAAGGATCTGATTGTGCGAAAAGCGATTACCTGGGTAAAGGCAGCGGCACCGATTGGTGGATTGGTGCTTTTATTACTTGTTCTTGTAGTTGCCATGATTGCGGTTCCGGTTATAGCGGTGATAGCAATCCTTTACAATTCTCCATTTGCTTTATTCCTGCCACCACTTGAATCAGGAGATACCGTGCAGACAGTAACGAGTGCTTATGTGCAGGAGTTTAACCGGGATGTGAACACGAAAGTGAATGAGCATACCGGATATGATCTTGGAGAGCTTGTCTATGTGGATTATGAAGGTATGGAAGAAAACCCAAGCAATTACTATGACATCATGGCAGTTTATATGGTCAAGCATGGTGTCGGAGATACTGCAACAGTCATGAATGACACTTCAAAAGGCTGGCTGCAGGCAGTTGTAAATGATATGTGTTCGTACACCACAAGCACAGGAACAAAGGATGTGGAAGAAACAGATGCAGACGGTAATGTAACGACTGTCACGAAGTCTGTTCTGTATGTGAATGTCACACTGAAATCGTACAGAGATATGATTTCGGTCTATGGATTTAACTCTGATCAGGTGGAAATGCTTGAGCAGATCATGAGTCCGGAGTTTATGGGACAGCTTGGATATGCCGGAAGCGGAAGTGGCGGTGGAGGCGGAAGTCCGGGAGTAAGTTCCATGACTGAGGATGAAATCAATGCCATCCTAAACGAAATTACAGACAGCAGGCAGAAAACAGTCTGCTCCTATGCACGACACAGAGTTGGTTTTCCTTATAGTCAGGATTTAAGAGACAGCGGTAACTATTATGACTGCAGTTCCTTAGCTTATTATTCGTGGAAGGATGCAGGCGTGGATGTAAGTTTTGGCGGTGCAACCACAGCGGCAGCGGAGGCACAGGGACTGGATGAAGCCGGAAAGACTGTCTCCTTTGATGAGTTACAGCCGGGAGACCTAATCTTTTACAGTTTTACAAGCAACGGAAGATATAAGAACATCAGCCATGTGGCAGTATATGTCGGAAATGGCAAGGTGGTAGAGGCACTTAATGAAAGTCTTGGCGTTGTTTACAGGGATGTGGCAAGCACAGGAAAGATAGTTGTGATAGGAAGACCATAACAGGAAATTTGCAGAGAGGGCATAGTCCCTCTCTGAGACTGGAGGTAAGAATGGATTTAAAAGATATGATACTGGTAACAGAAAACGACAGGGGAACAGAGACAAATATGCTGATGACTCTGGATGATTATAAGAGTTTTATAGCAATTGATGACATGTCAGAACTTGCAGACAATTTGTTGCAGCTTGGAAGGACACTTGGTGAAGCAGAAAACTTCACAGAGTATTACAGGGCAGCAAATGTAACTGTATCTGCGAGATTCTGTCTGGATGATATTCAGCTGGGACATTTTCTTCAGGGATTTTATAACGATTCCAAAGAATTTCGGTTTGATAAAGAAGCCAGTTCTTCTGAATGTGTTGCAAAGCTTAAGGAGATTGGAATGACCGATAAGGGCTGGGTGGATGATTTTAACCTGCATTATGAAATGGAGAACCGCTCATTTGAAAGGGGACAGACATTTCATAACTTCAATGACCATGATTATATGGTGCTTGAAGCATTATCACCAAGGAATCTTGTGGTGATGGATATGAAGTCAGGTTCTCTTACAATCGCCCTTGGTGCGACAGAGTATAAGCGTTATCCGAAGGATGAGAAGCCTACAAAGGACAATACCACAATCGGGGTGTCGTGGGAGCATGGCATTTATCTGGGTTCCACACTCTCAACCACGAATTTCAAGGCATACAAGAGTGAGTATGGCACACCGGAAAAGATAGAGGATATCTATGATTACAGGGCAAAGCTAAAGCAGAAGTTCTATTTTTATCAGGATATGTCAAAGGATGATGATGTGCCAAAGAAGCTGCAGAATGACTTCCTTCACCAGATGTATGAGGATTTTGGAACGATTGAAGAGGACTGTTTTTACGACAGGCTGGAAGATGGAAAGTACGATGAGGGCTTTAAGGAAAGACAGGTAAAGGAAGAAAAGAGCCGGTGATGAGATTTTTACGGGAGGCGATATCATATGGAACAGGAATTTGATGTTGAGATAAAAGAAGTGCTTTCACGAGTACAGAAAGTAAAGGCAGAGTCGCTTGACGATGCCATCAATAAGGCAATGGATATGTATTATGCAGAGCAGATAGTCCTTGGAGCAGAGGACATGAAGGGAGTTGATTTTGCGCCTATCAGCGAAGGTCAGCTCCCTTCTTCATTAAAAGAAAACGGAGGAAGAACAAGATGAAAAGTGATTCAACAACAGTAATTAAGAACATGGAGTTTTTGGTAAAGGAACTTCATAAGGAGTGGGACAGATCGGGTGCTTCTAAGGCATCCGTTATTATTTCCCTTGAGGAAGTAGATGGTATCAATGATAAGTTAAAAGAGATTATCTATCAGACACAGAAGTCAGTCGATGAGGATGAGCTGACCTTTAAACAGAGTATTGCAAAATCAAAAGAGTGCTATGTGCTTCTTCGTGTGGTGCGTAAGATTGCAAAGAAAAAGGATAAATGTGAAAAACAGGCAATCGACAATGAATTTGCAATCGAGCTGGATAAGGATGAGTTAAAGCTCTTTAAGGGATTGTTTGCAGAGATGTTTAAGTAGAGGAGGACAAAGGTATGGGCGTTGATATGAAGGTCAAAGCGATATACGATTCTGAGATTGGTAACATCACCAGATCAGAAAAGAACTGGAAGGATGTGTTAAAGGTCGCAGGTCAGTTATACCGCTATGAATTTGACAATATCGTTATGGTAACAGCTCAGAGACCTCCGGAAAAAAGCACACTCATGGCAGATTATGATACCTGGAAAAAGGTGGGAAGATATGTAAAGCGTGGTGCGAAAGGCTGCGCTATTTTCCCATCAAGGGCACTGAATCCACGCATGAGGTATATCTTTGATATCAGTGATACCGGAGGGAAGAATGTTAAGCTGACATGGGACCTTGAGGGAGAAAATCTTAAGGATTATGTGGATTTTCTTGTGTCAGAAGGTCAGATTGAGCAGTACGATAACAGCGACAGGGAGTCTCTAAAAAATATATTAAAACAGTTTACAGGAACAGATGTTTGGCTTATAATAAAAGAAGAGTTCGGAGACAGAATGACCGAGCTTATGCAGCTATCAGGTAGTGTGATAAAGGAAGAAAGTAAGAAACGCAATGGCTTACAGCAGGAAATGGACATGGAGCAGCTTGTATATGCAAGTGTCATGTATGCTGTAGGGACGAGATGCGGATTTGACTTATCTGTGCAAGAACAGGATTTTAGTCAGATCGTAAATATCAAAGACGAAGAGATCATTTACCGTCTTGGTTCCATTGTATGCGATGTCTCCTGTAGTGTTCTTAGAGAATTTAGTCGTAACTTAAAGGCAATCGAGAGCGAAAGGAGAATTGGATATGTTAGAAGAAATGACTTACAAGGAAGTGGACGGACTGCTTTATCCGCAGATAGAGATGCCGGACGAGACGGAGGATCTCACGAAGCTGGGCAAATACGGAAGGATGGCGATGAACTATCTAAAGGAGAACGAGCCGGCAAGATACAAGACGCTGATGAGATTCGGGAAGATGTACGAGAAGATGTCAGCGGTAGAGGAGGAAGCGAATCAGCTGTACGACCAGCTGGAGATGCAGTATCTGGCGAAGCACAAGCCACAGAATCCGTCATCGACAATGGAGATGTGGAAGATAAGAGAGCAGGCGAAGATGCAGGCAGAGGAAGTGGTACTGAATCAGGTAGTGATGCGATTCCACTAGAATCAGATGATACAGAACTGAATAGGGAACTTGATGAAATCAATTCATTGGGTGTTAGTAAGGAAGCCGAATATACACAGGCTTCCTTTTTTTTCGACCAGAACGGGCAGGCGAGCATTGGCACCATTCATACTGAGGACGAAAACAATAATCAGTTTATGCGTCAGTTCGAGCAGGACAGAAAAGCTGCATTAGCAGGTAAATACAATTACCTGAATCCCAAAAAGTCTGCAACAGTACCAGGTGAGTATATCAAACAGGTGCTTATGAGAGGTACAGGCTTTGCTGGTGGAAAAGGCAGGGTATGCAAGATTTTTGAAACGGAGATTGATGCAGGAACCAGGGCAAAGCGTATCAAAGCAGAGTATGGTCAGGGAGGTGCAGGCTGGCCGGTTGACGGACTGGGACTGCACGGATATGACACATTTCATGGGAACGGACTGCGTTTTCAGTGGCGAGATGAGGATGGAGAGGTTGAAGGATATGTTTCGTGGAAAGATATCGAAAAAGAGCTTGGTGTCCTTATTCTTACAGGGGAATACCAGTCTGAGACACCTCGTATTGATGAGCTTGCGATGGACGGACTCCGTGAGGATGATGAGGTCATTGATGCCGAATACCGGGAAGTGGAACCGGAAGAGACAGAATCAGAGATTGATGATTATGCAATACCGGATGAGCCGGAGAGCTATGCTTCTAACAGAGATTATGTAAGTGCAAAAGGCATGACACCACAGGAAGCCGCCGATGAAGACCGAATGGTAACACAGGCAGAATATGGTGCCGAGATAGAAGCTGAAACAACTGAAAAAGATCCATCAGAGCTTCAGTATATTACACCGATTGATTATGCAAAGCGTATTGCAGAGCTTGATGAAGACCTGCGTGATGCGGCGGAGATTCTTGTAACAGATTGCAGCTGCTACACTCCGTTTAGGGCATTCCTAATGGATGTTGTGCAGTCTGATTTTGCATTTATGCCAAATAAACTTGACCTTATCAGGGATATTGCATTAGGGACAGATAATGCAGAAAGAAAAGCATATTCCAACAATAAGTATGGTCTTGTGGAGTACTCAATCAGAAGCGGATATGTGAAGATCAGCTATAAGAACAGGAATGGTGTGCGTAAGGAAGGTGCACTTGACTGGCGTGAGTTATATGAAATCTTATCTTATATGGTAAAACAGCCATTTTACTGCGGAGAAGACCAGAAGAAGTATTATCAGGAGACAAAGCAGAAGGCTGACAGGGATAAGATGAATCCGGTCTATAAGAGATTCTTTGATATCGAGGATAGTGTAAAAGCCAATCGTCTTGAAACCAGGGAAAGAGCAATAGCGAATGGCTGGGAAACCAAAATTGATGAGAATGGACATGTAGTTTCAGATGATGCGGTACAGAAAAAGCACAACTTCCATTACAACCTCTGGGAAATGGAAAAAGGCGGTCCCAAGACCAGATATCAGTGGAATATGGATGCAATCCGTACTTTAAAGCAGATTGAATCAGAGAACAGGCTTGCAACACCGGAGGAGCAGAAAATCTTGTCGAAGTTTGTCGGATGGGGCGGACTGTCACAGGCATTTGACGAGGAAAACGCAGGCTGGAGCAAAGAGTACGAAGAACTCAAAGAGATGTTATCGGATGAAGAGTATGCTGCAGCTAGGGCAACAGTAAACAATGCTTTTTATACTTCACCGGAGATTGCCATGTGCATGAACTCGGCACTTGTCCAGTTTGGTTTCAGAGGTGGCAATGTATTAGAGCCATCTATGGGTATCGGTAACTTCTTTGGAAGTATGCCGGCACCAATGCAGAGAAGCAAGCTGTATGGGGTAGAGCTTGACAGCATTTCAGGAAGAATTGCAAAGCAGCTTTATCAGAATGCCAATATCAGTATCACAGGATTTGAGAATACCACTTATCCGGATAACTTCTTTGATGTGGTTGTCGGAAATGTGCCATTTGGTGATTATAAGGTATTTGATCCAAAGTACAACAAGTATAACTTCCGTATCCACGATTATTTTCTGGCAAAAGCACTTGATCAGGTAAGACCGGGAGGCATGGTTGCAGTAATCACCACAAAGGGAACACTTGATAAGGCAAATCCTACTATCCGAAAGTATCTGGCTGAAAGAGCTGAACTTGTGGGAGCGATAAGACTTCCGAATACTGCATTTAAAGATAATGCAGGAACCGAAGTGACAGCAGATATCCTGTTTTTGCAGAAGAGGGAGAGAAAGATTGATATTGAACCTGACTGGGTACACCTTGGTGTAACTGAGAATGGCATTGCAGTCAACTCTTATTTTGCAGAGCATCCGGAGATGATGCTTGGATCTATGGAATATGACACAAGGATTTACGGACAGGACAGCAGATATACAGTCTGTGTGAATAATGATGAGAACTTCAATATGTATGAGACTCTCAATAAGGCTATCGGTAATATCAAAGCCCAGATGACAGATTTTGAGAGAGTGGCAGATGAGGCGGAGCAGACGGAGGAAGTTATCCCGGCTGATCCAGATGTGAGAAACTACACTTACACATTTTTTGAAGGAAAACTCTATTACAGGGAAAATTCCGAGATGGTAAAAAAAGAAGTATCACAGACTGCCGAGGAGCGAATCCGAAGCCTTGATGAAATCAGACAGATAACAAGAGAGCTGATTGATATCCAGATGGATGGCTGCAGCGAGGAGGAGCTTTCTGATAAGCAGAGACTTCTTAATGTAAAATATGATGCCTTCGTAAAGCAGTATGGAGCCATTACTTCAAAAGCAAACAGAATAGCATTCAGGGATGACAGCGATTATCCACTTCTTTGCAGTCTTGAGGAAGTAAACGAAGATGGGGAGGTGAAAAAAGCGGATATGTTTTATAAGCAGACGATTAAGGCAAAGACTGTCATAGACAGGGTTGAGACTGCTGTGGAAGCATTAAATGTATCCGTCAATGAATTTGGATATGTAAATCTTGCCTATATGCTTTCTATCTATGAGCCGGATATTACAAATGCAAAGGAAGAACTTGCAGAAAAGTCCGGACAGACAGTGGATGAGATAACTCTAAGTGACGATGCTTTGGCAGAGCTTAGAAGGGCAGTTCTTGTGGAAGAACTGGATGGACTGGTTTTCTTAAATCCCGACCGCTACAACGAGAATAATCTGGATATCGGCTGGGAGACAGCAGACGAGTATCTTTCGGGAAATGTGAGAGACAAACTTCGTGTAGCAAAGGCTATGGCGGCTGATACAGACAATCCGCAGGCAGAAAGATTTGCAGGAAATGTGGCAGCACTTGAAAAGGTGCAGCCGGAATGGATTGAAGCCTCGGATATTGATGTAAAGATTGGTACGACATGGATTGAACCGCTTGATTATGAGCAGTTTATCTATGAACTTCTCAATACGCCAAGGCGTGCAAGGGAAGTCAGAAGCCAGTTTTACAATACAGGCATTCAGGTACACTTAAATAAGATGAGCATGGAATGGTTCATTGAGAATAAGAGCATGGATAAGCATTCAGTGGCAGCTACTAAGACTTATGGTACAAGCCGCATGGATGCTTATTCTATTTTTGAGGATACGCTGAACCTAAAGACTGTAACAGTCAGGGACAGGATTGATGATGGTGATGGCAGGTATCATTACGAAGTCAATAAGAATGAGACAATGCTTGCAAGGGAAAAGCAGAACATGATCAAGGAGAAGTTCAAGGAGTGGCTGTTTGCAGAGCCGGAGCGAAGACAGAAGTATGTGGAGTATTACAACGAGACATTTAACAACATCCGCCTGCGTGAGTATGACGGAAGCCACTTACAGTTTCCGGGAATGAATCCGGCGATTGAGCTAAAGCCCCATCAGAAGAATGCGGTGGCAAGAATCCTTCTCGGAGGAAACACCCTGCTGGCACACTGTGTCGGTGCCGGAAAGTCCTTTGAGATGATGGCTGCCTGCATGGAGCAGAAGAGACTAGGACTTGCCAATAAGACGATCATGGTTGTTCCAAAGCCGCTTATCGGTCAGACTGCATCAGAGTTTTTAAGGCTTTATCCGTCAGCAAATATCTTAGTTGCCACAGAGCGTGATTTTGAAAAGAGCCGTAGAAAGCAGTTTGTATCAAGGATTGCAACAGGTGACTATGACTGTATCATCATGTCGCACTCGCAGTTTGAAAAAATCCCGATCTCAGCAGAGAGAAAGGAAAGAATGCTCAATGAGCAGATTGATGAAATCAGCTATGCGATTGATGAGATGAAGGAGCGTAACGGAGAGCGATGGACTGTAAAACAGATGGAAAGCCAGAAGAAAAAACTGGAGGAACAGCTGAAATCCTTGTCAGATGAGAGCAGGAAGGATGACCTTATTACCTTTGAGGAACTGGGTGTAGATTCTATCATGGTAGACGAAGCACATAATTTTAAGAACCTTGCGATTTTTTCAAAGATGAATAATGTGTCAGGTATCAGCAGCAGTGGAGCAAAGAAGTCAACGGATATGCAGCTTAAATGCCAGTATTTATCAGAGATAAATGATGGCAGGGGAATTGTATTTGCAACAGGTACACCGATAAGCAACACAATGTGTGAGATGTATGTTATGCAGCTTTATTTGCAGAAATCGGCACTTGAGGAGATGGGAATTCATCATTTCGACTCGTGGGCGGCTAACTTTGGAGAAGTAACAACGGCACTGGAGCTTACGGTTGAGGGCAGTGGTTTCCGTTTCAAGAGCAGGTTCAATAAGTTTACCAATCTGCCGGAGCTTATGAACATCTTCCGTGAGGTTGCCGATGTGCAGACAGCGGATATGCTTGACCTTGATGTGCCAGCTCTGCGTGGCGGCAAGCCTATCATCGTGGAGTCGGAGCCGGACTGGTATGTGAAGCAGGTAATGGAAGAATTTGTTGTAAGGGCAGAAAGGATAA
>OHJB01001198.1_pt1 | contig 10064 bp, 9 predicted proteins | sample 1568431 | NCBI WGS metagenome assembly OHJB01 (sample SAMEA3879594, study PRJEB24766) | human gut metagenome | biome: human-associated habitat; feature: feces | place: USA | collected 1985/1987 | reverse complement strand
TTAATAGTATCAACAAGTCCGAACTTATCAAGATTATTCATGGCATCTCCAAATGAACCAACCCCCGGAAGAATAACCTTATCCGCCTGCAGGATTTCACTTGAATCTCTTGATACGATAACTTCCTCGCCTAATGATACTAAAGCCTTTTCAACGCTGCGCAAGTTGCCAGCATCATAATCGATAATTCCAATCATCCTTCTGTCCTTCCATACACATGTATTCTGTAATAATCAGTAAAATATTATCACAAAAAATTCGTCTTAACAATATTTGACAAGTTCTTTTATAAACTGTGCCCCATTCATCTCACAGGCGAAAGCCCTGTCACTGATTTCCTTAGGAATCTGGTAAAATGTACTATGAACACGGTACAGCTTAGCCTTCTGGTTAATCATGACAATTCTCTCGAATGGCCATCTGATAATGTTAGGATTAGAAAAATCCTCGCCCAGCTCTATAATAACAAGCTTCTTTGCAAGTGAAGAAGAAAGCCATTTGTTATAGAAATCCCACTGTTTCTCCTCTTCTTCAGCATTATTTTCATTGACCGGACAGACAATTCTTCTTTCATTAAGTCCACAATTCCTGATTGTACCAGCTTTATCAGTAGATACAATAAAGTAATTCACATGTTCCATAGATGCAAACAGCTTTTTCAGATTGTCATATATTTCTGTATCATCAGAAGAATATATTTCTTTCCCCAAGCCAAAAAGTACATAATCAGCACTCTTTATATCATCAATTAAATCATTATAAATCATAAGTACCTCCATTTCATAACCATATGATTATAACATCTTTTGAGATGGTTGTCATCGCTTCAGTATTTTGTGCAAGCACAACTGTGAACTTTCCATATCTTCTCTCATCGCTGCCCGCACAAAAAGGACGCCGCCCATGTCAGGCGGCGTCCTATAAGAGGAAGTGTAAAATGAAGAAAATTATCTGAGTAATTTATCGATTTCTGATACAAGCAGTCCGATTTCCGGCTTTGACAACTGGACATCTGCACCAAGTGATTCTCCCTTTGCTCTCATCTGTTCATTAATAAGTGATGAGAATATAACAACCGGAATATTCTTTAACTTGTCATCAGACTTAATAAGCTTTGTAAGTCTGTGACCATCCATAAGCGGCATCTCCAGATCAGTGATAACACAGTCTATATCAAGCGGTACTTTTCCTGCCTTGGCATCTGATATAAAATCCCATGCTTCCTGACCATTATGACATAATGTAAGATTATCATAACCTGATTTAACAAGTGAATCAGATATCAGCTTAATAAGAAGAGGTGAATCCTCTGCTATGACAATATGTGCTTCACTTCTTGGTCTGCCTTCAAGTTTGAGAATATCAGAAGTCTTAAGACCTGTCTCCGGACTTATATCTGATACAATACGCTCAAAGTCAAGAATAATAATAAGCTGACCGTTAATCTTAACAATTCCTGTGGCAATTCCGTTGTCAGCAGTACTTATTGTTGTATCTGGAGTAATAATATCAGCCCATGATACTCTGTGGATTCCAACAACTGTATGTACATGAAAAGCGACATTCAATTTGTTGAAATTAGTTATAATAAACATATCCTTCGAAATATCTCCTGAAGGAGCACTTTTAATAACCTTAGCAAGGTCTACAACTGTTATCATTAAATCTCTTGGCATGAATATTCCTTCTACACTAGGATGTGCATTCGGAACCGGTGTAACCGGACTATATGGCACAATCTCTTTAATCTTGGCAACATTAATACCATAATGATTATTTCCTATTGTGAATTCAAGAACCTCTAACTCATTAGTTCCACTCTCTATCAAAATATTAGTTTCCATATTAAATTCCTCCATGTTGTTCACGAACAACTTCTATGTGAAGATTATAACAGAAACATATTAAAAAAACAATGAAATAATGAAAAACTTATCTTACAGGTCTTATAATGCTTCTGCTGCACAGATAAGTTATAAGGAAATATCCTCCATAAATAACTGCGACGAATGCCAGTGTAAGCCCTATAGATGCTGCCATTGAACTCATTCCCATAGTTGCAAGAATTATGTTAATAAACTTAATTCCAAACACAGAATGAATAAGTGCGAGAATCAGCGGAAACGCAAAAAATATTCCAATCTGCTTAAAAAGCGCCATATCAATCATTCTCTCATCAACCCCAAGCTTCCTTAACATTCCATATCGTTCCTTATTGTCTGCACTGTCTGACAATTCTCTCAAAGCAAGAATTGCCGCACTGCTTATAAGGAATATAATTCCTAAATATAAGGCAATAAATGTAACTAACGCTCCAAGCCCGACACTGCTTTCAGCCAGCTCAATTCTGGAATTCCAGCTAATGAAGCTCTTTTTAAATGATATATTTTTCATTAAATTGTCTAACTGTGTTTCAATAGAATATCTTTCTTCCTTAGTGTCTGCCCTATAGTCAGCACTAAGCCCCATATTGCGTACCTGCTGTGGTTTTACCGCATTATCAGGCACAACAAGAATCCCATCATTCATATTCTGAACGCCAATCTGTACAAAACCATCCTTGCATTCATTATATCTTGGTTTATACTCTTTTCCATTGACAGATAATGTAATTCCTTTCTTTAATGCCTGATTTCTAATCATAACCATGTTCTTATAATCTGCCACTATAATATATTCATCGCCATTAAGTTCATACGTACTATTACCATACAGTCTTGCAACAGAATTATAATCGCCAATAGTCATTACCGGCATAATAGTATCTGCCATAAACTGATAATCATCTGTATTAATATCCCCTAATGTATCTTTAACTGTCAATCCGGTGTTGTATATATTATATTCTGCAACATCCTTAAAATACTTCTGCGCATCAAATCCACTGTTATTAAGTGTTTCTATTATACTTAATTTGGAATCTTCCAGCATTTCCCTGTCTTTTTCATTCATATCCTGTGATGTGGCATATGCCTCGCTCATCGCATCATATGAATATTTTGCAAGCTGTACATCAACAGGACACATACTGTCCAGATCCTTTGAAAGCGAATCCTTCATTGAAAGTGCTGCAGAAAGCACGCTTATTGTAATAAAAAGCATGATACATATAACAGTTGTCGAGAATACAGTAGTGTTAATCTTGCTGCAGAACTGCCTTAACACAAAGCTGTTCACACCTTTATAATACACACTCTTAATACTTGTGAATATTCTTATCATAAAGCCTGAAACAGACCATAATATTAAAAATGTAGCGACACATCCAAGTGCAATAGGAATACCTATTTTATCAAAAGTATTTAAAGTTCTAACACCCCTTGTAACCATCCAGTATGCATAAGAAAGAATACCAACACCTATGACGAATACTATTGTGCAGACAACCGGGTTCTTCATGGTAACCTTCTCAGTTTTCTTACCTGCATTGAGAAGATCAATAAGCTTACATCTGCTGATACTGAATGTGTTAAATATCATAACTAACACATACATAATTGCAAAATATATTAAAGTCTTGACGCATGCCTTCATTGAGAATATGAATTTAAACTTAGTCATATCAGCATCAAACATATTAGCAACAATCACGCTCATAAACTGTGAAAGGATTGTACCAATAACAAGTCCTGCAACAAGTGAAACAATGCCGATAACCAGTGTCTCAAAGAAAAGAATCGCTGAAATCTTTCTCTTGCTCATTCCAAGTGTAAGATATATGCCAAACTCCTTATTACGTCTTTTAATAAGAAAACGGCTTGCATATATAATCAGAAATCCAAGTATGCACGATACGAATACGCTTACTCCTGAAAGAATGTCATTCATCAGCTTGATAATATCCATCACATTTGCTCTTACATCAAGCATAACGCTCTGGCTGTCAATTGCATTAAACACATAAAATATTGCAACACCAAGAATAAGAGTGAAGAAATAGACGGTATAATCCTTTAAACTCTTCCTGATGTTCTTTAAAGATATCTTAAAGAGCATTATTAAGGTCGCCTCCTAACAATGTCACAACATCAATGATTTTATCAAAAAATTCTTTTCTTGTAGATTCACCTTTGTGTATCTCATTGAAGATTTTACCGTCCTTGATAAATATCACTCTGCCTGCGTAGCTTGCTGTAAATGCGTCATGTGTTACCATAAGAATTGTTGCCAAAAGCTCAGTATTAAGAAAATTAAAGCTCTCAAGCAACATCCTTGATGACCTTGAATCAAGTGCTCCTGTAGGCTCATCAGCAAGAATAAGCTTTGGATTAGTAATAATGGCTCTTGCACTTGCCACTCTCTGCTTCTGTCCGCCTGACATCTGATAAGGATATTTGTTTAATACATCTTCAATGCCAAGCTCTCTTGCAGTCTGTCTTACTCTTAATTCAATCTCCCTTGCCGGAACATTCTGTATAGAAAGCGCCAGTGCAATATTTTCAAATGCTGTTAATGTATCAAGAAGATTAAAGTCCTGAAAGATAAAGCCTAACTCTTCTCTTCTGAACTTGTTAAGCTTATTGCCCTTTAACTGTGTAATTTCGTTGTCTCCGACATATATCTTACCTGTAGTCACCTTATCAAGTGTTGATATACAGTTAAGAAGCGTCGTCTTTCCTGAACCGCTCGCTCCCATTATAGAAACGAATTCTCCCTTTCCAACCTCAAACGAAATATTGTCAATCGCTTTGGTAAGACTTGATTTGTTTCCATAATACTTTTCAATGTTATCAATCTTAAGTATTGTTTCCATAATAATTAATTCCTTTCATATAGATTAATTATGTTTTACCACTTAACTAATCCGGTGTCGTTTGTTCAATATTACGGAACATTACATTTTTGTAACATTACGCCAGTACTATGTAATGATACTACTAACAGGTTTTATTGATAATTCTGCCATCTGATATCTCTATAATCTCATCAGATAGCTGGTCAAGTTCTTCCTTATCGTGGCATGCAATAATTATTACCGCTCCTCTTTTCTTCTGTTCTTCTAATATATCATGAACCTTCTCAACACTGACATCATCAAGTGCATTAATCGGCTCGTCAAGAATAATAATATCAGGATTTTCCATAACTGCTGCCGCAATTCCTAACTTCTGCTTCATTCCCAGAGAATACTTTCTGTAAGTTCTCTTGTCATCCGGATCAAGTCCGATATCTTCAAGTGCCTTTCTTATCTGTTCATCACCAATTCTGTTCTGAATAGATGCCAGCACCTTAAGATTCTTAAATCCTGTATAATTACCTATAAATGCAGGATTCTCAATTAACACGCCTATACTTTCCGGAAATGAGATATCTTTTCCAAGTATCTTTCCATTAATATCAATTATTCCCGAATCCGGAGTAATAAGCCCGCATATTGCACGCATAAGCATAGTCTTTCCTGAACCATTCTTTCCTCTTAATCCATATACTTTTCCACCTGTAAATTCCAGATTGATATCCCTTAATATTGGTGCTTTCTTAATCGTTTTATTAACATCTGTTATTTTAATATACATGTTTTAATCCTCCCTCACAAGAATATCTTTTTTATTAAATCCAATCATTCCAACCACATACACGACAATATACACAACAATGCATACCGCAGCTGACTGCCATACCTGTATTCTCTGTGCATTATACACACTGCTTCTTACCACCATCGAATTATTTCCTATCATAAGCGGATTGTTTATAAATACTGACATAACATTCCATGCCATAACTGCGAGCATGCCAATCATCGGATTCGTAAACATGGAGATTGTCATCTGAACCAGTGCTGTTACCAAAGAAACAACAACCGGCATTACAAGCATATACACTATAATCCACACGTTTGCCGCATTATCCGGAACAGATTTATTACTAATCTTTTCAAAAAGCTCATAATTAATCTTCATACTCAGGTTTCCATTGCATAATCCATATACAAATGCTGTTGCATACTGAATTGCATATACAGAAAGCACAGTCAGGCAGTTCCACAGACATTTACTGTTCCACCACAACCTTCTGCTTCTGCATTTCATAAGAAAATCAATTCCTACGCCTTCACAGTCATCATTGCAATAACTGTATATCATGAATGGAACAAGAAACTGAATCAGCATCCATACAAAAGGAAATACAATCTTTCCCTCCTTAATAATAAGAACAGGATCATAACCGCCCTGAATAAAGAATATCGTATCCATCATTCCGAATTCATGATTTCCTAATATTATCAGCACTCCGGCAAGCATAAGAACAGCGATTAAATATCTGAATCTGTCAGCATAGAAACCTCTTGCAATATCATGCCATATAACGCCTCTTATACTTTTGTTACTCATCTTCTTTTTTATATTCATAATACTCACGCTTTCTTTGAAGAATAAGACCTGCAATAATCAGAACAGCCATAATTAAAGCAGCTATGCCAAGCTTTCTGGCGCACTCTCCGGAACTATACCATGCAGCCCCGAATATAATCAGCTTATGGTAGGTAAGCGGTATAAATATATCTACTCCTGCAAATATAATAACAGCCACACCTGATATAACATCTGACGAAAATATTATTTCAAATATAATTCCTATAAAACATGTTATCGCAATCATCAAAGCCATTAATATCCAGTAAACAAACATTACCTGTATGCTTGTTACCTCACCTGCCGGCAATACATCCAGATTCATTAATTTATAACTTGAATAACTGTTCCAGTTAAAAAACACATCAAACTTAGTTGATGCATATGCAATTGCAGCCAGTTCATATATTAATGACAACACTGCCGAATACACTATCGTACAGATACTCTGCCACAGATATATTCCTGCTCTCGAACTGTATTTCAGAATTATCATTGGATCTCTGTCGCATTTCATCATTCTCTGATTACAGACAGCTGCTATAATCATCATCAGCGGAAACACATAATTCTGTGACATACAGGTCAATACATCTAATACACACGGTGTTCCCGACACATTTCTCTGTAAAGTTCTTAAGAAAACCGTAAGCAGAACTTCCTGTGAAATAACTGCTCCTGCAATCCAGAACAGCATTTCCCTGTTAACATATCTTCTTCTTAATTCATTCCACATATTATTTACCCAATCTCACATACTTACCCGGAGTTACTGAGAAATACAACTGCCATTCTTCTTTGTTCAGCTTATCAGCATTTATGCTGTGAGGAAATGATATGCTGTGGATAAGGAAAGGTACATCTACAGTAATGCTTGTCCCCTGCTCAAACTTAGAAAAATTAACATCTTTGTTAATATCTCTTATATAATCATTAGATATTCCCTGTGAGAAAGCTCCCGATGCCAGTCTGATATCTGCATAAGGAAATCCTTTCATCTCTCCCGTTATATCTAAAGTACATTGCGCAACCATAACGTATATTTCATCCTGTGTATCACTTCTGTCTTTTCGTTTATCAATTCCATACTCATTCATAAAATCATCAATTGACATAACCTTATAGCTGTTAACACAAGCCGAATATCCGCTAAGTTCAACCTGTTCATTAATCTCATATTCAGTGACACTTCCCTGTGGATACATATTATTGACTTTAACTATATAGAACGCTGCCACTCCCGCCAATATACATACTAACGCTATTATTAATATTTTCTTCTTCATATCAGATTGCATCCTTTCTTCTGCTTCGTACAAAATACGATACTGTTATCAGCACTATTAACATCACCATATCAATTATCATAAATTTCAGTTCAGAATAACGCAGTTTGGATGCTGTCAGATATTCCATAGGGCCATCTCTTCCAATAGATGAACAAACAATATAATAAAAGAAATACATCATGAATGGTGTAAGTGCGACCATAAACCTGTTATTTACAAGGTCTGCAAATATGTATGCAATACAGTTAATAAGTCCAAATCCCACAAATGCAAATAAAAATACTATAACAGCCATTGCAAACGGTGCTTTAAAAAATAAATCTCCAAAAACTGACAGTTTTGAGAAATTAAACTGTGAGCTGACCGATTCTGGCTTAAAAGCTGGCAAAATCATAGCTGTCACAACAAATGATATAACAAGCGGAAAGCTTGCCACAAAACCACCTACTATAAACTGGGCAAAAAGCTTCGCTTTGTAATACTTCTTTTTATCAATTCTTGTAAATATATTATTAACATAATGCTTCTTCACATCCATCAATATACTTATAGAATATGGCAATGCTGTCAGCAGCGGCATAATAAAGTAATAAAGAAATACATAAGACCCCGGTCTTACTCCCATCCACTTCATATATAGTCCCGGAAGCTGTATACCGCTGTATTTTCCCATCTCAAGCAGTTTATCTAATGTTTTTCTTGCAGGAATAATCTCGTTCCATATATTAAATCCAACAATAACTAATCCTATTACTACAGATATTATAAGCATCTTATTCTTAAATGCTCTTTCCATTTCTATTTTAATTAATTTATTCATTTTCTCCTCCCGGTTCATGTATGATTGCTAATGGTCCTATAAATGGTGAATTTCTTAGATGAAAATTCAATGCAATTATGTCATTCTCAACTTCTTCATCTGTAAATATACAATATAATATTAATTTTTTTGTTTCACCTTTTTCAAAACTGAAATATGTTTTTCCCATTTGATTGGCTTCTGCATCAGAGCCAACCGTTCCTGCATTTTTAATAGGCGGATGTGTTCCATCATCTTTTAAACTTTCTATATACCAAACAGTCTGAAAAATATTATCATATACACCAGATGTTTCGTTATCATCAACATCCTTAGTTATTTCTAATTCTACTGCTGCATAGTAATAATCTGATATAAAGTTATTATTACTATCCATGCTAGCCTTCTTATTTTCTAATCCATAATCAATCCTATTTATATCAAAATCACACTGTCTTGATATTCTACAATCTTTAACTCTTACATGGTATACATTATATGTAGTCCTATCGTTTTCATTGTACTTACGATCTACAGATATTTCTCTCCTTATTTCAAACTCTTCCCCATATCCAGCGACTTCTATTCCTTGATAAGGTTTACTTTCTGTAGAATCATTTTTTACATTTTCTGTTGACTTTTCTGTCTCTTCCTGTTTTGTTGCAAGTGTCGGCATTTCTTTTGTCAGCTTATCTAGTGTACCATTCTTAACACCTATTAGAATTGCCAATAACAATACCGCAATAACAACTATACTTATTACTGCACTTTTTATTTTCTTGTTCATATCTTCTCCTTATACTAGAAAGACTGTACATTGAATTTCATCAACATACAGTCTTAATGTAATTCCCTATTCACTTCTTTTCAAGAACATATGCACAAGCGGTCGTTTTTTGACACAAGTGGTAATTATTTACTAAAAAGATTAACTGATTTAATTTTCTTCTGGTTCATGTACGATTGCTAATGTTCCTTTGCATGGTGACCCATAATAATGAAAATCTATTGCTAATGTTTCATTCTCAAATTCTTCATCTGTTATAAGATAGTATAATGTTATTGTTTTAGTTTCACCCTTTTCAAAATGTACATTTCCATGAGTATTGTCTGAACTTGACCCTACATTTTCATAATCCTTAATTTTATTATATGTACCGTCCTTATTAACCTTAACACTAGTCCATAATGTTTGTAAATTATTATAATCATCTGCAAACATTTCATTGTCATTAATATCCTTGGTTACTTCCAATTCAACCGTCATATAATAGTAATCCGATATAAAATTATCATTATTATCCATACTATCTCTTTTTGTACTCAATCCGAAATCAATTCTATTAATATCAAAGTCGCATTGTCTAGAAATATTGACGCTCTTAACAGTTATATAAAATACATTATAAGTTTCTCGATTATTCTCATCATATGTATATTTTACGTCATTATTTCTTAATTCAAACTGCTGACCAACATTTGCTATATCTCTTCTGCTAGAATTTCTTATTCTCACAGAGTTACTGCTTTCATTTTTTTGAGACTCATTTTCTGCTGACTTCTTTGTCTCTTCCTGTTTTGTTTCAAGTGTCGGCATTTCTTTTGTCAGCTTATCTAGCG
>OHJB01001173.1_pt1 | contig 10275 bp, 8 predicted proteins | sample 1568431 | NCBI WGS metagenome assembly OHJB01 (sample SAMEA3879594, study PRJEB24766) | human gut metagenome | biome: human-associated habitat; feature: feces | place: USA | collected 1985/1987 | reverse complement strand
CGGCGCAAGCGACGACGAGATCAAAAAAGCATACCGCGCCAAGTGCAAGCGCTGGCACCCCGATTTGAACCCCAACGACCCCACCGCCGAGGAGCACTTCAAGGAGGTGCAGGCGGCTTATGACGCCATCACCAAAGGCGAGACCGGGCCTCAGATGGGCGGCCCGTCCGGCTATGGCCAGCAGAGCTACGGCGGCTACCAGCAGGGGTACAGCGGCTACCAGCAGGGCTACGGCTCAAACGGCTGGCAACAGGGCGATTTCGACTTCGGGTTCGACCCCTTTGGCTTTGGGTTCGGCTTCGGCGGCTATCAGCAGCAGAGCGGGGCCAGCTATTCCGGCTCGGACAGCCCCGAGATGCAGGCGGCCCGCAACTTTGTGGCCAATGGCCGCTACACGGAGGCCCGCCGGGTGCTGGACAGCATGAACAACCGCTCAGCGCGGTGGTACTACCTCTCCTCGCTGGCCAATCAGGGCCTCGGCAACAGCATCGATGCGCTGCAGGACGCCCGCCGCGCCGTGCAGCTGGACCCCAACAACACCGAATACCAGATGCACCTGCGCCGGATGCAGAACCCCGGCCAGACCTACCGCACCCAGACCACCTACGCCCAGCCCGGCGGGCTGATGCGCTGGTGCTGGAGCATGATTTTGCTCAATCTGCTCTGCAACTGCTGCTGTGGCGGCGGCTGGGGCTGGCGGTTCCGGATGTAACTAAAAAACGAAGGAGCATTGCTAATGCAGTGCTCCTTCGTTTTTTAGCGTTCGGCCAGTCTCGCAATTCCGAGGCCATCCTTCACTTCGACCTCAACAGCAGAATCCCGAGATTCATCTTCATAGCTAAGCAGCATCCACCTGTTCCAATAAAGTTGGTATCTCCTCTCTATCGGCCTTGCTCCGTTCATGAGGTCCTCTTCAAAAAACAAAAATCCATTTTCATCTGTGGCCATTTTATAGAAATTTTCCTTTTCTTCCTCCAGTTCATTTGGGTGCTCTATGTAGGCTTTCAGCTTTGTATTCGGCAGAGGATAATCGTCTCCCGCCCATACGAGCACCCGGAATTCCTCGTCCTCCGACTCTTCTTTTGTCTCCCGCATGGAAACATAAGCTCCTTCCCATCCGTCCTTTTTTCCTCCGGCTACAACTTGAAGGGAGTAGGGTGAAACATAGGGACTGTAACCGTCCGCTTCTACCGCATAGTAGTATATCCCGGGCTGCAATTTTTCAAACACCATCGGTTTCGATAACTGCCCTCGTTTCATCTGTACAATTTTCCGCGTTTCGGCATCCAGAAGCGATATGATTACCTGATGCTTGCTAAGGTCATAGTAGTTATACAGCACCATATCGCTGCTGTCACCCAAGTATTTTGCCTTGGAGCAAAACAAAAAGGGGGATGCGGTTATCTTGAATTTGTCCTCAGCACACGGTTGGATCTTCTCTCTATCAAATTCGAAGTCCAGCTTTTCAGCTTTCGGTATGGGTTTCCGACCCTTGTCCCACGTTACATAGAGAATGATGTCCACCTTTTCCCCCATCCGATGATAAATAAGGCTTCCCGGCACATAGTTGATGCCGTACACCTTGAATTCCCCATCACTCTCCTCTACGTCCTCATTTTCTCTTTGGTTCGCCGCCTCGTCATATACGATGTCCGCTATACTGCCAGGCGCGGAGATCTCATTTTCCACCTTTTCATAACTATCGTAGAAATTGATGTTTGGCACCTCGTAATAGTGAAGCTTGCAGTATTCTCCGTAACAAAAAAAGATAATTGCAACTACCAAAAACAGTTCTCCTGCACACCGCTTCAGAGGCTTCTCTTCCTCCTTATCATTCTCCGAATCCTTATTCTCCTGAAAGAGCTGAGCGATTGCCACGACTGCAGCAATCCCCATGATCACCGATGTTGTAGAGTTATAGATCGTAAGCATTCCTTTTGCAAACACCGGATCTATAGAATCACGAAGGAAATCCATCATCATCCCCAGCATCTTCATTCCCCCTTTTTATTTTTTTCGTCCGTGACTCTATAATAAACATTTTCCCGACACATTTCAAGGGGTTTTTTGTAGTTTTTACCATAATCTTTTCGTGGATATTTTTCTTATATATACATCATGCACAATTTTATTTGAAATAAACTAGTATACATAACAGATTGCGTGTGTTTTTTCCAAAATTTGTTTTCGTGTGTACACGCAAAAAAGAGTGCCACCGCACGATTCCTCGTGCAGCGGCACTCTCATTTCATTTTACTTTTTTCAGAACAGCACCCTTTAGCTGATGACGATGGTCCGTGTGATCTTCTCACAGGAATAGTTACCGGAGACTGTTGCCGTCTGGGTGTAGATGCCCGGCTGCGTCGGGAACTCCGTGGACTTGCTGCTGAACAGGCCCTTCTTTTTATAAGTACAGGTGACCTTGGCATTATCGACCACCACGCCGTCCGACTCCAGCAGAGCGCCGACATTGTGTGCCTCAGCCTCGGCCAGCGTCATCCCGGCGGGCAGGTCTTCGGCCCAGTAGAGGCGGACGCCCTCGGTCTTGGGCTTTATCTTGAACATGGCCACACCGGCGGTGTTCAAATCGCCGGATTCCAGCGCCACGGCACCCGCGACATAGCTGCCCGAATCCACGGGCTGTTCATCCAGATAGATACGGCTGAACGCGCCCTCGGGAAGGTAGCGGCGGATGAGCTCGAGAGAGAGCTTCAGGCCCATGGACATATCTTTCAGGGTGGGGATATAGAATTTCAGGGTATCCATCACCTTGACGACCTCATCGGCCACGCCCAGCAGCACACTGACGTCGTTGCCGTCGATGAGCTGTTTGACATAGGCGTAGACATTGAACTCTTCTACCTGATCAGGGGTCTTGGACATCTTGCGGGGCAGGGGTATCATCTTGAGCAGGGTGCGGAGCTTATCGGAGAGCACGAGGGTGACGTAGCCTTTGGCTTCGCCCTTGACGCCCAGCACCACGCCGATATACTGCGCGTCCGCCGGGCGGGTGACCACCGACAGCTCGAACGGGGAGCCATAGACCAGCTTTCCGGCAGCCTGCAGACGAATGGAGACGACTTCATTCGTTTCTTCCATCCGGGTCTGAGAGGCGCGGGGCAATTCGGTCTCTGCCGAGGCGGCCAGCACCGGGGTCACCATGCTCAGCATGAGGGCTGCTGTGAGAAGCAGCGAAAGCATTCTTTTGGCCTTCATATGGACAAACCTCCTGTATTCATCATCTTCAGCCGGGCGGGCCGCACAGGCTGACACTCCGGCTAGTATGATTTTACCGCAAATCCCTGCTGTGGTCAATGACGGGATTCAAGTGTATCCGCTTACGAAAAGACCGCCGCCCCGGCAGGGCAGCGGCCTCAGAAAATTTTATCGCAGCATCACAGGATGCGCACCCGGACGACGGCGGGGATGGCCGAGAGCTTCGCGGCCAGTGCATCATTCACGGCACCGGTGGCGTCCAGCATGGTGTAGGCCATGTTCTTCTTGCTCTTGTTCACCATGTTCTCGATGTTCAGGCCCGCCTCCGTGGTCAGGGCGGTGATCTGGCTGATCATGCCCGGCTCGTTCTTGTGGATGATGCAGATGCGCTTGCCGCCGGCGCGGGGCTGATGCACCTCGGGCATGTTCACCGAGTGGGTGATGTTGCCGTTCTTGAGGTAGTCGCTGATCTCCTGCGCGGCCATGACGGCGCAGTTGTCCTCTGCTTCCGGGGTGGATGCGCCCAGATGAGGCGTGCAGATGACGCCCGGACGGCCCAGCAGAGCTTCCGTGGGGAAGTCGGTCATGTAGCCGGACACTTTGCCGGTGTCAAGGGCTTCCAGCAGGGCGTCGGTGTTCACCAGCTCACCGCGGGCGTAGTTCAGCAGCTTGACACCGTCCTTGCAGAGGGCCAGCGTCTGGGTATTGATGGTGTCCTTGGTGGTGGGCAGATACGGCACATGGATGGTGATGTAGTCGCAGAGGGGCAGCATATCATTCAGGTTGACGCAGTGGTGGACCTGACTGCTCAGGTTCCACGCAGCATCAATGGAGATATAGGGGTCATAGCCGTAGACTTCCATGCCCAGCTCGATGGCGCAGTTGGCAACGCGGGAACCGATGGCACCCAGGCCGATGACGCCGAGGGTCTTGCCCTTGATCTCGTTGCCCACGAACTGCTTTTTGCCCTTCTCCACGCTCTTTGCCATGGCGGGGTCGCCGGCAAGACCCTGAGTCCACTGGGCAGCAGCAGCCACATTGCGGCTGCCCGCGATGAGCATACCGATGACCAGTTCCGCCACAGCGTTGGCGTTGGCACCGGGAGTGTTGAACACCACGATGCCCTGCTCACTGCACCGGTCGAGAGGAATATTGTTGACACCGGCACCGGCACGGGCAATGGCCAGCAGGTTGTCGTTGAAGGTGGTGTTCAGCAGGTCGGCGCTGCGCACCAGAATGCCATCGGGGGCATCGGTGCCCACCGAAACATCAAACAGGTTTTTGTTCAGCTTTGCCAGACCTACCGGGCTGATGGCGTTCAGGGTTTTGATGGTGAACATACTTTCCTATCTCCTATACACAAAAACTCATGCGTTCTCTTTGCGGAACTTCTCCATGAAGTCTACCAGCTTGTCGATGCCCTCGGCTGGCATTGCGTTGTAGATGGAGGCGCGCATACCGCCCACGAGGCGGTGGCCCTTCAGGTTGACGAAACCGGCGTCTGCGGCCTCGGCGCAGAACTTCTTGTCGAGGTCGGGGTCCGGGCTGGTGAAGGTGACATTCATGGTGCTGCGGTAACGGTGCTCGACGGGGTTCTTGAAGAAGTCCTGACCGTCGAGGTAATCGTAGAGGACCTTCGCCTTGGCTTCATTGATCTCCTGCATCTTGGCGAGACCGCCGATGTCATTCTCCAGATACTTAAGCACCAGACCGGTCATGTAGATGCACCAGCAGGGCGGGGTGTTGTACATACTGTCCTTGGCCAGCAGGGTGGTGTAGTTCATCATGGTGGGCACGGTGTCGGCGGCGTGGCCCAGCAGGTCGTCCCGGACGATGGCGATGGCCATGCCAGCGGGGGCGACGTTCTTCTGGACGCCGAAGTAGATGCAGCCGTACTTGGTGACGTCCACGGGCTTGGAGAGGATCATGGAGCTCATATCCGCCACCAGCGGCACACCCTCCACCTGAGGCACCTCGACATACTGGGTGCCGAAGATGGTGTTGTTCTGGCAGATGTGGATGTAGCTTGCATCCTTGTCGTAGTCGATGGCGTTTACGTCCGGGATGTAGGTGAAGTTCTTATCCTTGCTGGACGCGACGATTTTGGCCTCGCCGAACTTTGCAGCTTCCTTTGCGGCCAGGTTGGAGAAGTTGCCGGTGACGATGTAGTCGGCCTTGCCGGTGGTCATGAAGTTCAGGGGCACCATGGCGAACTGCTGGGTCGCGCCGCCCTGGAAGAAGCCGACCTTATAATGATCGGGAATGTTCATCACCCGGCGCAGGGTGGCTTCGGTGTCGGTGATGATGGCGTCGAACCACTTGCTGCGGTGGCTCATCTCCATCACGCTCTGGCCGCTGCCGCCGTATTCGAGCAGCTCTGCCTGAGCCTGCTTGAGCACCTTTTCGGGTAACATGCTGGGACCTGCGCTGAAATTATAAACTCGTGCCATGACGGATTCTCTCCTTTTCCTCTATCTGACGGCCCGTTCGGGCGTTGTGCTCTGGATTTGTCCGTAGTATAATGGTTTTGAGGGGTGCAAAACAAGAGCATCTTTGCACAAAGTTGAGCCGTCAAAGCCCGGGCGGGCGCACGAAGCGCACAAACGTCCTCGTGCAGAGGACATTTTCAGAGACATTTGTAAAATAGCTAGTGGATAACCGCATGGCTGCTGGGTTTTCTGCTCTTGTCCTTTCTCCTGATTTTTGCTATAATGGCAGTATCTAAGACAAATGTAAAATCAAGTTTTCGCTCAGAAAAGGAGAGAAACGCCCCATGTATGGCATTCCGGACCGATTGAAGCCCCTTTCGACGGCAGAGGAGCAGGTGCTTCTGGCCCTGTGGGACTGCAAGCCGCCTGCGTCGCGGCGGGACATCGGGGCGCGTCTGGCCGCAAAAGGCTGGGCCGCTGCCACCGTGCTGAATTTTTTGTACCGGCTGGAAGAAAAAGGCTGGGTCATCTGCACCAAAGAGCAGAATCGCAACCTCTACTCCCCCACCGTCACCCGCCGGGCCTACGGCGTCTTCACCATGCGCCAGCGTCTGGACACCGTCTTTGGCGGCGACCTCGCACAGGCTGTGCGGGCGCTGGTGAGCGAGAGCGGCTGCTCCCAGAGCGAGCTGGAACAGGCCATCGCTGTGCTGAACGAAAAGCACGCAGAATCGGAAGAATATGACCTGTATGACCCGTACGGTTAAACCTCTCAGTCTTGCCGCGCTCGCCGGCTTCCCTGTTAGGGGAGCCCTTGGCAGGCCGCTCAACTCGTACTGGATAAAAATGCACTGCCATCCGTAAGGCAATAGACCTTGCGGTCTGGTTTCAGGAGGATATGATAATGGATTGCAAACTTCGCGCCAAAAACTGCGGCGGCTGCCCCATGCTGGCCACCGAATACGCCGCACAACTCAAAAAGAAAGAGGCCGACGTCCGCGCCCTGCTGGGCAAATACGGCCCTGTCTCCCCCATCCGAGGGATGGAAACGCCCTACCACTACCGCAATAAAGTGATTTCCACCTTTGCCCCCGCTGCCGGTGGAAAACTCACCTCCGGCATCTACGCGGCTCGCACCCACAAGGTGCTGCCGGTGGAGAGCTGCCTTTTGCAGGACGAGGTACTGGACAAGGTGATGCTGGCCGTCCGCGCCGCCGCCAACGCCTGCCGCTACCAGCCCTTCAACGAGGACAAAGGCACCGGCCTGCTCCGCCACTGCCTGCTGCGGCGCGGCGTGGTGTCCGGGCAGGTGATGGTGGTATTGGTGACCGCCCAGCCGGTTCTGCCCGGGGCAAAAAACTTTGTCCGTGCTCTGCTGGCCGAAGCCGAAAAGCGCCATGTCCCCGTGACCACCGTGGTGCAGAACGTGAACAGCCGCAAGACCAGCGTGGTGCTGGGCGAAGCGGAAAAGGTGCTGTACGGCAAGGGATTCATTCTGGACACCCTCTGCGGCAAGACCTATGCCATCAGCCCGCGCAGCTTTTATCAGGTGAACCCGGCGCAGACCGCCGTGCTGTACGGCCTTGCGGTGGAAGCTGCAAAGCTGACCGGCAAGGAGGTAGTGCTGGACGCCTACTGCGGCATTGGCACCATCGGCCTGACCGCCGCCGACCATGCAAAGCAGGTGGTGGGCGTGGAACTGAACCGGGACGCCGTGCAGGACGCCATTGGCAACGCAAGGCACAATGGCGTAAAGAACGCCCGCTTCTTTGCCGCCGACGCCACCCGCTGGATCAGCGAAGCGGCCGCAGCAGGGGAGAAGGCAGACGTGATCTTTATGGACCCCCCGCGCGAGGGCTCCACCCCGGAATTTCTTGCCAGCGTGGCCCGCATGGCACCGAAGCGGGTGGTCTATGTCAGCTGCAACCCCGTCACCCTCGCCCGCGACCTTGCCACCCTGACAAAGCTGGGCTATAAGGCCGAGGGCTTTACCCCGGTGGATATGTTCCCGCATACGGAGCATATCGAGACGGTATGTGCATTGTCCAAACTGGAGATCCACCGCAAAAAGCCGTCCGGGAGGCGCTGAAGCATTTTTAGCGTGTCCTCTCTGCCGAGGACTTTTATGCAGAGAAAAGAACGTTTTGCAATTTTCCCTGCAAATGGACTGCGAAGGTAAATCCGCAGCTCCCGGTTGAGAAAAGCTTTGTGGAGTGATACAATACTATTGTATATGCCCTGTCCGGGGCATCAGTTCACAGAACGGTATAACTTGCAATGGATAGATATTTTTTTATTTTAACGACCATTGATCTTTTTGTGCTCGGCTTTATGTGCCTTCTTACAAGGCTGAGCGAATCTTTAAATAAAAAGCAGAAGCGCGGGTTCCTTCTGGCCTTTACGCTCATTGCGTGCATCTCGGTGCTGGAGGTCATCACCATCGTGGTGGACGGCGCACCGCCGGGCTACCGCTGGCTGAATATTTTGTCCAACTATCTTGGCTTTGGACTGACACCGGCGGTGCCGCTGTGTCTGGTATATGTGCTGGATAAAAAATCCATCATCCGGCGTATATTCAAGGCGGCGGTGTGCTGCGAGGGTGCGTATCTGCTTTTTCTGGCGGCAACGCTGCCCTATGGGCTGGTGTTCTCGGTGAGCAGGGAAAACCTCTACGCCCGGGGCGCGTACTTCTATATTTATGTGGCCATGTACTATGCCGCCATGCTGTACCTTATGGTGGCTACGGTGCGCACGGCGGCGGCCTTTCAGAACCGCAGCCGCATGTTGATCTACCCGCTGACCCTGTTTCTGGGCGCGGAGACCGTGATCCAGCTCGCGCTGCCGGAGCTGCACGTTACATGGCTGTGCGTCACGTTGCTGTCGGTGCTGTACTATATTTATTGCAGCGAGATGTGGAACCAGCTGGACGCGCTGACCGGGCTTTTGAACCAGAACAGCTACCTGAACCGCACCGCTGAGATGCGCCGCAGCGGCGGGGTGCTGGTGGTGTTTGATGTGGATGACTTCAAGCAGATCAACGACCGCTACGGCCATTTGCAGGGAGATGTCTGCCTTGCCGAGATCGCAGACTGCATCAAAAAAGCCTACGCCCGCTGCGGCTACTGCTACCGCATCGGCGGCGATGAATTCTGCGTGCTGCTGAAGGACGAGGAAAGCGAAGCCCGCTGCGCAAAAACGCTGCAAGCTTTGCTGGCAGAGCGGCGCAAGGTGTTTGCCATTTTGCCGACGGTCTCCCTTGGCTCTGCCGCCTTTTCCGGGGAGGACGTGGTTACGGTGAAAGACCGCGCCGACCGTGCGCTCTACTGTGCCAAAAACGAGCTGAAAGCCCGCGCCGCAGCGGCAATGCCCGCAGGCGGCAGTGGGGAAAAGGATTGAACGGATCATTCGGCGGGAAAAAACGCCCGCACACTTTATAAATGGAGGAACACCGATGATCACCGATTGGAACAGCCCGCAGGGCGATTTTGATACTGCTGAAAAGCAGGGGGAGCTGCTGATGCTGCTCAGCCGGCAGCAAGTCACCGTGCACACATGGGATGACCCGGACTTTGACTACATGGAAGAGCAGGATCTGGCACTGGTGGTGCAAAGCCCCTCCGGCACAGAGGATCTGCTCATTGAACTGTGCGGAGAGTTCTCGGTGTTTTTTGAAAAGTGGCACGGCGAGTACGCCGCCACCGCCGAGGGCTACACGCAGCTGCAGCAGGACATCACCGCCATTCTGGATGGCAAGGCGGGCGCACTGAGCCTGTATACGGAAAACGGCTGGCAGGGCACGGTGCTGTGCACCGAGCTGCCCGGCGCAGAGGATGCCGCTGCGGTGCTCAAGCGCTGCTGGCAGGCGGCAAAGCCGGACGCCGCCCTGCCTGCGGGCAGTCGGCTGGAGCTGGTGTGCTGGGACCCGGTACAGAACCGGAAAGTGCAGCTCCCGGCGGAATAATAGAGCAAAAAAGGTCGCTGCACGCATTTGTGCAGCGACCTTTTCTTATACAATTTGTTGTTTCTTTTTGCGATTCGCCATATAGTTTGCAAATGCGGAGGCCGCAGTGCCCAGTGCGATGCCCAGCACCGCGCCGCCAAGGACATCGGTGGGAAAGTGCACATAGAGGTACAGCCGGGTAAAGGCGATAAAGGCTGCCAGCACCAGCGCGGGCGCGCCCAGCTTCCGGTTTTGTAACCAGAGCGCGTAGGCAGCCGCCACCCCGGAGGCGGTGTGCCCGGAGGGGAAGGAATGCCCATGCGGACGCGCCACCAGCATGGTGATGGAGGTGTTGATATCGCAGGGGCGGGGGCGGGCGAACAGCGGCTTGAGGAAGAAGTGCCCCGCCGCCATGTACAGCACCAGCGCCACCGCCATGGCAAAGCCCGCTTTGCGGGTGCACCGGAAGAGCAGAAGCAGCAGGGTGAACGCGATCCAGATCTCGCCGTGAGCACCGGCGTAATCAAAAAAGATGGAGATCGTGTTCATTACCGGGTTGCGGAACTGGTACAGCCAGTCCAGAAAAGCAAACTCAAAGGGCATGGGTTCCTCCTTTTGGGTGGTGAGAGAGCGGACTTTTTATACAATATAGCATATAAATATTAAAAAATACAAAATGTGCTGTGAATT
>OHJB01001151.1_pt1 | contig 10458 bp, 6 predicted proteins | sample 1568431 | NCBI WGS metagenome assembly OHJB01 (sample SAMEA3879594, study PRJEB24766) | human gut metagenome | biome: human-associated habitat; feature: feces | place: USA | collected 1985/1987 | reverse complement strand
AGAGCACTTGACTTTTAATCAAGTTGTCCGGGGTTCGAATCCCCGATGTCTCATTGAAAAACGTCTCTCTTAGAGAGGCGTTTTTTAATGCAAGACATCGGAGGGTTCGAACTCCGGACAACGTAGTTGGTCGGGGCGCTAGACGTCCGGGGGACGTCTGTTCAGCGCGGACCGAAGCGGAGCGTAGACCGAATCCCCGATGTCTCATTATTCAATGAACACTGTTTTTTTGATGTTCAAAAAATCAATTACTCCTAAATAGTGGACAGCATATTTTGATTGGTAAAACTGCACAAAAAATAATCGAAAATTTGTGCATGTTTGTTAACACTTTCAGAGGCCAAGGTGATACTATAATAACCGTAAAAACCCCCCAATACATTATATATTTTTTACTATCCCCATAGTAAAATACCTTCTCCTAAAAGACAGCAGAACGATGGCTGTCTTTTTTTTGCTCTAATTTAAAAAAAGACAGCCAAATATTTATTATCTATTATTCTTTTGCAAAGTCGAAATTCTACAGTTGAAATGCTAAAATTACATTATAAAAATTACATCATTAGATTTACACCGTCAGATTTATATTGCTTCCTGCCCGCAGAGATGTGTAGTAATCATCATATGACGAGCTGCTCATCTGGCGTGAGACACGATACAGACTGCTTGTGAAGTCATTGTCATTTCCGAACAGAGAATTAAGAGTGTCTGCGTCGGCCTTTTTGACAAGCTCCTCATTTGCTTTCAGGGTCCCATCCTTGTTTATTGTGATGCCAATGTCCTCAAGCTCGTCGGTGTATTTGCCTGCCAGCTTTTTGAGCTGCTTGGCATAACGCTTCATGGAGCTTGAACTGCTGTTTGAGGCGGAATCAATGGAATTGTTGTATGTGTCAACAAGAGCCATGACTGTTCCGCGGATGTTATCTGTATTTTCGTCGTCCGAATACTTGTAGTTCTTTAATTTTTTAGCGGCGCGGTGCAGGGCGGTTGAATCATCGTAAGCGAGCTCTGTAATACTATATTCTTTGCGCTTGGATGCTTTCATGGCATCTCGGTTGTTTGAGTAAAAACTTCTCATAAAATATGTTGCTGAAAGATTTGTTGCTGAACTTACTCGTGTACTCATGTTAAGCCTCTTTATATTTTCAAATTTTAAAGTTTAAAATAATTGCGTTATAACTACGATTTTAGGTTTTATTTTGAACATATAATCGCACTTAAATAATTGTTATAATTATTTTATCGGATATTTGCACGAAAAAGTTTACTTATGCGATCAAAAGAAGTAAAATACAAAGGAATGCGTAGAATAAGAAAAACGCGATTATGCAATCGAAATGCGACCAGGCAAAGAGTAACAGAACATAATGTAAAAAGCATAATGTACTAAAACAAAATGTAACAAACATAATGTAACCAAAGGAGGATATGGGGCATGAGTAAAAAAGCTTTCGGTACAACATCAAAAGGAGTGGAGGCATCGCTTTACGAAATCAGCAATGGCAGTGGAGTGAGAGTACTTTTGACAGACTATGGCGCTGCAGTTGTATCTATTTTTGTAAAGGACAGGGATGGCAATGAGAGAGATGTCATTTTAGGATATGACAATGTGAAGTCATACGAGAAGGAGTACTGCTATTTTGGTGCTACTGTCGGCAGATATGCAAACAGGATATCCGATGCAAAGATTAATATTGATGGAGTGGAATATAAGCTTGAGGCTAATGACAATGAGAACAGTCTTCACAGTGGCTCAAATGGTTTTTCTAAGCGCTTTTGGACTGTTAAGGAGCAGAAGGCAGATGAGATTACCTTTGAGATAGAGGATGCAGATTTGGAGCAGGGCTTCCCGGGAAATGCAGTCGTTGATGTGATATTTAAGGTAACAGAAGAAAACGCACTTGCTATTATATATAATGCAAAGGCAGATAAGACAACTACCTTCAATATGACAAACCACAGCTATTTCAATCTGAACGGTCATGCATCAGGAAGCGTATACACTCACACATTGCAGATAAATGCTGAGCATTACACACCTGTAAAGGATTCCAAGGCTATTCCTACAGGTGAGATTGCACCGGTTGAGGGTACACCATTTGATTTTACAGAGGCTAAGCCAATCGGAAGAGATATTGAGGCAAATGATACACAGCTTCACTATGGAAGCGGATATGATCACAATTTTGCAATAGACAAGACAGCTCCGGGAGTAGAAAAGGTCGCAACAGCATACTCACCTGAGAGTGGTATACAGATGGAGGTATACACAGACTGTGTCGGAATCCAGCTTTATACTGCCAACTTTATCGTGGGACAGGAAGGCAAGGGAGGAGTCAAATACAATAACCGCGATGCATTCTGCCTCGAGACACAGTTCTATCCAAACTCAATAAATGAGACCAACTTTAGTACACCTGTTACAAAGGCTGGCGATACATACCACACAGAGACAGATTACAAATTTTCTGTGAAATAAAATGCCAACATAAGAGAGATACAGAATAGTTAAAGCCCACCATATTGATGAAATTTATCATTAATATGGTGGGCTTTCTTAAGCTTTGTTTAATCAAATACTGATACAGTGGTTTTATTTCCGGAAATGTGGTATAAATATATTTATATGTATGAAATGAACATATGATTACATTTATAAATTGCGCTAATACTATTATGTTAATGCTATTATGCTAGGTAATTTGTTAGTATTTAAAGCAAGCTGTATTTTTAGTAATCATAAACATTGGCAAATAAAGATTAAAATTGTCAAATAACAATAAATAGTGGTAAACATTGATAAATATAGATAATTATTGAGATGACTTCGCACACGCAAACCTGCATTACCGCTGGCATATGGTGTGTTCCGAAGAAATATATGAACTGCCACAAAGTTCCATTAACCTTCGGTGACGATAAAAAGCAGACTGATAAAACAGACTATCCGGATGCATTTTTTGTGGCTGACTTCATATATTTCTGAGGAATATACCATATGCTGGCGCACCATCACAGCCTGCAAGTGCGAAGTCCCCTAAAAATAGAAATTAAAACAAATAAATATATAGCACAGAGGAAACAAACCATGAAAATAGTATTTTTAGATTCCAAAACAATTGGTGACGACATCGACCTTTCCGAATATGACAAGCTCGGAGAGGTTGTCAAATATGATTTTTCAACAACAGAGGAAGCAGCGGAGCGCGCAAGAGATGCTGATGTGATTGTTTTAAATAAGGTCGAGGTAAATGAAAAATCTATAGGACAGGCAAAAAATTTAAAGCTCGTATGTGTGACTGCAACAGGCACAAACAATCTGGATAAAGAATATCTGGCAAAAAGAGGCATTGAATGGAGAAATGTCGCAGGGTATTCTACAGAGACCGTGGCGCAGCATACGTTTGCACTGCTATTTTACCTGCTTGAGAAGCTGAGATATTATGATGATTATGTGAAGAGCGAGAAATATGTTGGTGATACGTCGTTTACGCATTTTTCTAATGTGTTTCACCAGATTAGCGGTATGACCTGGGGCATCGTGGGACTTGGAAATATCGGAAGACGCGTGGCTGATATCGCAAAGGCTTTTGGCTGCCATGTGGTTTATTATTCTACATCAGGAAGAAATTCGCAGCCGGGCTATGAGAGGGTGGATTTTGATACTCTGCTTGCCACGTCTGATATCGTGTCGGTGCATGCACCGCTTACGGATGATACACTTGGTCTGATGGACAAGGCTGCGTTTGAAAAGATGAAAAAATCTGCTATATTTTTAAATCTTGGCAGGGGTCCTATAGTGAATGAATCGGATCTGGCACAGGCGCTTATGGATGGAGAGCTGGCGGCGGCAGGTCTTGATGTGCTGGCGCAGGAGCCTATGAGTGAGGACAATCCGCTCCGTGCGATAAAGGATTCAAACAAGCTGATTATCACACCACATATTGCGTGGGCAAGCGTTGAGGCAAGAACAAATCTGATGCACATTATATACAGTCAAATTGAGGACTTCTTTACTAATTAGGAAATATAATTTAAAATCAAATCGCAACATTAAGAGGCAGCATTAAGAGAAAGCATTAAGAGAAAGTCTTAAGAGGAAGCATTAAGAGGCAACATTAAGAAGCATTATTAAGAGGCAGAAATGAGCATCAAATTTGAGATAACAAAACAAAACAACATACATTTTGGAATTGCAGCAGCAGCGGCCGCGCTTGTAGGTTACTTTACATCGGCGAGCTGGTGGGTGATTCTTTTGTTTGCGGCAGTATATTTTGGACTTGTAAATGTGAAGCTTGAGCTTCCGGTGAAGCTTTCGTGGCTTTGGGCTGCGATACTGCTTGCCATCGGAGCGATACTATCTGTTTTTTCGGTGCAGTATGTGCTGCTGACAGATGAGGACTTTGTGAAAACCACCGATATGGTATGCGTGGTGAATGTGGTTCTGGCGCTCGCCATATATCTGGTGATACTTTTTATCACAAACAACACGAGGCTGACATGTACCATAGCATCAATTGCCATACTCGCGTTTGGATTTATAGATTACTTTGTCTATGAATTCCGTGGCAATGAGTTTACGTATGCGGATTTGAAGTCAGCGGGAACAGGACTTTCCGTCGTGACAAAATACAAATTCGTCATAGACTACAAGTTTTTGTATGTGATTCTGGCGGCTGTTTTGTATATCATGCTGGTAAGGCGCATAGAAGTGCAGTTCGAGTCGGCTATCCATATGAGGATTATTTCGATTCTTCTCACAATAATATGCGTGCTGTATGTCATCATGAATTCCATGTCACTGAACACCGAGACCTGGGAGAAAAAGGGCACGTACAGAAACGGCTATCTGCTGAACTTTGTGCTCGGCATAAGGGACAGCTTTGTGAAGGCACCTGATGGCTACAGCAAGGCAGCAGTTGACAAGATAGCGGGCAATTTCAAGGAAACGGACAGCTCATATTCGCAGTCTGATGCGAAAAATCCGACAATCATTGTTATCATGAATGAGTCGTTTGCGGATTTGTCGGTGGTGGGAGATTTTGAGACCAACACGCAGGTCACGCCGTTTATGGATTCTCTGAGTGAAAATACGCTTAAAGGCTATGCTCTTTCGTCCGTGTACGGTGCGAAGACGCCAAACTCTGAGTGGGAATTTGAGACAGGAAACTCGATGGCATTTCTGCCGGACGGCTCGGTGGTTTATCAGCAGTATATAAATGATGACCCGACCTCCATAGTCTCAAACCTGAAGAATATCGGCTATACGACGGTTGCGATGCATCCGTACTATGCGACAGGCTGGAGCAGAAACAAGGTTTATCCGCATCTGGGCTATGATGAGACATACTTTATAGATGATTTTGACCAGACAAAGATACTCAGGGAATATATCACTGACCAGGAGCTCTATGATAAGATTATTGACCGCTACGAGAAAAAGAGCGATGACGAGAAGCTTTACATCATGGGTGTCACGATGCAAAACCACGGCGGCTACGGTGAGAGATATGACAACTTCAATCAGGAGGTTTACAAGGTTGGAGCGTCATACACCGATGCGAACCAGTATCTGTCACTTTTGAATGAAAGTGACAAGGCACTCGAAAATCTCATCACATACTTTAAGGGTGTGGATGATCCGGTAGAGATTGTGTTTTTTGGAGACCACCAGCCGGGATTATGCAATGATTTTATCAAGCTCTTAAATGGCAAGGGCAATTCCGGACTTACAGAGCAGGAACTTGAGAATCTGTACAAGGTGCCGTTTTTCATATGGACCAATTACGAGACGGATGCACAGAAAGTTGATGTGACGAGCCTCAACTACCTGTCCACACTGACGCTTGAGAGAGCCAACATAGATCTGCCGGCATACAACCGGTTCCTCGCAGAGCTGATGGAGAAGATTCCGGCGATAAATTCAAGGGGCTATTATTCGAAAAAGAATGAGTGCTTTATGCATGTGGATGAGGCAACAGGAGACGAGGCAAAATGGATAAAGGCATACAATATCCTGCAGTACAATTCGATGTTTGACGAGAAGGACAGAAGTTCGCTGATGTTTCCGTACCTGAAATAATGTGATGATTTGAAGCAGCCATAAATACACATATGAGAAAATGAATTAATATAACTATTCAGGGAGCTAATAATGAAGCTAAGTGATTTATTACAATTTGATAACATAATTGTGCAATGTCATGATAATCCGGACGCAGATGCACTGGCAAGCGGCTTTGGAGTCTATGAATACCTGAGGATGAATGGAAAAAGTCCCAGACTTGTATACGGAGGCAGGAATATCATACACAAGAGCAATCTGGTGCTTATGGTAGACAGTCTTGGCATACCGATAGAGCATGTGGATTTTTTAGACAATCCGCAGCTGCTTGTGACTGTCGATTGTCAGTACGGTGGTGGGAATGTCACATTTTTCAAGGCAGAAAATGTAGCTGTCATAGATCACCACAGAGTATCGGGAGAGCTTCCTGCTATGAACCGCGTCATGAGCTATATGGGCTCATGTGCGACAATTGTGTGGGATATGCTTCGTGAGGAGGGCGTAGAGATAAATCGAAACCTGGCAACAGCACTGTATTATGGACTTTACACCGACACCGGAGAATTTACCGAGATAACACATTCGCTTGATAGGGACCTGCGCGATGAGGCGGATTTTGACAACACTATAGTGGCCAAATTCCGAAATGCCAACATGTCACTTGAGGAGCTGGATATAGCCGGAACAGCATTGCTGGGGCGCGATTATATAGAGGAATATCGTCTGGCGATCGTAAAGGCAGGGGCATGTGACCCGAATGTACTCGGCATCATAAGCGATTTTGTGCTGGAGGTGGATGCTATTGACATATGTATGGTATTTTCAGTGATTAAGAATGGAGTGAAGCTTTCGTTTAGAAGCTGCATAAAAGAGGTGAGCGCAAGCGAAATGGCGCAGGAAGTGTGCAGGGACATAGGCTCAGGCGGAGGGCATTATTACAAGGCCGGTGGATTTATTCCGATGGATCTGCTGATAGACAGCTATAATGTCTACTGCAAAGAAAAAGACGTGACACCAAGATTTCAGTACAGCAGCGATGGTACACACAAACGTCCTTCGGATTCTGCAATCAAATCATTATTGGAAGAGAGGATTTTTGATTATTTAAACGATACAAAGATAATTTACGGAGAAGATTTTGATACGAGTGGCTTCAAAAAAGTGGATTATAAAAAACGCCCGATACCGATGGGATGTATCATTGCAAAGGATATACTGCCTGTGGGCTGCTGCATGGGAGTGCGGACAGCTAAGGGGGATATCTCCACACCGGTTAGTGAAGATACGGTAGTCATAATAGGAGAAGACGGCAGTGTACGGATTTTAAATCTGGACAGGCTGAACAAAAGCTTCAGGATATACAAGGACTGGCGGTTTACTGTGAAACAGACAGATTATGTCCCGAAGTTCAAGAATAAGGATACGGAGACTATAGTGGATGGAATGGCACATGCCAGAGTGTGCATACCTGTTGAGGAGGATTTTTCAAGAGCATTTGTGCTAAAGCACAAGGTAAAGCTATTTAAGAATAAGGATGACAGCAGTTATATATCAGGCAGACCTGGAGATATTATGGTTCTGCCAAATGATGACAGGAATGAGGCATATATGATAAGCAAGACAGAATTTGAAAAGACACATATAGCAAAGGGTGAGGAGGAAAAACGTAAAAAAGCGGTCGTTTTCGACCTTGATGGAACACTTCTCTATACACTTGAGGATTTAAAAAATGCAACAAACTATGCATTAAAACAAAATGGCATGCCGGAGCGTACACTCGACGAGGTGCGCAGATTTGTGGGAAACGGTGTAAAGCTTCTGATGGAGCGCGCAGTGCCACAGGGGGCAGACAATCCAAAGTTTGAAAAGACATTTTCGGATTTCAAGGAATATTATGAGGCTCATTGCAATGACAATACAGCACCTTATGATGGAATCATGGAGCTTTTAAAGGAGCTTAAATTAAACGGCATAAAGCTTGCTATTGTTTCAAACAAGCTTGACCCGGCGGTAAAGGAGCTCAATCAGCTTTATTTCAAGGAGTATATGACATCGGCAGTCGGCGAGATGGAGGAAGAGGGTATACGCAAAAAGCCGGCACCTGATATGGTGCAGAAGGCACTTAAAGAGCTTCAGGTGAGTGCAGATGAAGCAATCTATGTGGGGGACTCCGATGTGGATATCGCCACAGCGAAAAACTCAGGTCTGGAGTGCGTATCTGTCACATGGGGCTTCAGGGACGTAGAGTTTTTGAAGGAGCATGGTGCAACAAATCTGATAGATGAACCGGTCGAATTGTTAAATTACGTATAATCAGGAGAACTTTGATTTATGCTTTCAGAAAAGGGATTATTGATAATTGAAAAGCTGGCAGAGCACAACAATGAGCTTGTCACATCAAAGGCTCTTGCTGCGTCCACAGGTATGTCGGAGCGAAGTGTGAAGACATATCTGAAGGAGGTGGCTGATTTTTGTGAGCAAAACTCTATGACGCTCGACAGAAAGCCGGGCAAAGGCATGAAGCCGTGCTTTAGCGATGCGCAGATAGGAAAGATTCTGGATGTGGCAGGGCGGAAATCGGCAGCAGTATCGCAGAAGAAGAGACAGAACTACATATCGTATATTCTGCTAAGTGGCTGGGATACATACACGTATGCGCTTTTTTCGGAGGAGTTAAACGTCAGCAAAAATGTCATCATGGATGATATAAATGAGCTTGACGCAGAGCTTCTGCTCTTTGGCATTAAGGTGCACAGAACGGCGGGTTACGGAATATATGCGACAGGCAGTGAGCTTGATATCAGAAAAGCCATGAGGCATTTCTGCAGGTATCCAATCAGTGATAAGCAGGTTATCAAGACCGATGACCACAGGCTTTCAAGACGCGCGGCCGAGGTGATAGCCAATAATTTCAGAAGCGTAAATCTGTCGATGGCAGTTGACATGATACATCATGTGGAGAGACGCTTTGATATCATCTTTACGGATTACACATTTCAGATGCTGGCAGAGTATATAGCCATTGCACTTTTCAGGGTGGATGTGGAGAAGGAACTGAAAACGGATGAGTTAGATTTGTCGAACCGAATATGTGATGCTGCAAGTGATGGGGATGCGGGCACCGGAACAGAGCAGCAGGTACAGAAAAATGGATTCGTAATGACAGAGCATGAGAACATGGCAAAGGAGGCAGCAGGCTTTCTGGACAGACATCACGGCATCAGCCTCTCACAGCCTGAAATCATGTATCTGGCAATGCTTTTTTCCTGTGCCGAGGGACAAAACCGTGTTGTCATGTCCTGTGAGGAGGCACTTAGCATAGAGGATGAGATGATAGTGTATCTGTCAAATCTTCTCGCAGCCAATCTGATTGAAAATGAGCTTCTACGTGAGAGCATGCGTAGCTTTTTACCGGGCTCCATTGCGAGGACTCATTTCGGCATAGAGATAGACAATCCGTTTCTTTCGGATATCACACAATCGTATGCCAGTCTCTTTACGGTATGCTTTACAGTATCGAGATACTACGAAAAGTACACAGGCGCCATGCCGAGCGAGGATGAGATAGCTTTTATTGCCTTGCAGGTGGGCGGAGCCCTGCACAGAAATCCTATGACAGTGCGCGCAGTGTTAATCGGTGCAGCAGGCTATGCGACCGGCAGTATAATAGCGGGTAAAATAGAAAACAGGGTGCCGGATGTAAGGATAGTAAGCATTTTGTCGTCAGACCGCATAGAGCATATTGACGAGTATGACTGCGACCTCATACTCTCGACCATAGACACACAGGCAGATATCCACAAGGATATGAGATTTCTGTATGTTTCTCCACTAATCAGTGCGCAGGATGAGAAAAATATCAGAAACAAGTGCTTTGAGCTCATGACCGGACAGAGCGCGGAGGTCAGCGAGTTTTCACAGATGCTGTCGGAGGAATTTATCATATTTGAGAAAAAGGCGAAAAACCGCAAGGATGTATTAAAGCGCGCGTGCCAGCTTCTCATAAACAAAGGAATAGTGCAGAGCGAGTTTGCGAGGGATGTACTGGAGCGTGAGAAGGTGGAGGCAACCGCTGTGGGCTGCAATATAGCCATACCGCACGGAAAGCCTGAGCATGTAAACCGCTGCCAGATACTTGTGATACGCCTCGACAAGCCGATAGAGTGGGGCGAGAGAATGGCAGACATGATATTTCTGCTCGCGATAAACTTTGACAGTGTCAACACGACAAAGGCATTTTTCCATGACTTCACAAAGCTTCTGAATGAAAATGGAGCGACGGACAGGCTCAGGGAGGCTGCTTCACCTCATGAGCTTTGTGCAGCTATCCGGAAAGAGCTGGGGTGGAACTGAATATCACATTAATACAAAATTGCACCAGAGATGGTGCAATT
>OHJB01001137.1_pt1 | contig 10585 bp, 10 predicted proteins | sample 1568431 | NCBI WGS metagenome assembly OHJB01 (sample SAMEA3879594, study PRJEB24766) | human gut metagenome | biome: human-associated habitat; feature: feces | place: USA | collected 1985/1987 | reverse complement strand
ACGGTGTTGTATATGCAAAATTTACATCCCTTTCTCCTGTATTTGTTGCTTCTGTAGCAGATACAAATGCAGCAGCAACTTCACCAAAAACTGCTGATGCAGGAATGAATATGGCAATGATTCTTGTAGTTGTAATCGCAGCAACAGGTGCTGTTGTATATGCAAGACGTAGAATGAACTATACAAAATAAGATCGTATTTGATAAGTCATAAAAGTAAGGCTATATGTCATAGTGGCATATAGCTTTTCTTTTTTTAGGTGAAATTATGAAAAAGCTGATAAAAAAGTATTGGAAAATTATGGTTGTAATTGTTATATTAGGTATATTCGTGTTACTATTTTTTCTGGTAAGATATAAAGGAAAAAAGAATCTGGAAGCAAATATTGCGGCAGAACAGCAGGATGTCTTTGAGGAGATGGCGTCTTTTCAGAATACGATTGATTATCATGGAAAAACATACCAATATAGGAAAGATATCGTAAATATTTTATGTATTGGCGTGGACAAAGAAGAGGCAATGTGGGAACGTGATGATGATGGTGGAAGTGTCGGGCAGGCGGATGCAGTCTTTCTGGTTTCCCTTGATTTTGAACATTCCAATATACGCATTCTGGCAATACCGAGAGATACAATGGTGAGCATTGTGGCGTGTGATGAAAATGGAAATGAAATGGGTGCGTTTACCGGGCAGCTGGCATTGCAGTATGCGTATGCCGATGGGCAGGAAAAAAGCTGTTCACTGGTTATTGGGCAGGTTGCAGATATTTTAAAAAATGAAGTGCCGATCAATGGATATGTCGCAATGAATTTAAGCTGTATAGGAACTGTGAATGATGCAGTCGGCGGTGTTACGGTTGAGATGGATGATGATTATACCTTATATAATGCAAAGTTCAAAAAGGGTGCGATGGTACATTTGCAGGGAGAAGAGGCGCAGGAGTTTGTGCAGGGAAGAGATATCACGGTAAGCGGCAGTGCATATAGCAGGATTGGACGACAGAAAAGATATTTAAAAGCATTTATCGGTCAGGCTAAGAAAACGTTAGCACAGAACCCAGCGTTGGCAGTAAATCTGATGAGCCAGTTGTCAGACTATATGTTGACAGATATTTCAACGGACGAGGTGCTATATATATCGACAGAACTTTCAGGTTGTAATTTTGATGAGGAAAATATGCAGATTTTACAGGGGAATATCCAGATGGGAGAACAATATGAAGAGTATTATTTAGATGACGAGGCAGTACAGCAGACGATCATTGATTTATTTTACGAGGAGCAGAAATAAATGAGTACATTGCGGGAAAAGAGGAAAAAAGAACGGAGAGCATTAAGGCGGAGAAAAACAGCCGATTGGACAGTTGTGCTGATACTCTGTGCCATTGCCGTGTGTTGTGGAGGCTATCTGATCTATCATCACTGGAGTGTGAAACAGCGGGAGCTGGAGTACGAAAAACTCCGGCAGGAAGAGACGTTAAGTGCTGCAACAGAGATGGTCATCGCAGAGCCGGAGACAGAGGAGAACACAGAAGAAACAGTGATCTACTGTGATCCGGTCTATGATTTCGGACAGCTGCATGAACAGAATGAAGATATTTACGCATGGATCGTTGTGCCGGGAACGCAGGTAGACTATCCGCTGTTACAGTCTGAGACAGACAATTATTATCTGGATTATAACTTAGACCACAGCAAGGGATATCCGGGCTGCATTTACACCAATCAATGTAACCGGAAAGATTTCTCGGATTATAATACGGTACTATATGGACATAACATGAAAAATGGTTCCATGTTTGCTCAGCTTAAGAAATTTACACAGGATGAAGAGACTTATAAGAAGAGCAAATATTTCTGGATCTTTACACCTGAGAAAAACTACAGGTATGAGATTATCTCCGCGTACACCACAGGTGTGAACAGTGATACCTATACCCTGTTCAAGGGACCTGGTGAGGAATTTGAAAAATATCTGGAGAAGATCAGAGGATATTCCGAGATCCGGACAGATGCAGAAGGAATGAACATAAAGGACAAGATCATTACTCTGTCTACCTGTACAGGAAACGAGGCAACCCGTTATGTTGTCCAGGGAAAACGTGTGGATACACTTGATGTCGGGCAGTAGAATTATGAAGAGCAGTTACCTGAATCAGAAGAAAATCGTATTGCTGTAAAAGCAGACGATAAAAATTCAGATGATAAAATTTCAGTAACAGTGTTTGGAAAAAATAAAGGAGGAATTCTAAATGGCAGGAGAAGTTGAGAGATTACAGGAACTTGTAGACAAATATGACAATATTGTCTTCTTCGGCGGAGCAGGTGTTTCCACAGAGAGCGGAATCCCGGATTTCAGAAGTCAGGACGGACTTTATCATCAGAAATATGACTATCCTCCGGAAACGATCTTAAGCCATACATTCTTTATGAGAAAGCCGGAAGAATTTTTCAAATTCTACAGAGACAAGATGCTTTGTGACACTGCAAAACCAAATGCAGCACATCTGAAGCTGGCAGAGCTTGAGGCAGCAGGAAAGCTTCAGGCAGTTGTGACGCAGAATATTGATGGTCTTCATCAGGCGGCAGGCAGTAAAAAAGTATATGAACTTCATGGAAGTATCCATAGAAATTATTGTATGAAATGCGGAAAATTTTATGACGCAGAGTATGTAAAAAAATCGGAAGGTGTACCGCACTGTTCCTGTGGCGGCGAGATCAAACCGGATGTGGTACTATATGAAGAAGGACTGGATGCAAAGACAATGGATGGTGCCGTCCGGGCAATCGGTTCAGCAGATACACTGATTATCGGAGGCACATCGCTGGTTGTATATCCGGCAGCAGGGTTTATTGATTATTTTCGGGGAAAGCACCTGGTTGTTATCAATAAATCCAGCACGGAGAAAGCAGTCCGGGCAGAACTGAGCATTGCAGCACCTATTGGGGAGATTCTTGGGTCAATCCAGGTAAGATGAATCAGAAAGCCGGAAAAAAGAGAAGTAAAGAAAAGCAAAGGAAAAGCACCGGAAAGAAAACTCTTGGAAGAGATTCCTTATTCCGATGCTTTTTTCATATGATTTGCAATGTAAAAAGGCAACCAGTATCAGAAAAATCAACGGGATTCCCATCTGCCGGAAGCACCGCAGGGAAGAACCAGTCCTGAATTTGTAACAGGGAGTCCGATCTCCTGAGAATCAACATGACCGTTCCAGGATTTTAATTCGGTGGAGATCATGTAAGTCAGTACTGCAGGTGCAAGACCCGTTGTATAGGAGTTGACCAGGAAAAATAATGCATCTTTGGACAGAATTTTTGCACAGAGTCGGATCAACGGATGGATCATGTCTTCAATCTTCCAGATCTCACCTTTTGGACCGCGTCCGTAAGAAGGCGGATCCATGATAATGGCATCGTAGGTGTTGCCACGGCGGATCTCACGTTCTACAAACTTCACACAATCATCTACAAGCCAGCGGATCGGAGCATCTTTCAACCCGGAAGATACAGCATTCTCCTTTGCCCAGGTGACCATTCCCTTGGAGGCATCAACATGAGTGACAGTTGCACCTGCAGCCGCGGCTGCGAGGGTAGCTCCTCCGGTATAGGCAAAGAGATTCAGTACTTTGACAGGTCGGCCGGCGTTGCGGATCTTTTCTGAAAACCAGTCCCAGTTGGTTGCCTGTTCAGGAAAAAGACCGGTATGCTTAAAACTGAACGGCTTGAGATTAAAAGTAAGCGAACCGTAATGGATCTGCCACTGCTGAGGAAGCTTAAAAAATTCCCATTCACCACCGCCTTTTTTGCTGCGATGGTAGTGACCGTTCATATTTTTCCAGCCACGGTCGGTCTTCGGGGTGTCCCAGATGACCTGGGGATCAGGGCGGACGAGAAGATATTTGCCCCAGCGTTCCAGCTTCTCCCCCTTTGAACAGTCAATAATTTCATAGTCTTTCCAATTATCTGCAATCCACATAGATATAAAAGTCCTTTCTGATCTGTAAGCATTTCACGCAAAATAAAATGCTGCTATATATGACCTTATGATTATAGCACAGGAAAGAGCTGCCACTCAAGAGAAGAATCTTATGTAAATTCTGTACTTTAAGGTGAAAATATGCTATAATTCAACAGTTAAACTGCGGTTTGGCAAGGTAAAGCGGCGTTGATGTAAAATGACAGTTTTTGGGGAAGCTGACTTGGAGAAAGGATGCCGCAGTTTCAGATGAGAAAGGAATGAAAGAATGTTATCTACGATTGAATCAGTAAATAATGTTGTCAACAACTTTATATGGGGTGTGCCGGCAATGATCTGTATCATTGGAGTTGGTCTGCTGCTGAGCTTCAGAACGAGATTTTTACAGATCTGCAAATTCCCGTATGCGATGAAGGTGACGATTGGACGAATGCTCAGGAAGAGGGATGCATCGGACGGAGCGTTGACCCCGTTTCAGGCAGTATGTACGGCACTGGCAGCTACGGTAGGAACGGGAAATATAGCCGGTGTGGCCGGTGCGATCGCTATCGGAGGTCCGGGTGCGGTCTTCTGGATGTGGATCTCTGCAATCCTTGGAATGTGTACAAAGTTTTCCGAAGTAACGCTTGCGGTTCATTTCCGTGAAAAGAATGCAGATGGAGATCTTGTAGGCGGACCAATGTACTACATAAAAAATGGACTGAAGAAGAACTGGCACTGGCTGGCATATCTTTTTGCAGCGTTTGGTGTGCTGACTGTATTCGGAACAGGAAATGCAACTCAGGTCAATACGATCACGACAGCGATCGATTCAGCATTGATCAATTATGGAGTCATTGAAGCAGGAAAGTCAGGAACATTGAACCTGATCATCGGAATTGTTCTTGCCGCTTTGATCGCCCTGATCCTTTTAGGAGGGATTAAGAGGATCGGCCGGGTTACAGAGAAGCTGGTCCCGTTTATGGCAGTCGTTTATATTCTGCTGGCACTGGGCGTGATCCTGTTGAATATCAAGAATGTTCCGGGTGTATTTGCATCAATTTTTGAAGGTGCATTTTCTCCGGCTTCTGTTACAGGCGGTGCAGTGGGAAGTTTCTTTATGAGTATGAAAAAAGGTGTATCAAGAGGAATTTTTTCTAATGAAGCAGGTCTTGGTACAGGTTCGATCGCCCATGCATGTGCTGATACGCAGAAACCGGTCAAGCAGGGATTTTTTGGAATTTTTGAGGTGTTCGTAGATACGATCGTGATCTGCACAATGACAGCACTGGTTATTCTTTGCAGTGGCGTTTCCATTGGTTATGGTGAGGCTGCAGGTGCAGAGCTTACGATCAACGGGTTTACTTCTACTTATGGAAACTGGGTTTCTATTTTTACCGCAGTTGCCATGTGTTGTTTTGCATTTTCCACAATCCTTGGATGGGGCTTATATGGAACAAGATGTATTGAATTTTTGTTTGGTTCAAAAGTCAATAAACCATTTATGGTACTTTATTCGCTGGTAGCGATCGTCGGTGCTACGATGGATCTTGGCCTGATGTGGAGTATTGCGGAGACATTTAACGGACTGATGGCAATCCCGAACCTGCTTGCAGTGTTCCTGTTATCAGGGGTTGTTGTGAAGCTTGTAAAAGAATACTTTGAAAACGAAGGGAAAAAATAAGTTGCAGTTTTGGGTGCAATGAGAAGGGGCAGTGGTCTCATGCGAAAAAAGGAATTAAAAATTGTTGTAACCTTTCATACGACAGCAGATGCGATGGCAATGGAAAAGATCTGTAAAGAAAAGGGAATACCGGGACGGCTGATCCCGGTTCCCCGGATTCTGTCCGCAGGGTGTGGGCTGGCGTGGGCCGCACCGCCTGAGGACAAAGAGCTGATAGAAAAGATTTTGGCTGAAAGAGAAATTAACAGAGCGGGAGTGGATGAATGTATGGTTTAATCCTGAAAAGACGGGATTGCCATATATTTTTAATTGCGTTATACTCAAGGTGAATAAAATACATCATGAAAGAAAGGGCAGAGAAGATGAAGGTAACGGATGAAATTATTTATGTAGGCGTGAACAATCATGATATCGATTTATTTGAGGGGCAGTATATTGTTCCGAATGGAATGGCTTATAATTCTTATGTGATCCGGGATGAAAAGATCGCAGTTATGGATACAGTTGATGAGGCATTTGGAGAAGAATGGCTGGAGAATGTAAAGAATGCACTGGACGGAGCGAAACCGGAGTATCTGATCATCCAGCATATGGAACCGGATCATTCAGCCAATATTGAGAAGTTCATGGAAGTATACCCGGATACAAAGATTGTGGGCAATGCGAAGACATTTACTATGATATCCAACTTTTTCCGCAACCTGGATTTAGAGGGAAAGAAAGTCGTAGTTAAGAACCAGGAGAAGTTGGAACTTGGAAAGCATATCCTTACGTTTGTCTTCGCCCCGATGGTACACTGGCCGGAAGTTATGGTGACTTATGACAGTACGGATAAGGTGTTGTTCTCAGCGGATGGATTTGGAAAGTTCGGTGCATTGGATGTAGAGGAAGACTGGGACTGTGAGGCACGCCGTTACTATTTTGGAATCGTTGGAAAGTATGGTGTCCAGGTTCAGAATCTTCTGAAGGCTGCATCTGCACTTGAAATCGAAAAGATCTGTCCTCTGCATGGACCGGTTTTAAGCGAAAATCTGGAGCATTATCTGGGACAGTATCAGACCTGGTCTTCTTACGGCGTTGAGTCAGAAGGTGTTATGATCGCTTATACTTCTGTTTATGGAAATACCAAAAAGGCTGCAGAGCTGTTGGGAGAAAAACTGAAGGAAAAAGGCTGCCCGAAAGTTGTGGTATGTGATCTTGCCCGCGAGGATATGGCAGAAGCGGTAGAGGATGCATTCCGTTATGGAAAGCTGGTGCTTGCCACAATCACTTATAATGGAGATATCTTCCCGTTTATGAGAACTTTCATCGAACATCTGAAAGAACGGAATTATCAGAACCGGACGATCGGTCTGATTGAAAATGGTTCCTGGGCATCTACTGCAGGAAAAGTGATTGCAGGAATGTTGGAGAAGAGCAAAAATATTACAATGCTGGAGAAACCAGTGAAGATTATGTCCTCTCTGAGTGAAGAGAACCTGAAAGAGCTGGATGAGATGGCAGAAGAACTTATGAAATAAAAGCAGAGATATAAAAGAAAAGCTGCAATATAAAAGAGTGGATAAAAATGCCGGCTATAGCGGACCTGAACAGGATGCAGGATCTGTATAGCCGGTATTTTTATTGAGGGATTAAATCAAATCGATTTAGATCAATCAGTGTAAACTGTCTTTCCTGCACAGATAGTCCGCTTTACCTTTCCATATAATTCCCAACCGGTAAATGGAGAGTTGCAAGATTTGGAATGGTACTCTGTCGGAATCCATTTTTCGTTCGGATCAAAAAGTACCAGGTCAGCAGGAGCCCCCGGTTCCAGTTTTCCTGAAGGAAGATGATACAGATGAGCCGGATTAACTGTCATTTTCTCGAGTAACTGATTCAGAGTCAGATGACCCGGACGTACAAGAGAAGTGATGCCAAGTGCAAGTGAAGTCTCAAGCCCGATGATCCCGCTTGGAGCCGATGGAATCGGACGGCTCTTTTCCTCTGCACTGTGCGGGGCATGGTCAGTGGCAATGATGTCGATGGTTCCGTCGCAAAGTCCCTGTATGATGGCAAGACGGTCCTTTTCTGTACGAAGCGGTGGATTCATTTTTGCAAGAGAACCATATTTTATTACTGCCTCATCAGTCAGCGTAAAATGATGAGGAGTTGCCTCTGCGTGCAACTTTGCTCCAAGAGCTTTAAAAGTACGCACCAGTTCCACGGAAGTTCCGGAACTGATATGCTGGATCACGACATCTGCACCGGATTTCAGGGCGAGCATACAGTCACGGGCGACAAGGGATTCCTCAGCAATCGAAGGAGAACCGTAGATCCCAAGAAAATCAGAAGCAGCTCCGTGGTTGATTCCATTTATTTCAATGAAAGACGGGTCCTCCTCATGAAGACTGATTGGGAGGTTTAGTTGTGCGGCAAGCTCCATGGCTTTCAGAAGGAATGCAGCATCTTTTAACGGAATGCCGTCATCAGTAAATCCGCACGCACCGGCAGCGGCAAGAGCTTTCATGTCAGTCAGTTCTGTCCCTTTGAGATCATGGGAAACGGCAGCAGCCTGATAAATGTGAATAGCTTCTTCTTTTTCGCGGGCAGCGAGGCCGGAAAATACAGAAACTGAGTCAACGACAGGACTGGTATTTGCCATACAGATCACGGAAGTGAATCCGCCGGCAGCGGAGGCAGAAGCACCTGTATGAATATCTTCCTTATAGGTGAAGCCAGGATCACGAAAATGAACGTGGGTGTCGATCAGTCCCGGAGCGATGGTCAGTCCGGAAGCATCAATGATCTCTTCTGACGGGGAAACTGAAAGATGCTGTCCGATTGAAAAAATTTTCCCATCAGAAATCTGAAGATCAGCAAATTCCGCTCTGCCAGAAGCGGGATCAATTATATAACCATTTTTTATAAGCATAAATAAATCCTCCTGTAAAAAATCATAATTATAGGTAATATCAGTATAACGTATTTGCGATGAATTGTGTATAATAGAATGAAAGATAAAGAAAAGTAACTTGCCGTTAAGGCAATCTATCTGAAACATGGACGGATAAAAATAGGAACAGGAAAGGACAGGAGAATGAATCTGAATCAGACTCCGGCAGCAGAAAGGCCACATATTGGATTTTTTGGCTGCCGTAATGCAGGAAAATCAAGTATCGTCAATGCGGTGACAGGACAAAATCTGGCTGTAGTCTCCAACGTAAAGGGAACAACAACAGATCCGGTCGTAAAAGCGATGGAACTTCTTCCGGCCGGCCCGGTTGTAATGATCGATACGCCGGGAATTGATGATGACGGGGAACTTGGAAAGCTGCGGGTAGAAAAAAGCTATCAGATGCTGAATCGGACGGATCTGGCTATCGTAGTGATTGATGGAGGGACAGGCATAAAGAAAGAAGATTTTGCCCTGCTGAAGGAAATAGAAAAAAGAAAGGTGCCTTTTATCATTGCTGTAAATAAAAGCGATCTTTTAAAAGAACACCGGATACAGTCAAAGGGCAGGGGAAAAGTGCCGGAAGAGAGCCTGATTTATGTAAGTGCGGAGACAGGAGAAGGAATCCGTGAATTAAAGAAAAGAATCGGGGAAAGCATCTGCACAGAGAAAAATAAAAAAAGAATCGTGGGAGATCTGCTGGAATCGGGAGATGTTGTTGTGCTTGTCATCCCGATTGATGAATCTGCACCAAAAGGGCGGCTGATCCTTCCTCAACAGCAGACGATCCGGGACATTCTGGAATCGGGAGCAATTTCAGTCGTTACCAAAGAGGACAGAGTGAAAGAAACCATTGAAAATCTGAAAATACCGCCAAAGCTTGTGATTACAGACAGTCAAGTGTTTGAGAAAGTAGCATGCAATGTATTAAAAGAGATAAAATTAACATCATTCTCGATTCTGTTTGCACGCTATAAGGGAAATCTCAGAACGAATATAGAAGGAGTTATGATGTTGGATAAGCTGAAAAACGGAGATAAAATCCTGATCAGCGAGGGATGCACTCACCATCGGCAGTGCGGAGATATCGGAACGGTAAAGATCCCGAAATGGATCAGGGAGTATACCGGAAAAGAGCTTCTTTTTGAAACTACATCAGGAACAGAGTTCCCTGCAGATCTGAGTCCTTATAAAATGGTTGTACATTGTGGAGGATGTATGCTTAATGAACGGGAAATGCAGATTCGGCTGGAGAGGTCAAAAGGGCAGAAAGTACCAATGACAAATTATGGGATACTGATCGCATATACGCATGGAATATTAAAAAGAAGCGTGGAAATATTCCCGGAGATCGCTGAACTGTTCAGAAGAGAAAGTTTTACCGGAAAGATTCTGTAAACTGAAAGAGTTCTTTCCTATTATAATAGGAAGAAAATGATAAATGACAGTGGGAAGAAAATGTCACACAGGAATCAGGCAGAGAATGCCGGATAGAAATTTTATACAGAAAACGAAAATAACGCTGCACATCCGGATCTGCAACTCCGGACAGCAGCGTTATTTTCATGGTATGTAATTGAGAGGATTCTTGAGCCATCGGGCAGAACATCTGCATATTAACTGGGGAATCCCTGCAAAGAGGATATAAATGCAGAAGGAGATTTTGCCGCGGCAGGGACATTCTTGGGGGAAACGTCCGGCTCTAGCATACTGCAATACTGCACGATGACCAAGGATCTGACCTGCAAAAAAAAGACGGTCTCCCTACAGGGAAAACCGCCTTTGGTTCTTCTACAAGTCAGATATAATATACCATTCTAATTGGTATATGTCAAGAATCTGCAATGTACGAAAAAAAATACAATAAATAAAAAAAAAGACTTGAAATAAAGGAAAGTATCATTTATACTAAGAGAGCTGTGACATGATAGCAATGAAGCGCGAGGTTGCTGCCACCGAGATGGCAGGTTTTCCGTGGAGCGAATGTCAAGTTTGAAAACTGACGACAAGTC
>OHJB01001129.1_pt1 | contig 10636 bp, 8 predicted proteins | sample 1568431 | NCBI WGS metagenome assembly OHJB01 (sample SAMEA3879594, study PRJEB24766) | human gut metagenome | biome: human-associated habitat; feature: feces | place: USA | collected 1985/1987 | reverse complement strand
AATCCGAACCCTTCTCCTATCGAGAAAAGGTTCGGATTTTCATGGTTTGGTGCGAGTGGTGATACAGAACTTTTTGAAAAGCCAGTAATATCAACGGTTTTCAAGGCGGACGAGTAGCAAATAACTTGTATATATCCCCTTTTCGGGCGACTGTTTTTCAGACAGCCGCCTTTTTTCTATACCCAAATTCAAGTGTTGTGATTAGGGTGGAAAATCTGTGTTTTCTTTCGCCGTGGCTTGCGCTCTGAACAGGGTGCGGGTGTTTTCCCATGCGGGAGACGGCGGAGGCGTGCAGGCAGACAAAACGCCAAAAATCAACACTTTTCATTTTCAGAGAAAGGAGGTGCGAAGATGGCTGTATTCCGTATCGAAAAGACCAGAGATTACACGGTCATGTCCAACTACCACCTGCGGGACAGGTCGCTGTCCCTGAAAGCGAAGGGGCTTTTATCCCTCATGCTGTCCCTGCCGGAGAATTGGGACTACACCATGAAAGGGCTTGCCCGTATCTGCAAGGATGGCATTGACAGCATCAGCGGCGGCATCCGGGAGCTGGAGGCGCACGGCTATCTGATCCGTGCGCGTGTCCGTGGCGCAAACGGGCAGCTCGGCTCTATCGAATACACCATTCTGGAACAGCCTAAAGCGCCGTCACCTACACAGGAAAAACCTATACGGGAAAATCCCGTACAGGCAAATCCAATGTTGGACGCTCCAATTCAGGAGAACCCCGCCCAATTAAATAAAGAAGAATCAAGTAACTATCCATCAAAGACAGATTTATCAATTACGCAAGAATCAAGTCCTATCCTATCAAGTCCCCCAGCCCCCAGGGAGCGGAGCGGGCAGGACGGGATGCGAAAGCGGGAAAGCTATCGGGCATTGATCTTGGAGAACATCGAGTATGACACCCTCATCCAGAATCCCCGGATAGACCGGGAACAACTGGACGAGATCGTGGACATCCTGCTGGAAACTGTCTGTACCAGCCGCAAGTCCATCCGGGTTGCCGGGGACGATTATCCGGCAGAACTGGTCAAGGCAAAATTCTTGAAGCTGGACAGCCATCACATCGAGTTCGTCATGGACTGCCTGCGGGACAACACTACCAAAGTCCGCAACATCAAGCAATACCTGCGGGCCATGCTTTTTAACGCGCCCAGCACCATCAACAGCTACTATGCGTCCCTTGTGGCGCACGATATGGCACAGCCCGATTGGGGCCGTCCGCCCAACACCTGACCGAAAGGAGTACCCATCCATGAGAACCCTTTACCTGCGGCGGCTGGTGGTTCCACCCTAGCTGCCGCTCTGAATTTTCTGCAACAAGGAGGGATTCATATTGCAGGAAGAAATCACCCAGAAAACCATTGCCCTGTCCATGAAAACAGGCAAACTCACCGCACAAGCTCTGCAAACCGCGCTGAAAAAATATTTACAGCACCGGGCCAAGGAGCCAAAGCTGCACCACGGCAAGCAAAGCCTGAAACAGCTGAAAGCCCACGGCGCAGCCCTGACCAACATTGAAGTCACGGAAGCGAACATCGGGGCGTTCAAGCCCTGCGCCAAGAAGTACGGCGTGGACTTCACCTTGCGTAAGGACAAGACCACCCAGCCGCCCCACTACATCGTGATCTTCAAGGCCAAGGATGCGGACAATTTGGAACAGGCGTTCCGGGAGTTCACGGCCAAAACGCTCTCCAAGGAGCAGCGGCCCTCCATCCGCAAGGTGCTGGCAGCAGCCAAGCAGAAAGCCGCCCAGCAGCCGAAACGTGCGAAGGAAAAAATCAAGCAAAGGGGGCTGGAACGATGAAGCCTGAACTAAAAAAACTGCTGGTGCTGAATCTGCCATATCTGCTGTTCGTGTACCTGTTCGCCAAATGCGGGCAGGCGTACCGTCTGGCTGCGGGCGCGGATGCTTCGGCCAAGCTGCTACACCTAACGAGCGGCATCTCCGCTGCCTTTGCAAGCCCGCTGCCCAGCCTGCATCCGTTTGACCTGTGCGTGGGCGTTGCCGGGGCGGTGGCTGTCCGGCTCATCGTGTACAGCAAGGGCAAGAACGCCAAGAAGTACCGCAAGGGCGAGGAATACGGCTCTGCCCGGTGGGGCACCGCCAAAGACATTGCCCCGTACATCGACCCCAAGTTTGAAAACAACATCCTGCTGACCCAGACCGAACGCCTGACCATGACCGGGCGGCCCAAAGACCCCAAGACGGCCCGGAACAAGAATGTGCTGGTGATCGGAGGCTCCGGCAGCGGCAAAACCCGCTTCTATGTGAAGCCCAACCTCATGCAATGCTTTCCTACTTCCGACTATCCTACCTCATTCGTGGTCACAGACCCGAAAGGCACACTGGTTCTGGAAACGGGCCAAATGTTCCAGCGGGCAGGCTACCGGGTGAAAATCCTGAACACGATAAACTTTTCCAAGTCCATGAAGTACAACCCGTTTGTTTACATCCACTCGGAAAAGGATGTGCTGAAGCTGGTGAATACCCTTATCGCCAACACCAAGGGCGAGGGTGAAAAATCAGCAGAAGATTTTTGGGTGAAGTCGGAACGGCTGTTCTACACCGCGCTTATCGGCTGCATCTGGTACGAGGCCCCGGCAGAGGAAATGAACTTCACCACCCTGCTGGAAATGATAAATGCCAGTGAAGCCCGCGAGGATGACCCGGACTTTCAAAGCCCGGTGGACCTCATGTTTGAACGGCTGGAACAGAAAGACCCGGACCACTTCGCTGTCCGGCAGTACAAAAAGTTTCTGCTGTCGGCGGGCAAGACCCGTTCCTCCATCCTGATAAGCTGCGGTGCCCGTTTAGCCCCATTTGACATCCGGGAGGTGCGGGAGCTGATGGAGGACGATGAAATGGAGCTGGACACCATCGGGGATGAAAAGACGGTATTGTTCCTGATTATGAGCGACACGGACACCACCTTCAACTTCATTCTTGCCATGCTTCAAAGCCAGCTTATCAACCTGCTGTGTGACCGTGCGGATGATAAATACGGTGGCCGACTGCCTGTCCATGTACGGCTGATTCTGGACGAGTTCGCCAACATCGGGCAGATACCCAACTTCGACAAGCTGATCGCCACCATCCGCAGCCGGGAAATCTCGGCATCCATCATTTTGCAGAGCCAGTCGCAGCTAAAAGCAATCTACAAGGATGCGGCCGAAATCATTTCGGACAACTGCGATTCTGTTCTCTTTTTGAGTGGGCGGGGTAAGAATGCCAAAGAGATCTCCGATGCGCTGGGGAAAGAGACCATCGACAGTTTCAACACCAGCGAGAACCGGGGTTCTCAAACCTCCCACGGACTGAACTATCAAAAATTAGGAAAGGCGTTGATGTCAGAGGACGAAATCGCAATCATGGACGGCGGCAGATGTATTTTGCAGCTGCGGGGCGTGAGGCCGTTCTTCTCGGAGAAGTTCGACATCACCAAGCACCCGCACTACAAATACCTTGCGGACGCGGACAAGAAAAACACCTTTGATGTGGACAGGTTCTTATCCACCCTGCGCCGGAAACGGCAGCAGGTAGTCGCACAGGACGAAAGTTTTGACCTGTACGAAATCGACCTGTCGGATGAAGATGCAGCCGCCGAATGAGGCGGCATTTTTTGAAAAAATTTTTGAGTGCCGCAGAACAAGCGGCAGAAAGTGAGGACCTTATGGAATTTTTCAACAGCGCAGTCGATACTTTGCAGACGATCGTGGTCGGTCTGGGCGGTGCCCTGTGTGTCTGGGGCGGCATTAACCTGTTGGAGGGCTACGGACAGGATAACCCCGGCAGCAAGAGCCAGGGCGTGAAGCAGCTGGTCGCGGGCGGCGGCGTTGCCCTGATCGGCGTGACCCTTGTCCCGCTGCTGTCCGGGCTGCTGGGCTAAGTCCTGCATCGCTGCCCACAATTTTCCGAACAACTAACACTTAAAATCCTACTCCGCGCTCTCCCTCTCACATGGGAGGGCGCGGGAAAGGAGGTATCTTTGCTTGATTAGTGAGATCATCGAGAAATGGATAAAAGGCATTTTGATAGATGGCATCACGGGCAACCTCTCCGGCTTGTTCGATAACGTGAACGCCAAGGTGGGCGAAATCGCTTCGGATGTCGGCTCTACCCCGCAGGCGTGGAACAGCGGCATTTTCAATATGCTGCGCAGTCTTTCCGAAACGGTGGTGCTGCCCATTGCAGCGGCTATCCTTGCCCTTGTGATGTGCCATGAGCTTATCCAGATGATTACCGAAAAGAACAATATGCACGACTTTGACACCTCCATGTTCTTCCGCTGGATTTTCAAGTCTGCTTTTGCCATCCTCATTGTCAGCAATACATGGAATATCGTTATGGGTGTGTTCGATGCCACTCAGAGCGTTGTCAACCAAAGTTCCGGCGTTATCATCGGTGAAACATCCATCCACTTTGACCGCCTGATACCCGGACTGGAATTTCAGCTGGAAAGCATGACCATTGGCAGTCTGCTCAGCCTGTGGTTCCAGACCCTTGTGGTGGGCCTGACTATGAACATCCTGTCCATCTGCATCTTTCTTGTGACCTATGGCCGCATGATTGAAATTTATGTGGTCACGGCGTTGGGCCCCATCCCGCTGGCGACCATGGGCAGCAGCGAGTGGCGCAGCACCGGGCAGAACTACTTGAAGTCTTTGCTGGCATTGGGTTTCCAAGCGTTCCTGATTATGATTGTCGTGGGCATCTACGCGGTGCTGATACGCAACATTTCGGGTGCAGCGGACATTGCCGGGGCCATCTGGGGCTGCATGGGCTACACCGTGCTGCTCTGCTTCTGTCTGTTCAAGACCGGCAGCATCAGCAAGTCCGTATTCGGTGCCCATTGAGAAAGGAGCGTTTGAATGGCGTATGTGACCGTTCCCAAAGATTTGACCCATGTAAAATCCAAAGTCTTATTCGGGCTGACCAAGCGGCAGCTGGTCTGCTTCGGCGGTGCGCTCCTCACGGGCGGGCCGCTTTATTTTTTGGCCCGGAACTATCTTTCCAACAGTGCAGCGGCCCTGCTGATGATTTTTGCCATGCTGCCGGGGCTGCTGTTCGCTCTGTTCGAGCGGCACGGCCAGCCCCTTGAAGTAGTGATTCAGCAAATGATTCAGTGCTGCTTTATCCGTCCCAAGGAAAGGCCCTATCAGACCAACAATGCTTACGCCGCCCTTGTGCGGCAATACCAAATGGAACAGGAGGTAAAGGCCATTGTCCAGAAAAACGATACCCCGCGAAACCGAAAAGCCCAAAAAGCTCACCCGCGCCCAGAAAAAAGAAATTGATGCCGTTCTCCGCAAGTACAAGGGTGACGGCAAGCCCCGCACGGCACAGGCCACCATCCCGTATGAGGCCATCTACCCGGACGGTGTGTGCCGCATTGACCGACGCACGTTCTCCAAGTGCATTGCCTTTGAGGACATCAGCTATCAGCTGGCCCAGCCGGAAACGAGGACCGCCATCTTTGAACACCTGTGCGACCTGTACAACTATGTGGATGCTTCCATCCATGTGCAGCTTTCGTTTTTGAATCGCAAGGTTGACCCGGTGCAGTACGCAAAAAGTTTTGAGATCGCACCGCAGGGGGATGATTTTGACGACATCCGCGCCGAGTACACCGCCATCCTGCAAAAGCAGCTTGCCAGCGGAAACAACGGCATTGTCAAAACCAAGTACCTGACCTTCACCATCGAGGCAGACAATCTAAAAACCGCACGGGCGCGGCTGACCCGCATTGGTCTTGACCTGCTGGGCTATTTCAAGACCATGGGCTGCGTGGCGCACGTCATGGACGGACAGGCGCGTTTGGAGGTGCTGCACGGCATCTTCCACCCGGACGGGGAACCGTTCCGCTTTGACTGGGACTGGCTGGCGCCCTCCGGCCTGTCCACTAAGGATTTTGTGGCCCCGTCCTCCCTCTGCTTCGGCACAGCCAAGACTTTTGGACTGGGCGGCAAATATGGAGCTGTGAGCTTTTTACAAATCCTTGCGCCGGAACTTTCGGATGAAATGCTGGCCGATTTTCTCAAAACGGAAAGCGGCATTCTCGTCAATCTCCATGTGCAGGCCATCGACCAGACCGAGGCCATCAAAACCATCAAGCGGAAGATCACAGACCTTGACGCCATGAAGATTCAGGAGCAGAAAAAGGCTGTCCGTTCCGGGTACGACATGGACATCCTGCCCAGCGACCTTGCCACTTACGGCGAGGACGCCAAAAAGCTGCTGAACAAATTGCAGACCCGGAACGAACGGCTTTTCATGCTGACCTTTCTTGTGCTGAATGTGGCCGACACCAAGCAAAAGCTGGGCAACGATGTGTTCCAAGCGGCGGGCGTGGCCCAGAAGTACAACTGTTCCCTTGTCCGGCTGGACTACCAGCAGGAACAGGGCCTTGTGTCCAGCCTGCCGCTGGGCATCAACCAGATAAAGATTCAGCGCAGCCTTACCACCTCCAACGTGGCGGTGTTCGTGCCCTTTGTGACGCAGGAGCTTTTCCAGAGCGGTGCGGCCATGTACTACGGAATCAACGCAAAATCCCACAACATGATCATGCTGGACCGCAAGCAGGCCCGGTGTCCCAACGGCCTAAAGCTGGGCACGCCCGGCAGCGGCAAATCCATGAGCTGTAAGTCCGAAATCGTCAGTGTGTTTTTAACGACTGCTGACGATATTTTTATTTCAGACCCAGAAGCCGAGTATTATCCGCTGGTCAAGCGGCTGCATGGGCAGGTCATCAAACTTTCGCCCACCAGCAAGGACTATGTGAATCCTCTGGACATCAACCTCAACTACTCCGAGGATGATAGTCCGCTTGCCCTGAAATCGGATTTTGTGCTGTCGTTCTGTGAGCTGGTCATGGGCGGCAAAACAGGTCTGGAAGCGATTGAACGCACCGTGATAGACCGTGCCGTGAAATCCATCTACCGCCCCTATCTGGCGAATCCCTGCCCGGAGAATATGCCGATTTTGTCTGACCTCCACCAAGCCCTGCTCGACCAGCACTTGCCGGAAGCGGACCGGGTAGCGCAGGCATTGGACTTGTATGTGTCCGGCTCGCTGAATGTGTTTAATCACAAAACGAATGTGGACATCCACAACCGGCTTGTGGCCTTTGACATCAAAGAGTTAGGCAAGCAGTTAAAAAAACTGGGGATGCTCATTATCCAAGACCAGATATGGGGCCGCGTTACCCAGAACCGCAGCCAAGGCCGGGCTACATGGTATTTTGCAGACGAGTTCCACCTTTTGCTGAAAGAGGAACAGACCGCCGCGTACAGTGCCGAGATTTGGAAGCGCTTCCGCAAATGGGGCGGCGTGCCCACAGGTGCCACCCAAAATGTGAAGGACCTTCTTTCTTCCCCGGAGATTGAGAACATTCTGGAAAACAGCGACTTCATCACGCTGCTGAATCAGGCATCCGGCGACCGCAAAATCCTTTCGGAACGGCTGAACCTCTCCGCAGACCAGCAGAAGTACATCGACAATTCGGAACCGGGCGAAGGACTGCTGATTTTTGAAAACGTGGTGCTTCCGTTTTCCAACCCCATCCCGAAAAACACACAGCTCTATAAGATCATGACCACCCGGCTCAGCGAGGTGGTGGAGCTATGAGCTTAACACATTTCAGCTTGTTTTCCGGCATCGGCGGCATCGACCTTGCCGCGGAAGCAGCGGGGTTTACCTCTGTCTGTCAATGCGAGTGGGCGGCATTTCCCGCCGCTGTGCTGGCAAGCCACTGGCCGGAGGTGCCCCGCTTTCAGGACATCACCACCGTAACAAAGGAGGCTTTCTTTGAAAAAACAGGACTTCGCACCGTCACCCTCATTTCAGGTGGCTTCCCGTGCCAGCCGTTCTCCACCGCAGGGCGGCAGCGCGGCTTCCACGATGAACGCTACCTGTGGCCCGAAATGCTGCGGGTTATCCGGGAATTGCAGCCCCGTTGGGTGCTTGGAGAAAATGTTGCTGGCTTCCTCCGTATGGGGCTCGACAAAACGCTCATTGACTTGGAGCAGGCAGGTTACGATGTTCGGGTTTTCGTATTACCTGCTGCTGCCGTTGGCGCATGGCACGAACGGAAACGGGTATTCATCATCGGTTCTTCTGCCAACACCTCTTGCCAGCGACACCGGGGATGTGGGCAAGGGGCTGGACATCCAAATCTCTGCGAATGGCAGTTACCGCAAGATGAACAAGGATGGCAAAGCATGGACGGCGCGGCTCTCTCATGTGGTCTACCGCATGACCCCCACCACGCTGGAAAGGCCCTACCTCAACCCGGACTGGGTAGAGTGGCTGATGGGTTTCCCGCGCAAATGGACGGACATTCCCTTTGGGCCAAAGAGCCCGCCGACATCCCGCGCCTGACCGAAGATGTGCCGAACCGCAGCAAGCGGATGAAAACACTGGGCAATGCAGTTTCGCCGCCGCAGGTGTTCCCGATTCTCAAATACATTGCAGACATCGAAACGGGCCGCTGTCCGATGGGAGGTGAAGAACTTTGAAAGAATTGCAGGCAAAAGCCAAAGTCACCCAGACCATGACCCGTGATGGTCTGGTGGTGGAAAATCAGGCGGACGGCACCGTGGAGAACGTTTCCAGCCGGGAGGCAGAACAGGATTATTCCACGGATGCCGAGGGCAAGGCCGAAAAAATTCTGGAACGGGCCGAGGACATCAAGGACGGGCATAAAAATAAAAAGAAAGCGAAAAAGGCAGCAGAAACAGCGGCCACCGCCAAAAGTGAAGATGGTCTGCACCGTTCCGCTGCCCGTTTGGAATTGACCGAGGACGAACGGGCAGACCCGGAGTTGCAGCCGTACATCCACAAGGCGGAAGCAAAGGCCGACAAGCTGGATGCGGCCCGCGCCGCTCTGCCGAAGAAGCGTGTCCCGGTCAAGGAAAAAGTTTACGATGCAGCCAGCGGCAAGGCAAAATCCACCCTGCGGTTTGAGCAGCAGGACAAAGGCCCGCCCAGCCTGAAACCAAACCCGGCCAGCCGCCCGCTGTCGGAAGCATTGCTGTTCGCTCACGGAAAAATCCACGAGGTCGAACACGAAAATGTGGGCGTGGAGGGCGGCCACAAAGGTGAAGAACTGGTGGAGCGTCAGACCGCCAAAGCCATCCGCAGCGGCATCCGGCACCACAAGATGAAGCCCTACAAGGCCGTGGAAAAGGCAGAGCGTCAGCTCATGTCTGCCAATGCAGAATACTTTTACCAGAAATCCTTGCGGGACAATCCGCAAATTGCACAGGCGGCCAGCAACCCCATTTCCCGGATGTGGCAGAAACGGCGTATCAAACAGCAGTATGCCAAAGCTGCACGGCAGGCCGGACAAGCCGCCGCGCAGGGTGCAGCCACTACCGCAGAAAATGGTTTCCGGGTAACAAAGCTGGCAGCCGAAGGCGGCGAACGGGTGGCCGAATTTGCGGCCCAGAACTGGAAAACCATTCTGATCGTGGCGGTGTTCGGTCTGCTGGCTCTGCTCTTGATAACGGGCTTGCAGTCCTGCACGGTGATGGCGGGCACCGCTGGGACCGGCGTGACGGCATCTTCTTATTTTTCCAAGGACAAGGATATGCTGGGTGCAGAGAAGGCTTATGCCAAGCTGGAACAAAAGCTGCAACGGTATCTCGACACCTACGAGGCCACCCACAACTACGATGAATACCATTTTTATCTGGACGAAATCGAGCATGACCCCTATGTGCTGATCTCGATTTTGTCCGCGCTGCATGACGGCGTGTTCACGCTGGCCGAGGTACAGGGCGAACTTGAAATGCTCTTTGAAAAGCAGTACATCCTGACCGAGACCGTGACCATGCAGATACGTTACCGTACAAAAATGATGGTCATTATTGGCCCGTATGGCGTGCCGCAAGTTATCACCTACCAAGAACCGTATGAATACTACATCTGCACGGTCAAGCTGAAGAACAAGGATTTATCTCATCTGCCTGTGGAAGTGCTGACCGAAGAACAACTCAGTGCTTATTCGCTCTATATGCGCACGCTGGGCAACCGGCCGGATTTGTTCGGGCAGGCACAATACCCCAATGCGTCCACCATCAAGCAGCCCACCTACTACGATGTTTCCCCGGAAGCACTAAAGGATGATAGGTTTGCCGCCATGATGGAGGAAGCCACAAAGTACATCGGCTACCCGTATGTGTGGGGCGGCAGTTCGCCCAGCACCAGCTTTGATTGCAGCGGCTACATTTCGTGGGTGCTGAATCACTCCGGCTGGAACGTGGGCCGCCAGACCGCACAGGGCCTTTACAACCTCTGTACTCCTGTTTCGACGGCGCAGGTCAAACCGGGCGACCTTGTGTTTTTCAAGGGCACCTACGATACCCCCGGCGTGAGCCATTGCGGTATCTATGTGGGCAATTCCATCATGCTGCACTGCGGCGACCCTATCTCTTACACAAACCTCAACTCAAAATATTGGCAAGAACATTTTTACAGCTATGGGCGTTTACCGTGACGCCAGAAAGGATTTTGTATGGCAAAAAGACTTTCCCGCATTGAGCGCGATATTGAACGGCTCAAAGAAAAAATCTCTGAATACCAGCAGCAGTTGAAAGAACTGGAAGCTGCAAAGACTGAACAGGAAAA
>OHJB01001121.1_pt1 | contig 10699 bp, 7 predicted proteins | sample 1568431 | NCBI WGS metagenome assembly OHJB01 (sample SAMEA3879594, study PRJEB24766) | human gut metagenome | biome: human-associated habitat; feature: feces | place: USA | collected 1985/1987 | reverse complement strand
CCGTTGCGGAGGCGAGCTGGCGGCCCTTCGTCCACGTGAAGGTATAGTCCTTGCCATTGTAATATGTAACCGGGTTGCCGGAGGTCGGGACGTCGCTCGTCTGCGACTGCCCCTCATACAGGACGTCCTTGGTCGTGCCGTTTGCCGTCACGCTCGTGAGCAGATCCGGCCACGAGGGGTTCGTGTAACCAAAGGACTTGAACGTTGTGCCGCCCCTCGTAATACTCCGGATGTTGCCAGCCGTGTCGTAGGCGTATGTAACAGCATACATTGTCAACCCTATGGGCGTTTCCTTGACGAGCTGACCAAGTCCGTCGTAGTCATACAACTTGCCCACGCTGTCGGACGCCATGACCGACTTGATGTTGCCAGCCTTGTCATAGGTATACGTGAAGCTGCGGCTGTTCGAACCGAACTTGTAATCCGTGCTCGCCAGACGCGTACCCATCCGGTTGCAGCCGTCATCCTCCGCGATGACCGCATAGGTATAGCTGCGGGTGTAGACCGTGGCCGGATTCTTGTTCTGGTCGGGCACCGTGACGCCCTTGGACGTCAACTGGCGCAGGTCATTGTAGCCATACGTGGACGTGATCACGCTCTGGCCCGGAATCGTGGTCGTGATGGCGCTGATCGTGCCGTCGACCGAGCTGTCGGTCGTGCCGTCGGCCTTGACGCCGGTGTAGGAATACTGCTGGTGGTACAGGCCTGTGCCGAACTGCCACGACTGCGATGTGAGCCGGTTTGCGTTGTCGTACATGTGCTGCGTGAGCTGCACGAGTGTGCCGCCGCCCGTCGACTGGCGCGAATGGATGAGCCTGCCGAGGCTGTCGTACTGGTAGCTGTACTGCTCCGTGACTGCGCCGCTGCCGTCCGTGACGTACTGCCGCGCAAGGTCGTTGTCGCCGCTGTAGTCGTAGTGGTACGTAGCAACGTTTTTCCGCTCATGCGTCGTTCTGTCGACATCATTATATGCGGCGGTGCGCTGCCTGTCAAACGCGTCATAGGTGTAGCTGACACTGTCGCCGTTGCCGTAGGTCATCGTGGCCAGCCGGCCGTTATTGACGTTGCCCTCATATGTATACGACGCGAGGGTGACGGGCGCGGTATACCCCTCTCGCTCCGCGCTCGAGGCGCAGACCTGCACGCGCGTCATGTTGCCGAAGGCGTCGTAGCCCAGCAGGTAGTGCTGCCAGAAGGGGTTGACGTTGTTTCCGCTGGCATCCGCCGCCTGCGGGAACGCCTTGCGGATGAGGTCGGTCAGCTGCGCGCGGTCGTACCGGTAGGTAAGTGCAGCCGTCTGGTCGATCGCCGTCTGCGACACGCGGTCGCGGCCGGACTGGTAGGTATAGGTCTGAGTCGCTCCGCCGGCGCTGTGGACGCTGGTGAGCTGCAGCGTTGTATCGTCATAGGTGTAGCCTGTCTGCACACCGTTTGCATCTATGGCCAGCGTGCGGAAACGGCCGGTACTGTCGTAGACATTTTGGGACTTGAGAAAGTCCCCGCTGTACCCCTCGCGCGTCATGCTCGTCGTGGCGCTGCCGGAATCGTTGTGGTAGGTATAATTCGTCAGGCCGGCCAGCGTATCCTCCTGCAGGTTGTTGCTTGCGTCGTACCCCAGCGTGTGCTTTGCGCCGCTGGGCGTGGTGTAGCTCTTGAGGCGCTGGGAGTCGGCGAAGAACTCGCTGGCCGTCTTGGCGCTGCCGTCCGTCGCCGCGATGGGGTTGCCCTTGCTGTCATAGCTGTAGGTCTCCGCCGGTTCGAGCACGAGGCTGATGTTCGTGAAGTACGCGTCGTTGGCGTTGTAGTCATAGGCGCAGCGCACCGTGATCTCTTTTACCCTCTCGTCGCGCTTGCCCGGCACGATGACGCCCGATGCAAACTGCCAGTCCGCGTAGTCCCCGTTGAAGCTCACGTACTGGTTTTCGGTCGCGCCGTCGGTGTAGGCAATCTCCGCGACAAGGCCAAAATACCGCTCGTCGCCGTCCTCATGCTTGCGGGCCGTGCCGCCGACGGAGTTTGCCTTGCCCCAGCCGGAGAGCAGGAACGTCGCCTCATCTGCCAGGAGATTGAGCGGGATGACCTGGTGCGTGCGCGCGTAGCCGTTCATCGTGTTGCTGACACGCATGGATTTGCTCAGCGACTGGCCGAACGGGTGCTCATCGCTGATCGTGTAGCTGTTTGGGACCCAGCCTTCCGGTTTCCCGTTGACGAGCCACGCAAATCTGCCGTTTTGCACCAGGTTGATCTCGGAGGCGGCCTCGCTCTCTTCCAGCAGCAGGTCGTCGCAACAGGCCGTGCCGTCCGCTCGATCCTGCAGGAACGCCATGTAGTATGTGCCCGACGTCTCCGGCATGAACGTCACGCTGATCTTCTCCCAGCCGCGGTTGATCGAGGCATCCGTTTTGTAGTTCACCTGTTCGCTTTTCCACGGCGAGGCACACGCCTGCGACAGATCCGCGATCTGGTCGGCCGTGAGTGCCGCAAGATACACGCTGCCGTTGGAATCAAACGCGGTCATGTCGCATGTGTTCACATAGCCTGAGAAGGTGTACGTTGTGCCTGCCTGCAGGGTGGCTTCCTGATACACGCCGCTGCCGCGCGCCGTGGTTTTAATTGAGGCGTTGCCAAGGCGCGCCTGGTTTCCGGACTGTGTACCCGCCGAGGCAGACGTGCTGAATGAAAGCTGCGCCCAGTTGTCCGCAGCGTTGCCTGTGCAGGTCTCCAATCCGGAGTTGGACAGCATGTTGAACGACGATATACCCATAGCCGCCGCGCCGGTCAGGCGGTTGTTCGTTTTGCTGGTGCCGCTGTTGTCCGTATAGTTGGCGGCGCTGGTGCCGATGATCTCTGAGTAGTCCGTGTTGCTGTCATAGGTGCAGATCGTCTTACCAAAATGGTCGAGCACGCAGGTCATGACCGTGTCGTCGGCCGTGTCCCGGGTATGGTCCGGCCCGTAGAAGCGGTACGACGTCTGGTGGATGCCGTTGCGGTAGGCATGGAAGGCGCTGCCGGTCTGCTTTGCCCCCGAGGTGTTGGCAAATTCCTGCACGCGGAACGTGGACACGACGCCGAGATTGTAGGTGTAGGTAATGTCCAGTCCGTACTGGCTCTCGGCATCATACAGCGTCGACAGGCGGCCGTTGCTCGAGTAATACTCGTAGGACGCGGACGTGCCGTCTGCATAGGTCACCTGCGTCAGGTGTCCGCCGGAGTCGTAGCTGTAGTTCGTGCTGCGACCGGCGTAGTCCGTCACGCTGGAGAGCCGGTCGCCGCTGTAGGCCAGGTTCGCGACCGTCTGGAGCGTCCTCGGATTGTCGTTGCTGCTGCTGTTGATGTCCATGACGATCTGCACGAGCCGGTTGCTGGCAGAACCCTTGACCGGCTTCCACGCGCTGCCGCCGCTGCTGTACGCTGCGTTGTAGGCGAAATAGATCGTGTTGCTGTTGTTGTCCGTGACGGAGATCAGGTAGCCGTTGTGGAACACCCACGTGTGGTACTTGTCCATATCCGTCATGGTATAGATCGTATTGCCGCCACTGGTGGACTTGACGATCTTCAGGCTGAGGCCGTCCTCGTCCTCATACGTGTTGGTCGCCGTCTTGCTGAAGTAATGCTCGGTGCCGTCCTCGTCGTTGTAGACCAGATACGTCTCGTCGCCGACCTTGCACTCCACCACCGTCTGCTGCGCAGAGAGCTTCCAGCCGACACCGACTTGCATGGACGTGTAGTCACAGGTGTGAATACCGCCCGCCTCGTTATTGGAAAATTCGATGCCGGAGGTGGCGCTATTATAGATGTGGCGCAGCGCATAGGACACCGGCTCCAGCGAGAGGGAGACATCCGCACGGTCGAGCGTGAACTGGTTCGTAAAATTATGGATAGAAAGATCTCCGGCTTTTCCCGCCGATGCCTCCTGATAGGTATAATAGCTCTCCAGACCGACCGGATTGCGGTAGTACACCGCAAAATACGGGCTGTAGTCGTGGTATCCGCTGCCGATCAGGTTCGCTACGCGATAATTCTCACTACCGTCAATTCCCTCGAGGAGTACGCCGCGCCCGCCGCTCGTGTCGCCTTCGTTCTGCTTCTGGTACCACTGCATGACTGTGCGCGTGATGTCCCATGTGACGTATTCCCCAAGAGTTTTCTTACTTAATTTTTGGTAGTCAATGGTTTCTTCGTTAACAGGTGTAGAGCCAAAATGGACCAGATACCAAGTCAGACCGGAAACATCGCTGACCGCAGCGGGCCATTCATGCGCTTCCACCGTCAATGATCCATCCGGAGCCGCACAGCCTACACCATCGGATGTGAAAAAGCCGGCGTTATACATTGCCAATTGCGCGCTAATTGGAACACAATTTTGCGGAATCTCCGGCAGGTTTGCAAACTGAACATAAATATTACAGGCATCATATCCTTCGTTTGCCCTATACCCGACAAATTGATCTGCAGAATTCGGGGCAACAGACCCCGGCCATGCCGACCGGATGAACGTCGTCAGAACGTTGCCCTTGTTGTGCAGCAGGATCGTCGGGTCGAGCGTCACGGGGTAGGCACGCTCCGGCGCGTTCATCCACTCCGGGTCCGCCTCCACGGTCAGCAGATAACCGCCCGAGATGCGCTCGAGCTTGTAGGCGGCGTCCTCCAGTGACGTTGCGCCGTCGGCATCCGCCAGATACGGTGCCGGGATCTCGTAGACCGGCTCGCCGTCGGCACCGCGCAGCAGCACAGAGCCGTCGGCCTCAAGCGTCGGCGTCAGGCCCTGCAGGTTCAGCACAAACGAGTAGGCATACTGTTCCTGCGGCTTCTCGATGATGATGCTCTCTTTTACGTTATATCCATAGTTCTGGTACAGCAGACTGACGCCGTCCATCACGTTGTCGAACGCAACGCTGGAGCGGATTTTCTGCGGCTGGATCTTGTCTTTCTCCGCCAGCTTGCTGAAGGTGCGCATTTTGGCCCCCGGGTTTTCCATCCTGGCCGCCGCCGTGGACGTGACCAGCGTATACGCCGCGTCGTCCAGCAGCGGCAGCTCCTCTGCCGTCTCCTGCTGCGGCGCATCCGTCTCCGCCGCGGCTTCCGCGGGTGCCCGCTGAAGGTCTGCCTCCGTCTGCTCCGCCTCCTGCGGCTGGTCGGCGGTCTCCGGCGCCGCTGTTTCTTCGGGGGCTGCCGTTTCCTCCGCTGCCGGAACGTCCGGCGCGACCGCCACAACGTCGCGGCTGCTGCGCCGCGCCAGCGACATCGACACGCTCTGCCCCTGATACGCCGTCTCGAACAGGAAGCCGCTGTCGAGCGACGCGGCAAATTTCCGCGTCATGTCTCCCGCCTGGGCAACATACTGCTGACCGGTTTTCTGCAGCGTGTTGTCGATCTCCTCCCAGGACCCGTCCGCCGTCTGGTAATGCACTGCCGTCTCGTACTCTACCAGCATGTAGCCCCCGTCCTGCAGCCGGAAATGCTTGACGGATTCCTCGCGCAGCGCGTCCTCCTCGCCGACGATCTCCGCATCGTCGTCCTTCATGGACACCGTTTCGCTGTCTGTACTGATGTCCAGATCGTTTGTTTCGTCGCCGACACCGAATGCCACCATTGGCAGCAGCTGCACCAGCAGCGTCAGCACAAGGATGAGGGATATGCTTTTCTTTACGCCTTCTTTCATGGTTCTTTACCCCACAAAGTAAAATTTTGTACGTTTCTGTAAAAAAATGAAACGGATTGATGTAATTATGACAAACCCGTTTTCCTCTGTCAATACTGTTTTTATATTTTCGATAGAATTTATTAGAAAATATAATCGTAAAAGATGACCATGAAAAAACGTTCTCCTTCTCTCCGCTATGATGTTCGCATGTTTTTTGTTTTGGGGCTTGACTTTTGTTAATGGAGCTTCATTATAGTAAGTAATTGTTATAGCAGCGCCATTCATGTCAACTGTATAAGTATCGACAAATAAGCGATGCAACAAATACGAAATCATATATCCCGCCAAATAAAAAAACGAATGTTGGCGGGCTGATTCGCTGCGCGTATATCCCTCCAATCTGAGTTTTTTAGATTGGAGGGATTTTTTGTGCTTATTTGTTTGCGAACCGCCTTCCCTGTAAAAAGTAGCAAATTTTATTTCATTCTATAGCCTGCGTTGCGAATGGTGAGTTCCTCAAAAAGTGCTCTCCGAGCAATGAAATATGTAGTAAAAACAGCCACTCCATATAGATTATACTCACTTGTTTTGCAGGCCTTCGCTTTCTGCAGATGCATTTTCCTATGTCTGCGCTTTTCGGTCTGCAGCGTAGGCTGCCGCAGTCCTCCGCACGATTTGGATTTTCAAAATTCAAATCGAAACGGAGGAAAATATCATGGATGGAAACCATCCGAAACGAAGGAAGGACAAATACAATCCCTATACCATCGGCACGACCGGGGACGTCCGCCACTGGCTGACCTTTTCGGACGGACAAGGCAATCGGCATCATTTTGAGATCAGCGCTGCCGTGTTTGCGTTGTTTGATTCCTTTGAGCTGGACGACCTCTCCTATCTGAACGAAGTGGATCGCCACTATGAGCAATCGGAGCTTACGGAGGCATCGTTGTATGACCGGGCCGTGCATCGTCCGGCGACGGTCGAAGAAAGCGCTTTGCAGAGCATGGAATATGCGCAGTTACATAGAGCGATCTCCGAACTGCCCGAAATACAAAAGCGGAGGTTGATCCTCTACTATTTTCAAGGCTTGACCTATGAGCAGATCGCAGGAATGGAGGGATGCACTTTTCAGGCCGTTGCAAAATCGGTTGCGGCCGCCGAAAAAAGATTGAAAAAATTTTTTGGAATAGGTGGTTGAAAAATAGCCTTTAAGTGAGGAAACAGGTGGAGAGGTACGAAAACTCTCTGCCTGTTTTCCTTTTCGGCAAGCAGGGATGGCCTTTGACAATAAAATACCCATTCATCAAGTACATTCCTATTGCCATTGCGAAAGCATGAGCCACATTAGCGGCTGCGCCACAATCCGCACTGCGGGGAGCGATATACAGTCGGCTATCACGGGCGGGTGGCTCCCGCCCCGGCGACGACCGGCAATAGGGCTAACGATACTCCCGTCCAGCCACAGTCCGAGCGTGATAAGCGGCATTTCGACCGTGAAGCCGTCGCAGGCAATGGGGGCGGTCATGAGAGAACCTCGTGAGGGTGAAATCCCCGTGGAGCCGACAGCCATCGGCCGCTTGATGACTTCCCAATAGGAAATCGGGGTGTCGAGGACAAATTGAATTTTCTTCAAAATACTACGGTCAAGCGGCAGGACGGGTCTGACGAAACAAAGAATGTTTTATCTCTCACCGACCTTAATTCTGTTCTGCTGCTTGATCTCTACATAGGTGGGAACGCCTAAATACACAAAGGAGGTCATCACAGAATGAGCCACACATATTTGCGCGGCGATATGTATTACGCCAATCTGGGCCGGGGCATCGGCTCTGAGCAGGAGGGCTACCGCCCTGTCGTAATCATCCAGAACAATGTCGGAAACAAACACAGCCCCACAGTCATTATCGCTTCCATCACGAGCAAAACCGGCGTGAAAGCCAAACTTCCCACGCACTACTACATCGACGATGCCGAGGACGGCTTGGAACTGCCCTCTATCGTCCTGCTGGAACAATTGCGTACTGTCGATAAGCGTCGCTTGGGCAACTTTATCGGGCATCTTTCCGAAAAGCACATTTGCGGCATCAATCATGCGCTGGCGGTCAGCATCGGTCTGATTGAAAGCGTCCCGAAAAAACTGATCCTCTGCCTTTGCAGCACCTGCGCCGATAATTTCTACGGCACGGGTGCTTATTATTTGCGCAGGATTGACCCGCACCAAACGGCAAAAGACACTTGCACCTACTGTAATCAGCGGAAAGGGTATGACTATGAACTTGTGCCGAAAAAACGGTAAGGAGGCGGCCTATGGAATCACAGACAGCCTACAAACTGTTATTTGCTGACTATCCCGATGTAGTCAATGTTGAGCAAATGTGTGAAATGCTCGGCGGCATCTGCGATAAAACTGCCTATCGGCTTTTGAAGTCCGGCAAGATCAAGAGCTTTATTGTTGGTCGCCGCTATCGAATCCCGAAGCTCAACATTTTGGAATACTTGGACTTGATAGAAAAATCTACTGCGTAAAACCTCGTTTGCACATTTGGCCGATGTACTTCTATCTGCTACAATATTGCTGTCAATGGCAGATGGATCAGCGCTGTACCAATCAAAGGAGGTCTTATTATGGTAGCAGGACATCTGCGAGAGAAAAACGGGTACTATCACATGGTACTGAACTATGTGGACGAATACGGAAAACGACACACGCCGTCCAAGTCTACAGGTCTGACGGTAAAGGGAAACAAAAAGCGCGCCGAAAAGATGCTTTCCGTGGCTCGTGCCGCCAAGGAAGCGGAGCTGGAAGCAAGAGCAATCGAACGCAGTACGTGCAAAGCTCCCGTTGGCACGATTCTTTTTACTGCATTCCTGCTCGATTGGCTGGAAATGACGAAAAAGAATGTGGAGGAAACCACCTACGGGGCGTATGCAATGGGTATCAAAAGCAAAATCATCCCATACTTTGAGGAACAGCACCCAGGTCTTGCATTGCAGGATGTCACACCCAAGCACATACAGGACTACTACACCTACGAATTGACGGTGCGGGGTGTTTCCGCAAACACGGTCATACACCGTCATGCCAATATCCGCAAGGCCTTGCAGCACGCTTTCAAACTCGGCCTGATCGACTCGAATCCGGCAGACCGCATTGAACGACCCAAAAAGGAAAAATTCGTAGGCAGCTTCTATGAGGAGGATGAGCTAAACCACCTTTTTGAAGTTGTCCGTGGTGATCCCATTGAGCTTGGCGTGATCCTCGGTGCATTTTACGGTTTGCGCCGAAGCGAGGCGGTAGGCCTGAAATGGGATGCTATCGACTTCAAGAAAAAGACCATCACGATTCGGCACACCGTTACGCAGGCAACCATAGACGGCAAGAGCAAAATCATTCAAAAGGACAGGACAAAGACAAAGGCCAGTTACCGCAGCCTGCCGCTTGTACCACCATTTGAGGAATTGCTACACCGTCTGAAAGCGGAGCAGGAGCTAAACCGAAAGCTGTGCGGAAAATCTTATTGCAGGAAGTTCGCCGATTATATCTATGTCAATGAAATCGGTGAGCTTGTGAAACCCGGCTATATCACACAGCATTTCCCGCTGATCCTGCAAAAGAACGGTATGCGGAAGATCCGCTTCCATGATCTTCGTCATAGCTGCGCAAGTCTGTTGTATGCAAACGGTGTCAGTCTGAAAGAAATTCAGGAATGGTTGGGGCACAGTGATATTTCGACCACCTCAAACATTTACACGCACTTGAATTTCAACTCAAAGATTGCGTCTGCCAATGCGATTTTGGGCGTATATCCCTCCGCATGATGCTTTATGTCCCTCCAATGTCCCTCCTAAAATCAGCCTGCAAACGGCAAATCTGCTGATGCGGGAGGGGCAGTACATAAGAGTTCAAAACATAAAGAAAAGCCCGCAAACCCAGTCATATCAAGGGTTTGCGAGCCTTCAAGGTTTGGTGCCGGTGGCGGGGGTCGAACCCGCACGGGTTATTAGCCCAACGGATTTTGAGTCATTTGCTCCACACGGAATACAGACGAACTCGGCCCCCTGCGGAGGTCGTTGACGGACACCAAAAAGCCTTACCAATACTACTGTTTTTGAAGATGATGTGTAAAAAGCTCCGCTTCGTCTGCCATTTTCGCTCTTTTCAATTTGGACGGGAATTTTGGATTTTGGAGGGACATCGGAGGGATGTTGCCCACAAACAGAGCACAACAGCACACGCAATAGATTCATTTGTCGCAAATACATTGTAGCGTATTTCTCTGCCATTGACAACACACTTTCCGAAAAGAGGTATCGCTATGAGAACACGCGCACACTACGAAAAACTTTTTGCTTCCTATCCTGATGTTGTCACTCTGCCTGTATTTCAAGCCATGCTGGGCGGTATCGGTGACAGCACAGCCCGAAAAATAATGCGGGCAAATAAGGTCAAACACTTTTATATCAGATGTACATACCTTATACCCAAAACCTGCGTGATCGATTATGTGCTGAGCGACGATTATGCGGAATACAGTAAGACGCTTAAAGCGAGGGTCTAATCGTTAAGCCATTTGCAGAAATGCAGATGGCTTTTTTCACACCTGTACATAGCCGTCTGCTTCGCCGCAGGCGGCTAAATTTATGCAAAGGAGGAAACCCATATGGCGAATTGCAAAGTGATCGCAGTGACGAACCAAAAGGGCGGCGTGGGCAAAACCACGACCACAGCCAACCTCGGCATCGGGCTTGCCCAGCAGAGCAAGCGGGTGCTGCTCATTGACGCAGACGCGCAAGGCTCTTTGACCCTCTCCCTCGGCTACCCAAAGCCGGATGAACTGCCTATCACGCTGGCAGACATCATGCAGAATGTGATCGACGATAGCCCTATCCCGGACGGCTGCGGCATTCTGCATCACAGTGAAGTACATCAATCATATATAAGAAATCCAGTTTCCCGCTGTCTTCCAGAATATCATACACACTCCGAATCGTGTCACAGCAGTTGACCAACACCAGTTCCTTTACTTTTCCACTCATAACAGCTTCCAGAAGGGC
>OHJB01001107.1_pt1 | contig 10821 bp, 7 predicted proteins | sample 1568431 | NCBI WGS metagenome assembly OHJB01 (sample SAMEA3879594, study PRJEB24766) | human gut metagenome | biome: human-associated habitat; feature: feces | place: USA | collected 1985/1987 | reverse complement strand
GATTTACGAGTATTTCAAGGACGAGGCAGAGTCCGGTTCTCTCGAAGATGCGATCCAGGCGCTCGGCGGCGACTATGAAGAGATGGAAATCAGGCTGGTGCGTATGAAATTCCTCTCTGAGGTGGCGAATTGAAGCCGGCGGCTTGAGCCTGCTCCTTTCGCCTTTTCAGCATTTTCGGATGCGGAGTCCTTGCTCGAGAGCCTCGCTGCACCTTCACGGCTTAGGGCCTACTCATTGGGCAGCATCACTAGCTGGCGTTTCTCGTAATGTGCGAGGTAGCGGAATCCGCAGCTTTTCAGAATATGTGCGAACCTGTCGAAATGCAGGCCCACGTTCCCGGCATCGTGTGAATCGGAGCCGAGACTGATTATCTCACCTCCAAGTTCACGGTACCTGCGCAGGATGTTCTCATCCAGAACCGGTGTCCTGCCTTTCAGCTCCTGATATGTCTTGGTGTTGATTTCCAATGCCTTGCCGTTCTCTGCAAGGAATCTGAGCATCTCGTCCAGCACGTCCGGGAAATCTTTGTACAGGATGCTGGACTCGGGATACGGGGCATATCTGGTGACATAGTCATAGTGCCCCATGATGTCGAAACGGTCCCCGAGCCAGACGATTTCTTCGTACAATGTCTCGAGATAGTGCCTGTACGCCGTCTTCCAGTCCTTGCCTTCATAGTAGCCGCCCCAGAACGGGTCAGTATCGTCGAGATAATGCACTGAGGCAATGACCTCGTCGAAACTGTGCTCCTCCAGATGCCTGGCGATTTTCTCCCGTTCGCTTTTCTGGACGCCTATCTCTATGCCTTTGAACACTTTGAAGCCTGTCGGAATTGCGACATCTCCGTTTCCGGGAGCTGCAGTTTTTGCCGGTTCGCCGCAGCCCGGTATTTCTCCGGAATGGACAAGATCATTGACCCTGTCGATTTCGGCATCGCGCGCGTCCACGTCGAAGACTTCGGAGACGAACGACTCGTATTTGGCCTTTATCGGCGGCACATAGAAGTCGCAGTGGTCGGTGAAGCAGATGCCGCCCAGTCCTTTCCGGATGGCACTGCATGCGGTCGCTTCCACGCTTGTGCGTTCTCCGTCGAAGGAAAACTGGCAGTGATTGTGATTGTCGAAAAGCATTGTCCTGACTCCTAACTAAGTCCGTCTATGGCACCGTCCTTCACGTCGATTCTGAGAGCCTGCGGCGATTTCGGCAGACCCGGCATGCGGATGATGTCTCCTGCGATGGCCACTATCATCTCTGCCCCGGCATTGATGACAACGTCCTTGATGTCGAACTCGAATCCTTCCGGCGCTCCGTAGAGTTTAGGGTCCTGCGAGAATGAATACTGCGTCTTGGCGATGCAGACAGGGAATTTCGCGTACTCAGTTCCCTCGATTTTCGCGAGCATCTTGCGGGCTTCCGGACTGAACTCCACAGCCCCGGCACGATAAATCTCTTTCGCTATGCGGGTTATTTTGTTTTCAATGCTTTCCTCGTCCCGGTAGATGAACTTCACCGGCTCAGAAGGCTGACTGTCAATGGTTTTCACGACAAGTTCCGCGAGTTCTACTGCACCATCGCCGCCTCTGCTGAATGCGTCGTTCAATGCAAACGGCACTCCGAGTTCGGCGCAATGTTCACGTACCATCCGGATTTCCTCGTCCCTGTCGTCGCCGAACTTGTTGAAGCAGACGAGTACGCTCTGTCCGAATTTGCGCATATTTTCAATGTGTCTGTCCAGATTGGCAAATCCCTTCCGTACGCCTTCTTCCGAGGCCTCGCTGATTTTGTCCACAGGTACGTCGCCGTGCATCTTGAGTCCGCGCAATGTGGCTACAAGTATGGTGAGTGACGGGTTCAGCCCGGCTTTCCTGCATTTGATGTCGAAGAATTTCTCTGCGCCCAAATCCGCACCGAATCCTGCCTCAGTCACCACGTAGTCACCATAGGTCATGGCCATACGTGTGGCGAGAATGGAGTTGCAGCCGTGAGCGATATTGGCGAAAGGACCGCCGTGGATGAATGCCGGTGTGCCTTCCGTGGTCTGCACGAGGTTCGGGTTCATCGCATCCAGGAGCAGGGCAACGATAGCGCCTGCAACTCCCATGTCCTTAACTGTAAACGGCTTGTTGTCAAGTGTATAGCCGAGGAGAATGTTCTCGATTCTGCGTCTGAGGTCGTCAATGTCCCTGGACAGGCAGAGGATGGCCATTATTTCTGAAGCCGGTGTGATGTCGAAGCCTGATTCCTGTACAAGTCCGTTGGAGTGAGGTCCGAGACCGGTTACGATATGCCTGAGCGAGCGGTCATTCACGTCCATCACGCGTTTCCACAATATCTGTTTCAGTCCGAAGCCTTCTGCCTGGTGCTGGTACAGATAGTTGTCCAGCAATGCTGAAATCATATTGTTGGCCGATGTTATGGCGTGGAAATCTCCGGTAAAATGCAGATTGATCTTCTCCATCGGAAGAATCTGGGCGTATCCGCCGCCTGCCGCCCCGCCTTTCATTCCGAAGCAAGGGCCGAGAGAAGGCTCCCTCAATGCCGCCACAGCATTTTTCCCGATTTTATTGAGTCCGAGTGCAAGTCCCACTGAGACAGTCGTCTTTCCGATTCCTGCTTTGGTAGGTGTGATGGCCGTCACCAGAATCAGTTTGCTTTTCTTGACTTTCTCCTCATCTATCAGAGTAAGAGGCACTTTGGCCATATTCTTTCCATAGGGTTCAAGCTCTTCCTGCGGTATCCCCAGTCTTTCCGCAATCTCGCCGATCGGCCTGAGCCTGATGCTTCTCGCAATCTCAATGTCAGATTTCATATTCCGTTTTGTTAAGTCTGACAAAGATAGTAAATCCTCCACAAATCTTTACAACTTATTTTCACTGCTTGCTCACAGCCCGAAATACCGCTCGAAGAAACTCTGGATCTTCTCGATGACGGATTTCTTCTTCTCCTGCCTGTTGCCCCCGCCGAAACGCGACATCGGCGGAAGAATCTTGTCAATGTCCGTGCCCGTGGTCCTGACCTGCCCGTCCCTGAAGCTGCTTTCGATGAACTTCTCAGTCTCCTCCGGTTTAAGATGTTCACTTTCAATGATTTCGTTCAAGTCCTCAGCCTTGCGCCGCTGGACATATTCCCGCCATCCCCGGTCCACATCCGTACCGGCATTGACACTGCTTATGAAACTCTCTATCAGCTCCTTCTTGCTCCTGAGCTGGAGACTTGAACCGATGGCCTTCGAGATATTGACCAGAATCTCCTTGTCAGTGCAGTTCGTGTCGTGATATTTCTGCACCAGCAGGAGGATATAGTCAATGTTGATTTCCACCTGGCGGATCAGCTCGGTCTCGAAGATGAGGTCATCATTGATGTTTTCCTTGTCCCCCGGTTTTCTGCGGCGCCATTTGTCCCGCAGATCCAGATAATGGCTCTGGTAATCTTGCAACTGCCTGTCAGACAGCTCTTCACGACCCTCATATTGGTCGAATGTGGAGAGAATGTTGATGGATTTCAGCAGGCTTCCGAACAGCGCTACAAACCGCTTTTCCGCATCCTCACCCATAACAGGCTGCCCTTCCGGGAATTCGCTCTTGAGCTGATCGACCAGCTCGCTGTAGCCGTAACAATGCTTGCCGTCCTTGTTGTCATAACCGTTGTAGTATGACCAGAAATCCTTGAGAACGACTATACTGCTGGCATCCTTGTCCCCGAACAGGGCGATGGCATCATCGGTAGCCTGTTGCAAATCCCTGAAACATACTATGTTGCCGAAAGTCTTTACGGAATTGAGTATCCTGTTCGTTCTGGAAAACGCCTGGATGAGCCCGTGCTGCTTCAGGTTCTTGTCCACGAACAGCGTGTTGAGCGTGGTGGCGTCAAACCCTGTGAGGAACATGTTCACCACGATAAGCAGATCAACCTGCCTGTTTTTCATCCTCAGAGACAGGTCCTTGTAGTAGTTCTGGAACTTGTCGCCGGACGTGTCGTAATTCGTGGCGAACATCTGGTTGTAATCCTTGATTGCACCTTCCAGAAAATCACGGGACTGCTGGTCCAGCTGCGTAGTGCTCTCCGGATTCTCCTCTGCCAGAATACCGTCAATGTCCTCTTCATTGGCACTGTAACTGTATATCGTGGCAATCTTGAGCCTTTGAGACTCAGGCAGATCGGCCTGCTGCTTCTTGAACTCATTGTAATATGCTTTGGCCATCGGAATGGAGGCCACGGCGAACATTGCATTGAATCCGTTCAGTTTCTGCTCCGTCTTGTGTTCCGAAACCGCTGCCCCTTTCTTCGCGCTGGCGACCTTGTGGATATCATCGAGAACCCTGAAGGAATAGTAGGAACTGCGTTTGGTCTTCTGGTCGAAATGGTCAATGATATATTTCACCACCTGCGACACTCTTTCCGGCGAAGCCATTGCCTTTTCCCTGTCAATGGCGGAAATCTGTTCATCCGCAATGCCGGTTTTCTCCTTGATGGTATTGACGTAGTCGATCCTGAAAGGCAGGACATTCTCGTCATTGATCGCATCCACAATGGTGTAGGTGTGGAGCTTGTCGCCGAAGGCCTGTTGGGTGGTCTTCAGCCTCAGGTCACCGCCTGTCCCTGCATTCTCTGCGAAAATCGGCGTGCCGGTAAACCCGAAAAGATGGTATTTCTTGAAGTTCTTCGTGATGGCTGTGTGCATCTCGCCGAAGTTGCTTCTGTGGCATTCGTCGAAAATGATCACCACGCGCTGCTGGAAGACAGGGTGGTTCTTGTTCTTCTGGACAAAGATGGAAAGCTTCTGTATGGTGGTGACAATGATGCGGTAGTCATGGTATCCGCCGTTCTTGTCCCTGTTCTCCAACTGCCTCTGCAGTACGGCGGTAGAAGAATTGCCGTCAGCCGCGCCTTCCTCGAAACGGTTGTATTCCTTCATCGTCTGGTAGTCCAGGTCTTTTCTATCGACCACGAAAAGGACTTTGTCGATGTAGGGGAGTCCGGATGCCAGCTGCGCTGTCTTGAATGAGGTCAATGTCTTGCCGGAGCCCGTCGTGTGCCAGATGTATCCGCCGCCTCTTATGCTTCCGTAGAACTTGTAGTTGTGCGCGACATTGATCCGCTGTATGATTCTTTCAGTGGCAGCAATCTGGTACGGACGCATCACCATCAGCATCCTTTCGCTTGTGAAGACGCAATACTTGGTGAGGATGTTCAGCAGGGTGTGCTTGGAGAAGAATGTCTTGGTAAAATCAAGCAAGTCATTGATTACCTTATTGTTGCTGTCGGCCCAGAAAGAGGAGAACTCGAATGAGTTGCTGGTCTTTCTGGACTTGTTCCGCCCTCCAACTTCCTGCTCTTTCAGATGGTTTGCGCGGGTGGTGTTCGAGTAGTATTTCGTGTTGGTGCCGTTCGAGATGACAAATATCTGCACGTACTCATACAACCCGCTCCCCGCCCAGAAACTGTCTCTCTGATAGCGGTTTATCTGGTTGAACGCCTCTTTCAGCTGTACGCCACGGCGTTTCAGTTCAATGTGTACGAGGGGGAGTCCGTTGACAAGTACGGTCACGTCGTACCTCGTGTCATAGTTTCCGCCTTCCTCGACATATTGGTTGATGACCTGAACGAAATTGTTGTGGATATTCTTCTTGTCGATGAGGTAGATGTTCCGGCTTTCCCCGTTGTCCCTCTTCAGGACCTGGATGTAATCTTCCTGTATTCTGGCGGTCTTGGCTACAATATCATCGTTCTTGTTGGCAATGCACTCGTTGAAGAAGTGCTCCCATTCGTTGTCAGTGAAACGGTAGTCGTTCAGCTTCTCCAGACTTGTGCGGAGATTGGATACGAGGTCAGCCTCCGTATGGATCGGCAGATACTCATAGCCCTGCTCCCCAAGGAGTCTGATGAACTCTTTCTCCAAATCTGCCTCACTCTGGTACGCCTCGGACGTGCTCACCGCGTGCTCATATTCCGAGACCACAGTGTACTCTGCGCTTTCTGCAATGATATTGTATTGGGACATAGGCTATTTTCTTTTTTCAAGTCTTAATCTTAACTCATTCAGCACCTCACCCTTGTACTTGAACCAGAGTGTTCCCTGAACGTGGTGGTCAAAGTGTTTCAGTTCCCGTGCAAGGGCTGACAGGGATGTTGTCTGTCCCTTATAAAGGATGTGCCTGTCATCAAGGACTGTCGCCACGACTGACTCGTCTTCAACGAAGGTAACCTCGCTGCCAAAAGGTATATTGCAATCTGAGAACCTGAAAGGACCTCTCTTCGATTCTGCTCTCACGTCTTCAGCTATCTTCTCATCTTCCACCTCATGTCCTTCCGGTTTCATTTTCTTCAACCTGTCAGTGGTGCCGCTAATCTTGGCAATGCAATCCAGAAGAGAGTAGGCATCCTCTGCCGACATTGCATAGAACTCCTTGACCCGCTGTTTCCCGTCAAAGGTCTCAATGGTTCTCAAGTCGGGGTTCAGGCTGTCAATCAGCTTGTGGAGTTCCTTGTCAGTAAGATTACTCTCCACCTCATAGATGGCATACACCCTGAATGCATAAGGAATGGTTTCACTCCTGTTGAGTTGCTTCAGTCTCTGTTCAATATCGGTGGCATACCCGATTTTGACGTAATCAGGAAAGGAAGGGTTGGTCAGAATGTAGATTACTCCTTTATGTTCTTTCTTTGCCATATCTTATGCCTCTTTTCTTTTGAAGGTCAATAACTTGTCACGATAAAACTCATACTGCTGCCTGCGCTTTTCCATTTCTGCCGGAAGACCTGAAGTCAGGTCGTTGGTGAGGGTGTCGAACTGGTCAAGGATGGAGACAATGCGGTTCTGCTCTTCGAGAGGTGGGATGGGGAATACTAACTCATTTAGCCTTTGGACAGAAAGTCCTGGCTGGGCTCCTTGGGATTTATATTGGTTGAGATCGGCGACGGTAAATAGATGATATAGGTACCTTGAACTCACATTGGGCCTTGGAGTGCATACAACGGCATGTTCTGTTGCATAGAATTTTCCTGAAGCCCAATTAACACAACCACACAATGCTCCTTGTCTTCCTATTATTGCATAATCTCCAATGTGGGAAACTTTGCCAATAAAACCTCTTATTCCATTGCCTCCAAAACAAGGATGAGAGTGATTATCATCCATAATGCTTGATAACTCAGTTGCCTTTATTGCTTTTCCTGCCTTCAATTCAGCGAACTCTGAAATGGCTAAGTATTCTGCATTATTTCCCATGTTGGAGAGAAGAATATCTCTATAAAAGTTGTATTGTTGCTGTCTTTTTTGCAGTTCTGCTTGCAGTTCTGCTTGCAGTTCTGTAAAAGTATCTAACACTCTCACGATCTCTTCCTGCACAGGAAGCGGCGGCACTGGGATTTCAAGCTCTTTAATAATGTTAGGACTTAATCTTGGGATGCTAGCTTTTCTTACTTTTGATAATAAATAGTTCTGCTTGGTCATCAAATAATAGTAGATATATCTGTTAATAACTTGATGACCGCCTATGATGAATTCGCAATCATCAGCCGCCCAACAGTCAACGTCTGTATAACCTACATTTCCTGCTGCGCCACCACATATTACGAATGTTGTTCCTGCATTACAATTTGAACGCTCAAAATAGCCCATGGGTGTTAAGCAGTTTTGGTAAACAGGGTATCCTGTGTCCGATAACTGACTTTTTACAACTCGTGTCCCTCGGCAGACATTGGCAACCTTATCTAATCTTACATACTCCACCCCATCCGGACAGTACTGCTGTATTAACTTTTCTAACTTGCTCATGTTTCCTTCTGTCAAGTATTGCTTTTTCCTTTTAATTGCTTACCTTTGCATTGGAAATTTTCATGTGTGAATGGTTGAGGGGCTCGTCAAACTTATTTTAAAAAGCATTCGCCCACGGGTGAGTGCTTTTTGCGTTTAAGAGATATACTGACGGAAGTACTCTCAAAGGCCGCTCTCAGCTCTCAAGCTTACAAATCATTTATGCAACATGAAAATATCCATTATCATCAAGTTTGACGAGCGCCCTGACACAGAGTGCAGAGCAGCTCACGAACCTATTTTTGTCAGAGGCCATTTCAGAATGGTCGGAGGCAAAAAGGTTTACGTGAAGGCCCACTACCGTAACCGGTAGGCGGACAGCCTTGTCTGAACGCCCGTCAGTATCGGAGCCGCTCCTCACCCGAGCGGCTTCGTCATTACCTTCCACTCCGAAATAGCACAATGACATTATATCTCAATTTCGTTAATAATCTTGTCAATCTCCGCTCTCAGCACATTCTCCCGTGACACGATCTCCGCAAGTTCTGCGTTGAGCTTCACAATATCCACCTTTTCTCTGGTGTCCTCCTGTTCGACGTATGTCGAAACCGACAGATTGTAGTCGCTCTTCGCGATCTCGTCATTGGCCACCAGCCTGCTTACATACTGCACATCCTTTCTCTCCGAGAAAATCTCCAGTATGTGCCGGATATTCTCGTCGGTGAGCTTGTTGCTGTTCGTGACCTTGACACATTCCTTGGAGGCGTCGATGAACAGTGTGCCGTTGTCCTTCTTGGCCCTCTTCAGTACCATGATGCAAGTCGCGATGCTGGTGCCGAAAAACAGATTGTCCGGCAGCTGTATAATGCAGTCAACATAGTTGTTGTCAATGAGATACTGCCTGATTTTCTTCTCCGAACCGCCCCTGTACATCACGCCCGGGAAACAAACGATTGCCGCAGTTCCGTTGCTCGCCAGCCACGCCAGCGAATGCATGATGAACGCCAGGTCCGCCTTCGATTTCGGTGCAAGCACGCCTGCCGGAGCGAACCTCGGGTCATTGATCAATGTGATGTCGTCGTCGCCCTTCCACTTGGTGGAGTACGGCGGATTGGAAACTATCACCTCGAACGGCTCGTCATCCCAATGCTGAGGCGAAAGCAGCGTGTCCTCGCAGGCTATGTCGAACTTGTCATAGTCGATGTCGTGCAGGAACATGTTGATTCTGCACAGGTTATATGTCGTGAGGTTGATTTCCTGGCCGAAGAAGCCTTGGCGGACATTGTCCTTTCCCAATATCTTCGCGGCCTTCAGCAGCAAAGAGCCTGAACCGCAGGCCGGGTCGTAAACTTTATTGACCTCCGTCTTGCCCACTGTCGCCAGTCTGGTAAGGAGTTCGCTCACTTCCTGCGGGGTATAGAACTCTCCGCCTGACTTGCCGGCATTGGATGCGTACATGCCCATCAGGTATTCATAGGCGTCACCGAAAGCGTCGATGGTATTGTCCTGATAATCACCCAATTTCATTGACGCGATTCCTCTCAGGAGCTTGACGAGTTTCTCGTTCCTCTTGATGACGGTCGCGCCTAATTTGTTGGAATTTACGTCGAGGTCGGCGAACAGCCCCTTGAAATCGTCCTCGCTTGCGGTGCCTTTGGCTGAACTTTCGATGGCTTTGAAAATGCTCTCGAGTGTCGTGTTCAGATTGTCGTCTGTGTCACAGACTTTGCATACGTTTTCGAAAAGCTGTGACGGCAGGATGAAAAATCCCTTCACGCTCACCATCTCCTCTCTGATGCCCTCTGCCACGCTATCTTCCAGATCCGCATAGTTGAAGTCCTTGTTCCCGGTCTCCCATTCGCCGCGGTTGATATACGTGGTGATGTTCTCGCTTATGTATCTGTAAAAGAGCATTCCCAGGATGTAGGACTTGAAATCCCATCCGTCCACGGACCCTCTCATCTCATCGGCTATTGCCCAGATGGTTCTGTGAAGCTCCGCACGCTCCACTTCCTTCTTGTTGTCTGTCATTGTAAGTAGTTACCTTGCTTTTTCGTCCGGCTCCCTTGTCCGGCTCCCTTGTCTTGCGTATATGCCCAGCTTCTTTGCTTGGCTTTTTCGTCCGGCATTCAAAGATAACAAAGTTATTTCAAGTTTCTCAACTTTCCTCCGACTTCTTCTGAGTTTCTTCGATTTTCCCCGCATCATTTCGCTATTCTCTGCGCCTCTTTTCTCTCTTTTCATTCTCTTTTCAGAGCCTCTTGGTGTTCTCCGCATCGCATCTTTTTTCTCTTCTCTTGTTTCTTATTCACCTTTTTTTCTCTCTTGTTCTCTTTTTTTTTCTTAGTCACCTGACATTCCCCGCATATCTTTCTCTGCTCTTCCATTATTCTCTGATAGATTCTGAACAATGCGACAACCGCTTTTCCTGATTTTTGTTGCCCTCGGCTGTGCAGTTTGTCCGTGGAAACCCGCCTTTCTCCGGACAAGTTGTTGATTTTGAGTTACTTGTCCGTGGAAACCCGCCTTCTGCCGGACAAATTTCAGTAGTCGCTTCTGCTCACCTCTGTAGGATTCCGACAGCAGGCAATGGCGTGAAACTTATTGACCGTGTAAATGGCTCAGCAACAAGGTTGCCACAGCAGTGTAATTTGTCCGTGGAGCCCTACCTTCTGCCGGACAAATTTCAGTAGGCGCTTCTGCTCACCTCCGTAGACTCCCGACTGCAGGCAACAGTGAGAAACTTATTGACCGTGTAAATGGCTCAGCAACAAGGTTGCCACCGTGGGGACTTGCCGACCTCGGCACTAGAGGGAGGCGCCTGCGAAGCAGGAGGGCCTGGTCCTCACGGGGGCTTCTTGTTGCCGGACGTGATTGCTTCCGTAAGGCATGATTAGCAAGAAAAGCCGAACAACCTGCACTTGGGCTGATGGTAGAAAGTATTGACTCATAGCTAGTTATGAGAAAAGCCGAATGTCAGGTTACCCTATTTTTTATATAACCTGGCTTTTAGTGATTGCTGTATTTTATTGACACTCAGTGGAATAGGCTAAAATTCGGTGTG
>OHJB01001078.1_pt1 | contig 11089 bp, 9 predicted proteins | sample 1568431 | NCBI WGS metagenome assembly OHJB01 (sample SAMEA3879594, study PRJEB24766) | human gut metagenome | biome: human-associated habitat; feature: feces | place: USA | collected 1985/1987 | reverse complement strand
TATTGGAAAGGCATGCGAGATTGCACGAAAATATTTTAAAGTGGTAGGTCTTGAAGTATATCCGATGAATTCGGATGAGTATGCATACCTTCATAAATGCGGAGCAGATTATGTGACGGTTTTCCAGGAAACATACAACTCAGATAAATATGAAACACTTCATCTGGCAGGACATAAACGAATCTTCCCATATCGTCTGAATGCACAGGAACGTGCATTAAAGGGCGGAATGAGAGGCGTTGGTTTTGCAGCACTTCTCGGTCTGGATGACTTCCGTAAAGACGCTTTTGCAACAGGATATCACGCATGGCTCCTTCAGAGAAAATATCCTCATGCAGAGATTGCATTTTCCTGTCCGAGACTTCGGCCGATCATCAACAATGACCGTATTAATCCTATGGATGTACATGAACCACAGCTGCTTCAGGTGGTCTGCGCCTATCGTCTGTTCATGCCATTTGCAAGCATTACGGTATCTACCAGAGAGTGTGAGCGTGTCCGCGATAACCTGGTTGGAATTGCTGCGACAAAGATTTCAGCAGGAGTCAGCACAGGAATCGGAAGTCATGTGGAGGATATCGAAGATAAAGGAGATGACCAGTTTGAGATTTCAGACGGAAGGTCTGTAGATGAAGTCTATAAGGCACTTTTGGATCATGATCTTCAGCCGGTTATGAATGATTATGTGTACCTCTAAAATGCAGAAAAATCCTTATGAAAATGTAATTGCAGTGACCAACCGCTCCCTGTGTCAGCGTCCCTTTGCAGAACAGATCGAGCGTGTATGCAGCCTTCATCCGAAGGCGGTTATTCTGAGGGAAAAGGATCTGCCGGAGGAAGAATATTCTCGTCTGGCAGAGCAGATACTGGAAATCTGTAAGAGATATCAGGTTCCCTGCATATTACATACCTATGTAAACGTAGCAGAAAAACTGCATCATCCATACATTCATCTGCCAATATTTCTGTTGGAAAAATATGAGGGAAAGCTTGGAGGTTTCCGGCAGATCGGAAGTTCGGTCCACTCCGTAGAAGATGCATTGAAAGCAGAAAGTCTGGGAGCTGATTATCTTACGGCAGGACATATTTATACAACTGACTGTAAAAAAGGACTTCCACCCAGAGGACTGGAATTTCTGGAGAATGTCTGTAAAGCAGTAAAGATTCCTGTATATGCCATAGGAGGGATACATCCGGGAACAGGACAGTTAAATGAGATTATGGAACATGGTTCAGCCGGTGGATGTATTATGTCAGATATGATGAAGATATAGTAAATAAAAAGCCGTATTTCAACAATCAAACATGTTGAAATACGGCTTTTATAAAAGCATCATTCATCAAAAATAGTAACAATTTCACCATCCAGAATACGGTTTGTATTCTTTACGGCACAGAAGTTTCCGCACATACTGCAGGTGTCTTCTTTCTCAGGTTTAGCCTCTGCGCGGTAGCGTCTTGCTTTCTCAGGATCCATGCTGAGTTTGAACATTTCTTCCCAGTCAAGACGTTTTCTCGCTTCGCTCATCTTATAATCCCATTCTGCGGCACCGGGAACTCCTTTGGCAATATCAGCGGCATGAGCAGCAATTTTGGCAGCGATAATTCCCTCTTTTACATCAGCTGCATTTGGCAGACGAAGATGTTCTGCAGGTGTTACATAGCAGAGGAAAGCAGCACCTGAATAAGCAGCGATCGCACCGCCGATTGCGGAAGTAATGTGGTCATATCCGGGAGCAACATCTGTTACAAGCGGTCCAAGTACATAGAAAGGAGCGCCATGGCAAAGAGTTTTCTGGATTTCCATATTAGCTGCGATCTGGTTCAGCGGCATGTGGCCAGGTCCCTCGATCATAACCTGAACATCCTTTTCCCATGCACGTTTGGTAAGCTCACCGAGAGTGATCAGCTCTTCAATCTGTGCAGTATCAGTTGCATCTGCAATACATCCGGGACGACATGCATCTCCCAGACTTAAAGTGATATCATACTCTCTGCAGATATCAAGAATTTCATCAAAATGCTCATAGAACGGGTTCTCTTTTCCTGTCATTTCCATCCATGCGAACATAATAGAACCACCTCTGGAAACAATGTTCATGAGACGTTTATTCTGTTTGAAACGTGCTGCGGTTGCACGATTCATACCGCAGTGGATAGTCATAAAATCCACGCCGTCTTCTGCATGCATACGTACGATATCAATCCACTCTTCAGAAGTAATCTTGCCAAGCGCTTTGTGATAATATACTACTGCGTCGTAGATCGGAACAGTACCGATCATTGCCGGACATTCGGATGTAAGTTTGCGGCGGAAGCTTCTGGTATCTCCGTAGGAGCTGAGATCCATGATGGCTTCTGCACCCATTTCTACTGCTGAATGTACCTTTTCATATTCCATATCAACGTCTTTCCAGTCTCTGGAAACACCTAAATTTACATTGATCTTGGTGGTCAGCTTTGCACCGACACCGCTCGGACTGATGCTTTTGTGATTTTTGTTGCAGGGAATAATTACCTGTCCTTTTGCAATCAGTTCTCTTAATTCTTCCACGTCAAAGTGTTCTTTTTCTGCTACGATTTCCATCTGTGGTGTGATGATTCCCTGACGTGCCGCGTCCATCTGCGTTGTATACTGTGTCATTTTTTCCTCCTTGCCCTGCACTGTGGGCTCTTAATTGCTGCACATAGTAATAGATAAACAGCAATATTAAATGAACTGCGCCTCCTGCATATAGCAGGGACTTGCACCTGCGCATATTCGTAAGTTTTTAAGTAAACTACTGGTGTGACAGAGAGTGGTGCCCCCGGTCTGTCGTGGCAATGTTTTATTGCCTTTCAGGCGTATGAAATCATTTGCCTGACTATTTGTCCGCAATTAAAACAGGGGGGAGATAATATGATATGTCCGTTCAGAGTAAAAGGAAAACTGCAATATGCCAACAAGCATATTGCAGTGTGGAAGAACTATAACTTTCCCTACGTTGGCATTATCCAAATCAGGTAATGGGTTAAAGCGATACAGCTTACTCTCAGCCTGTTTACACAAGCACCCCTTGTCTCAATTACAATCAGTGTATCACTTAGATATGGGAAAGTCAATATAAAATTTTGGCTACGTCATTGATAACGTAGCCGGATTTATGCAATTGCTATGGATAACTATGGTCAGACTAAGGACATATTATAGGCTTTGGAATCAGAATGCCATACTTTGTTTTTCATTTTTTTATTGGCAATTACCTTAATGCCGTACTTGGTATTCTTTTTCATTCCGGTGAGTGTAAAGAAATTGGAAGTTGTTGTTTTTACTTTTTTGAAAGAACTGCTTCCCGGATATTTTATGTAAATACTGTAATTGTCTGCACCGGCAGTTCTGTTCCATTTTACGCTCATGGAGCTGTTTGTGTTGCCTGCTTTCTGAAGAGTGATGACATTGGAAATATATCTGTCCGTAGAGGTTGAACTTACATACCGTTTATTTCCCAGAACCAGGTAAGGGTAAATCTTCACCTGATAAAATGTATTGCCGGATATTGGAATGGTAAAGGAATATCTGGTATTAAAATATTTAGTTATAAGTTTGTGGGCTGCAGAACTCTGGTATACAACCTTATAACCTGTAATGGAGTTTGAAGGGTTTACAGTCTGCATATTGAAGGTATATCTGCCGGTTGATGCATAGGAAGATTTAATCTTTACCTTTGAATAAAGCGTGGTACATCCCACAGTACGAGAAGAAATCGCAATGCCGGATGAATTCAGTGCTGTGATTTTAATAACGTAAGCAGTTCCTGCTTTTAGCTTATTGATCTTAGCTTTGTTGTGGGTATTGCCAATATAGCCGAGAAAACGATAGGAAGAGGAACTTAAAGGGCTGATATTGACAGCATATTTGGAAGCATTGGTAACAGGGTTCCACTGAATAGTTACAGAATTCTCGGAAGCTGCTGTCTGTCTGATCCCTGGCTGGGCGGTAAGAGAAGCGCAGGCATTCTGTGCATCGGATGATTCAATGGCAGGGGTGTCAGAATCGTCACTTTGAGTCAGTTCCACAGATTGTTCAGCGGGTGCCAGCTGTGCTGTGGCTGCGAATACAGAGGAAGCGGACGATAACGTGAGAACAGCACTGAGTGCAATACTCACAAAGAATTTTTTAAAACTTCTTGCTTTCATAGTAAAACCTCCTTTTGAAGTGCAAAACGAGAGAAAAAATCGTTTTGCAGATAGTACACCGAAGTGTGTCTGAGCAGATTTAAATAATAAAAAAGCTCCGTTAATGTTTGATTTATTGTAACATAACGGAGCTGAATTTCTGTAATTTGTCGTTGCGGGTAGTGTTTACTCATCCCATCCGTCATACATACGGATATTGACCTGAATATTTCTTACAATATCTCCCTCCAGCAGATCCAGATCGGATTCATCGGAAATTGCAGGGAGATCCATTTCATCTTCCATTACTTCTGCATAAATCCAGTTATAAGCAGCCTCGTTTGCATTATCGATCGCATCGTCGAGAGTGTCGCCTTCAGCTTCACAACAGGCAAGATCCGGAAAAAATGCTTTATATCTGCCTTCTTCATTTTTGCGGAAAACCGCAGGATATATAAATTTCATTGGTAAGAACCCCTTTCTGCTTTACGTTTATACTTAGAATAGTATATAATACATTCATATATTCATCAAGAAAAAAAAGAGTTATTAGTAACATTGGTAACAGAAGGATAAGGGGTTATATAGTATGCTGACAATAGAAATGGATAATTTTGACCTGGGGCAGATCTGCAGATCCGGGCAGTGCTTTCGGATGGATCAGATCGGTGATGACCGTTACCGGGTGATTGCGGGAGATAAATATCTGGAACTGACTCAGGAGAGAGGAATTGTCAATTTCTTTTGTCCGGAAGAAGATTTCATTTTCTTCTGGATCCGGTATTTTGATCTGGATTGTGATTACAGTGAATATATAAACATGATTAATCCAAGGGATAAATATCTGACAGCAGCAGGAGAGATGGGAAGCGGAATCCGCATTCTGCAGCAGGACCTGTGGGAGATGATTATTTCATTCCTGATCTCTCAGCAGAATAATATTACAAGAATAAAGAAGTGTATTGAAAATATCAGCCGGGAATTTGGAGTAAGAAAAACAAGCAGCACAGGTGCAGAATATTATGCGTTTCCGACTGCAGAGGCACTGGTTTTGGCAACGGAAGAACAGCTTCGGGAGTGTAATCTGGGATACAGAGCAAAATATGTGCTGGACACAGCCAGAAAAGTCTGTTTCGGAGATATTTCACTTAACAGTCTGTATGATATGACTTATAAAGCTGCACGAAAAGAACTGCTGGGACTATATGGAGTTGGTGAGAAAGTAGCTGACTGTATCTGTCTTTTCGGATTGCATCAGCTGGATGCATTTCCTGTAGATACTCACATCCGCCAGGCGTTGGATGCCCATTATAAACGGGGATTTCCAAACAGACGTTATAAGGGCTGCCGGGGCGTGATGCAGCAGTATATATTTTATTATGAACTGATGAAGTAACAATTCAGCAGATAACGATGGAATAGTTATTTGATGAAGGTCAGAAAACAAAGAGGAGGAATGTTATTATGGAAATCGGAGCAATGTTAGACGAATTAAGAGAAAAAGCACTGAAAGACCGTAACATCTGGCAGGAACTGATGGACACCAGAAAGGCAGAACAGCCGCTTGCCGCTTTCTGTGCGAAGTGTCGGGAACTGGGATATCAGATTTATGAGATGGATCTGATCACAGCCGGAGAAGAATTTTATGCTACCATGCGAAGAAGTACCAACGGTGGAGGTGAAAATTCTCCGAAGCTTGCAGGGGAAGACGATTTCTATGAACTTTTCTTCGCAAGCCTTGAGGAGCACATTTAGGCAAATAAGAAAGTCCTCATCTGCTGAGCTAGAGTGTGTCTGAAAAATCATTCCCGCAATCTGCACGCCCCACTTTGCGGGATATTTCACCCGAATTCAGTTGCCGTAGCCCGCTACGGCGCCCTCATCCGGGCAAAATATCCCACAAATTGTGACGCACATCTTGCAGAAAGCATTTTTCAAACACGCTCTGGTTAAAGAAACACAGAGATGGGGATTTTCTTTGGGATAATGTGTATAATGGTATGGATTATTTTGGTTATATGTGTATAAAATAATTATTCCTGGCTGTCTACACCATTTTTTTCACAGATATCATTCAGACAGCACCTGTCACAGTAAGGTTTAGTGCGTGCTGTACAGACATCGCGGCCATGATTGACCAGGCGGTGACAGAGATCATTGCCTTCTTCGGGCGGAATGATCTTCCATAAAGCCATTTCTACTTTCTTAGGTTCTTTCATATTATCGACCAGACCGATGCGGTTGGAGAGACGGATGCAATGAGTATCTGTCACGATCGCCGGTTTGCCGAATACATCTCCCATGATCAGATTGGCACTCTTTCTTCCGACTCCGGGAAGCTTTAGCAGAGCATCAAAATCCCCGGGAACATTGTCATGATACTGTTCGTGGAGGATTTTCATACAGGCACTGATATCTCTTGCCTTACTCTTACCCAGACCACATGGACGAACGATTGCTTCGATATCTGCAACATCTGCATTTGCAAGAGCTTCTACAGTAGGAAACTTTGCATACAGATCCTGTACAACTACATTTACTCTTGCATCTGTACACTGTGCAGCCAGACGCACACTTACCAGTAATTTCCATGCATTATCATAATCCAGAGTGCAGTCCGCATCAGGATATTCCTTTTTTAACCGTTCAATGACCTCGAGGGCCAGTTCCTGTTTTGTCATAAGTGTTCTATCTCCATTCTGCTGATATTTTATATTTGTTTTTCCTCAGGTGTATTTGAAAAATCATTCTCACAAATTGTGACACACATCTTGCAAAAAACATTTTTCAAACACGTTCTTTTATTTCGGATGAGTTACTGTTTACTCTGTTCTCAGTAACGCAGCCCAAATTCATTCCAGATTGCCTGCGGCAATGGGATTTTGGCTTGTATGTCTCGGGATTTTGGCATATTTATGCTAAAACACCTCGCGGAATAGTGATATGTGAACAGTAACCAGTAATCATACGACACTATAATAACACAAACAACACCCTCTTGCATTTCCAATTTCCCTATATTAAAATAAAACTAACCATTGTAAACAAGAGGGAAAAGAATGAAGGTACGAATGTATAATGTAGGTTTCGGAGACTGCTTCTGTCTCCGTGACAGAAAGAAGAGTCTGCTGGTAGATTTCGGAACAAATAACAGCAAGATAGAGGGGCGCCCCAGAAGAGAAATATTTGATGTGATCATCTCAGATCTGTCTACGATCAAGAGTAAAAATCTGCTTCTGACACATTTTCATATGGATCATCTGTCAGGGCTTCTTTATATGATGAAGAAAAAAGATATTTCTGTTGACTTTGGGAAAATTTATCTTCCCGATGTTTTTTCAAAAAAAGAAATGAGCAGAACACTGGTGCTGCTGCTTCTGGCAGATTTGTTAAAAGAATCCGGATTGCCAAGCCGTCAGGTCAGCCTGTTTGCACTGGTGGATGCACTTCTGGAGAACAAACAGAACGTGGAACTGTTAAGCAGGGGAAAACTGTTTGAAAACAAATATCAGGCACTCTGGCCGGATACAGATGTAATCCGGAAGGAGACGGACGAAGTCTATAACAGAATCTGTGAAGACGGGAAATTTAAAGAAGTAATGGATGTTCTGCTTGAATTTGCAGAGAAACTGAGACTGATCGTATGGTCTATGACTGCTGAAGGCAATAAACCGGCGGAAACTGTGGAAAAAGAAACAGATTTAACAGCATCTGAGCTGACAGAACAGCCGGAGGTCCGTCAGAAAATTATCCGGGCATATGTGTATGAGCGTGAATTTCGCAGAATCAAAGCACTTCCTGATTTTAAGAAACTGCTGGCATGGCTGAATGAGAATCAGATAAATCTGCGGCAGTTCAAGCATAAGATCAGTATTGTGTTCCAGAATGCCAGAGACGGAGAATTAAATCTTTTGTTTACCGGGGATGCACAGCCTGAGCATCTGAAAATGATCGCAGAGAACTATGATGGAAAATTGCCATTATACGAACATTACTGGTGTATCAAGGTGCCCCATCATGGAACACAGGGACATTATTTTGATTTCTCTCAGTATGAACCTGAAAATATGCTGATCTCTAATGGAATCCATTTTGCCAACAGCAAGAAAGAGTCAAAAGAACTCCGTACTTCACCGCTCTATGGAGGCTTGTTTTATATCCCGGATACTCATATGTACTGTTCAAACTGTGACTGCTGCGACAGTTACGAGAACGGATGTTCCTGTAAGGAGGCGGATGTTATCTCTCCTGCTTATTACAAGGATATATAAAGCGGTATATTTTGCTCGGATTCGGTTGCCGTAGTTATAGTCTGATTTGAATTAATACAGTGGGAGATTTTTATGATTTTATGATCTGATAAACATAAAACAGCAGACATCTGTATATTCCATCGAATATACAATGCCTGCTGTTTGTTTTTTACAGAATTTATATGATCACAAATTTTATTGGATTATTTTGCCGGTGTCAGGTGCCAGATATCGTTGTTGTACTGCTCGATAGTTCTGTCAGAAGAGAAGAATCCGGCTTTTGCAATATTAACCAGCATCTTCTTTGCCCATGTTTTTCTGTCTGCGTAATCAGCCAGTGCCTGATCTTTTTTCTCAACATAATCGTTGAAGTCAAGCAGTGTCATAAACCAGTCTTTACTGATGATCTCATGCTGAAGTCTTTCCAGATTCTCCTTCTGTCCTACTGCAAGCACTTCCTTGCTCGTGATAAAATCAACTGCAGCTTTGATCGCAGGATTCTTTTCATAAAATTCTTTTGAAACGTAATCAGCTTTTGCATAATGTTCGATCACTTCATCACTGGAAGCTCCAAATACAAAAATGTTGTCATCTCCCACCAGTTCATGGATTTCTACATTTGCACCATCTTCCGTTCCGAGAGTCACCGCTCCGTTCAGCATAAATTTCATATTTCCTGTTCCGCTTGCCTCTTTTGATGCAAGTGAGATCTGCTCAGAAATATCACATGCCGGAATCAGTTTTTCAGCTTTCGTTACGTTATAATTTTCCACCATCACTACTTTCAGGTAAGGACTTACATCAGGATCATGGTTAATGATCTCCTGCAGACAGAGGATCAGATGGATGATATCTTTTGCAATCACATATGCCGGTGCAGCTTTTGCCCCAAAAATCGCAGTTACCGGTGCAGCCGGAATCTTGCCTGCTTTGATTTCCAGGTATTTATCAATAATATATAACGCATTTAACTGCTGACGCTTATACTCATGAAGCCTTTTGATCTGGATATCAAAGATCGTATCCGGGCTGATCTCTATATCCTGCGTTTCTTTCAGGTATCTGCACAGTGCTTTTTTATTTTCTTTTTTGATCTTCACAAGCCTTTCGAGAACCTTTTCATCATCCTGATACTTCAAAAGCTTTTCCAGTTCTGCTGCATCCTTCTTGTACCCTTCCCCGATCAGCGAATCGATCAGTTCTGTCAGAGCTGGATTGCAGTGAAGCAGCCAGCGGCGGAACGTAATACCATTGGTCTTATTATTAAATTTTTCAGGATAGATCTTATAAAAGTTATTCAGTTCCGTCTCTTTTAAAATCTCAGTATGCAGTGAAGCAACACCATTGACACTAAATCCGTAATGCAGATCTATATGTGCCATATGGACTGTATCATTCCGGTCAATGATGGATACGCTCTCATCCTCATATTTTCTTCTTACTTTATCATCCAGAACTTCAATGATCGGAACCAGTTGCGGAACAACCTTCTTCAGATATGCAACCGGCCATTTTTCTAATGCTTCTGCAAGGATCGTATGATTGGTATATGCACACGTTTCTGATACCACTTTCACTGCATCATCCATATCCATGCCACGCAGCATCAGCAGACGAATCAGTTCAGGGATCACCATAGTCGGATGTGTATCGTTGATCTGGATCACCGCATACTCCGGAAGATCATACAGCTTACAGCCTTTTGCAACACATTCATCCAAAATCATCTGTGCTCCCGCACTGACCATAAAATACTGCTGATAAATACGAAGAAGTCTTCCATTTTCATCACTGTCATCCGGATATAAGAACAGCGTCAGGTTCTTCTCAATCTCTTTTTTGTCAAAATCAATTCCATCCTCCACGATCGTCTCATCTACTGAGTCAAGATCAAAAAGATGTAATTTATTTGTCAGATTATTATATCCTGTCACTTCAATATCGTACATTCTTGCTTTGACGTCCAGACCTCTGAAGGATACCGGATATACTATATCGGTCTTTTTAAGCCACGATTTCTTCTCGATCCATGGGTTCGGAGTTTCCTTCTGCAGGTTATTCTTAAATTCCTGTCTGAACAATCCAAGATGATAATTCAGTCCGACACCATCTCCCGCAAGTCCAAGCGTTGCAATGGAATCCAGGAAGCACGCTGCAAGTCTTCCAAGCCCCCCATTTCCCAAAGACGGTTCCGGTTCTATTTCTTCGATCTCGCTTAAATTCTTTCCATGCTTTTCAAGAATTTCTTTTACTTCTTTGTAGATTCCAAGATTGATCATATTATTAGACAATAATTTTCCAATAAGAAATTCTGCCGAAATATAATATAATTTCTTTTTGCTGTCCGTACGCTCTTTTTTTGAAGCCATCTCCTGTACGATTGTCAACAGAGCATCATAAATTTCTTCATTAGATGCCTGTGAAATCTCTTTTCCCAGTATCTGATCCAGCTTTTCCTGCATATTCATAGTCTCTTCTCCTTTTTCATTCCGTTCCATTCTATGGCGATTCCACACCGCCCGTCTTTATCTTATTTTCACAATATGTATTTTAATACTATTTTTTTATCTTTTCTTGCAATATAATTTCATTTTATAGTACAATACTATCATTCTATGATGCCAGTGGCAAAAGGTCTAAGCCCACATGAGCTTGCTCATAGGTGGGTGAAAGACCTTAGG
>OHJB01001065.1_pt1 | contig 11264 bp, 7 predicted proteins | sample 1568431 | NCBI WGS metagenome assembly OHJB01 (sample SAMEA3879594, study PRJEB24766) | human gut metagenome | biome: human-associated habitat; feature: feces | place: USA | collected 1985/1987 | reverse complement strand
CTATATAACACCATTTTTTATACCAGATTTTGATTCGATTTTTGAACACCCTACCCAAGAGGACCACAAGATGCCATAAAACTTATAGTTCTTGACGCTGGCAAAGAACGGAATCTCGTAAGGTTTGCCCTGGATGTAAGAAGGCAATGGGACGTAGGAACTTTCGCCATACGAATTCTTTGCTTTGACAAAGAGTGTCTTCACGGTCTGCTCTGCTCCGTCGTTGGGATTGACAGCGTAGTCAAAGAAGGTCTTGCCTGTGGTCTCGCCGACTGGGGTGTAAGTGGGCTTGAAGTCGGCTCCATCCGACTCGGCGAGGGTGTAAGTGATCTTCTCGGGGTTGAGATAGCCTCCCAAGCGACCTCTTGCGGGTGCTTCCCAATTGAAGCGTATGGAGTTGTCTCGGGTTTCCGTGTTCTTTTTGACGGGAGCGACGGGAGCGTCCTCTCCCACATAGATGGCAACGGGGGTGCAATAGAAACTGGCGCCCTTGTCGTTGACAGCGGCCACGCTATAGACATTGATGCCGTTGGTGGCGGTGTTGTCTGTGAAGGTCACCTTGCTGCCCGGAGCAGCAGCAGGAATCTCGGCAACCACCTGGCCCGTGCGGCGGAGCTGGAAGCCCGTGATTTTGTCTAAGGTTTCGCCGTTGAGACGCTTCGTAGGAGCGGTGAACGTGATTTGGGTGGAGAGTGCGCCCTGTGGGTCGGCCTCGGCTTCAAGACCTGTCACCTGGTCGGGAGCGAAGAAATCTACGCCTGCAGTCATTACAACATCGTCAATCTTGACACCCATGGCCTCGGGCTTCACGGAAAGGGCATGGAAGCCGAGATAGATGGTCTCGTCCTTGTCGGCGTCCAAAGTGAGGGTGACGGCCTCGAAGTCGGAACGCTTGATCATGGTTTGGGGCATCAGGGTCTTGGTCATTGCCTCTGGGGTAGGTGCAGTGCCATACTTCACCTCAAATTGCTCCTCATAGTACTTATATCTTCCTGAAAGACGGAAGGAAATCTTATACTGATGGTTGGCTTTGACGTGGAGGGCTGGAGAGACTAGCCAGTCGTTGAAGGAATGTTTCTCTTCTCCGCGCAGTATTCTGGCGTAGCCGTCATTGTCGTTGAACATTCCAGGTTCCTCTATGCCCCAAGTGATACCGTCATTGTCGGCGTCGATCACTTTGAAGTAGGCCAAATCGGCCTCCGACTCAAAACCATTGGCGAAGGGCGGTGTGATAGGAGCGCCGTAGGAAACGTAGTTGCTGACCATCTCCTCACCCATCGTGCCGTGGTTGTTTGGCGTGATACCGTAGCCATAGACGGCAGTCTCACCCTCGGGGAGTGTATCCTCAAACATAGTGCTCACATGGCCGGTCTTGATGACCTTGCCCTCAGGGTAGCGCTTGATGTCGTAGGTGAGTTCACCGACGTAGCCCTCGTTCTGGCCGCCTGCAGGAGCTTCCCATGTGACGGTAGCCTTGCCCGTATTGGTATCTACCGAGGTGTGGGCGTTGACGACGGGTTTCGGGGTGTCGAAGCCAGCATAGTAGCGGCTTGCAAACTTAGGACTGGGGCCTTCGCCGTTGCTGACAATGATGGTGATGGTGTTGTAGCCCTTGTTGAGCGTGACAGGTTGGGAGACAGCAGCACCCGGCTTGGTCCCGCCCTTGGCTATCTCTTCCTTGTCGTTGAGAATGGTGTAGGTAAGTTTGGAGTCGGTCAGGTTGCCACCAGCAAAGTTCTTGCTGGGTGCGGTAAACTGGATGTGGCCCGAAAGCGATCCGTCCACAAAGTCGAAATGCATCTGGTCGATGGCGGCAGGTGCGCCGTCGGCAGCCTTTGCCTTGGGAATAGTAAGAAGGGATATGATATTGTTGTTGGCAAAGTCGCCGATCTCCGTCAGCTGACCTGTTGCGAGATCGACAGTGTAGAGAGTGGATTTCTGATTGCTATCCACGCAATCCCAGTAGAACGTGTTGGTAGTCTGGTCGATCTCACCACTTTGGTAGTAGAAACTGCCATCAGCCTTCTTCAGTTGTTTGCCCGTTGGGCCTACCAGGGTCTCTTCGGCGGTGGAGGTTTCGATCTTGTAGAGGTTGCCGTCCTCGGCAATACCATAGAGAATGTTGTCGCTGGTAATACCCATGGCTACATAGCTATGGCGCAGGCGGCCAATGGTGGAGCGGGTGATGTTCTCGTAGTCGGCTATACCCAACTCGTTGTTCGAACCATTGCCATCGAGGAAGCAGCCATAGACCGTGCCGTCGGCAGCGACGGCTGTCTCACAAGCGATGAGGGAGTAGTCCTCGATTCGTTTTTCGACCTTCTTCTCCCAGGTGTTGGTATCATAATGGTAGAAGTAGATCATATCGGTGCCCCAGAAGTTTTGGTACATGACGAAGTAGAGGTTGTCCTCAATCCATGCGCCCGCACCCGTGGCACGGAAGAATTCATCCTGGAACTGTTTCTTGACGGAGATGGGAGCTTCGGTGCCGAAGGTGTATATACCATACTCGGGAGTCTCGGCACCCCAAGTGGCATCATAGAGCACATTCCCCCAAAAAGTCATGGGCTTTGCGTCTTTGGCTCTTAATATAGGTACTTGGGGAGTCTGCTTTGTCTTGATGCCGGCCTCGATGTTGCGGTTGAGACGCACGAGGCTATCTCTCTTCGCCATCTGAGGCACGAGTCTCTTGTGCAATAACGGGTGCTTGGCGATGTGTTCGTTCATCTTTGCCTGGCGCTCCGCGGGCGTCATCTTCTTAGAGACCCGGAGTTCGGTAGGAGGACAACTATCTTTAAGCCCTGATGGAGTTTCCTGGGCTTTGGCGTTGAGCGGCAGCAATAATACCGATGCTGCTACTCCAAGGGCCATGAATGGGTTTTTGTTTTGCATAAGCTTTTTTTAAAACCCACCAGTGGAACTACTTGCATGCTAAATGAATTCCACCGGCAGGCGATGTATTGGTTGATGATTTGACGCTGCAAAAGTAAGCAATAGGCCAACAGGGCGCAAATCGCCCTTCTCCACTTTCACGAAAATGGAGAGGAACGGCCTTAAATGACACGATTTTAAAGCGCAAAAAAGATCAGGTTTTTGTACAAAACAAGCCGATTGCTCGATGGAATCGGCAAAAATGGTAGGTTTAGGTGGTTAAAACAAAGAAGCGGGAAAAAGTTATTCTCCCGCTTCTTTGTTGCGTCGGTCCTCGGCGACAAACTTCTGATAGACGGAGGGGGTGAGGCCCGTACACTTGCGAAACTGCTTGACGAAAGTGGTCTGCGACTTGTAGCCGACGCTTTGTCCGATGGCGGCAATGGTGAGCTGTGCATACTTTGCATTGCTGGTCGTCAGGCGTTCGCAGGCTTTCTTGATACGGTAGTCGTTGAGCACCTCGGTGAACGACTTGCCGAAGTGGTCGTTGACGACCATGGAGACGTAGCGCTCGTTGGAGTCGATGAGTTTGGCGAGGGTGGCGACGGTGAACTCTGGCTGGCAGTATTCGTCGGTCTCCTCCATCACTCTCCGTATGCCGTCGAGCAGCTGCTGTTTTTGGTCTTCCTTGAGAAGGTTGCTGGCGCGTGGGGCTTTCTTCTCTCCCGTCTCCACATGACTGCGGTTGATGTCGTAGAGTTTGCGGTAGCTGGCCTCCAAATCGCGTTTTTGGCGCACCACATAGAAGAGGAGCATGGAGACAAGGACTATGGCGAGGACGCTCACGAGGAAGAGCAACTGGTAGAGGCGGGCGTTTTGGCGGTGCATCTCCTCCTCATGGTGGAGGCGCGTGATCTCCTTTTCGGTCTTATCTACCTCGTACATGAACAGCTGGTTCTTCACGACGTTGAATCGCTGGGAGTTGTAGATGGAGTCCATGAGACTGAGGTATTGCCTCTCATACTGCTGAGCGAGCGTGACATTGCCCGTCTTGCGCTGTATTTGGGCCATGTCGCGCAGGGTCTCGGGGATGTAATGGAGCATCTTCTCTCGCTCCGCATGATTGATGCAGAGACTGATGTAGTGTTTGGCCTGGTTTATGTCGCCTAACTTTTGGTAGTTGGAGTAGAGTTCGGCGTAGGCTGAGCAGATATAGGTAGGGGGCAGTTTGGATCGGGTGCAGAAATCGGCGAGGTTGACCAGAATCTTGTTAGACTCGGCGTAGCGTGCCTCTTGTGAGGCCATCAAGGCGGTGGAAAACGAGAGGAAGAACTGGTCGATGGGAAGGTTGGGGCGCGGTGCGGCAAAGAGGAGCTGGCGGTATTTCTTAGCGCCTTCGAGGTCTTTGCGGTTGATACATACGCCAAAGAGGTTGGCCAGGATCTTGAACGTGAGTTCGTTGTCGTTCTTCGGACGGATCTGATAGGCTTTCTTGTAATAATCGAAGCCCTTGCCATAATCCTTGAACATACAATAGACGTTGCCAATGTTCTTGTAGATCATGGGCAGATGGGCCTTGGAGGCAGAAGTCTCGCTGAATTTCAGACCCTCCTGGTAGTTTTCCAGGGCGTTGATATAGTTGCCGCGGTCGTAAAAGATGTCGCCCACCTTGAGGTTGGCGAGCGAACAGTCGGTCAGTTCCTCATCGCTCATGCGGTCGTTGGTGCGAGAACAGACGAGCATGTACATCACCAGGGCCTTGTCCTCCTCCTTGTTTTGCAAGAACTGGTCGCCCTTGGAGAGAATCTTTTCCGACGGCCATCCCCTCACTTGCCGGATGAGGGGTGTGTACTTACTGTGGCTGGAGGCCAGCGACGTAAGCGAATGGATAAGTAGTATGAGGACCAGCAGCGTCCTGCCAATATGATTTTTCATTTTGTATCGTCTTATGAAGTGGGGCCTTGGGGCGGATGAAGCAGCCTGGCCTTCGCTGTGTAAGTGTTCTGATTTCGCCACATCGGGCAGGAGTGGCGCAACCTGTGTACAAAGTTAGCATTTTTTAGTCAAAAAAGAGCCCTTGCGGAAATAAAATCCCCATTATTTAGTATAGGAATCAATTATTTTTTATACCTTTGTACGCGAATATGGACACGGCGTTGCGTTGGTCCTTTCACAGGGTAACATCAACAAGATAACAGCCTGTCTTTTGATAAGTGAACGGTATAAATATTATCAATACAAAACATTAATAATTCTATTATGATTTATTCATCGGAAGTAAAGAACATGTGCGTTGTGGCCAAAGGCCCCAACCATGGACCTGCTCCCATTCCTGAGGAGGGAAAGTGGGTTTATGCCAAGGAGATCGCTGATATTTCGGGTTACACCCACGGTGTGGGATGGTGCGCTCCCCAGCAGGGAGCCTGCAAGCTGTCTCTCAACGTGAAGGACGGCATCATCCAGGAGGCGCTCGTGGAGACCATCGGTTGCACGGGTATGACCCACTCTGCCGCCATGGCATCCGAGATTCTTCCGGGTAAGACGATCCTTGAGGCACTGAACACCGACCTCGTCTGCGACGCCATCAACACGGCTATGCGCGAGCTCTTCCTCCAGATTGTCTATGGACGCACGCAGAGCGCTTTCTCTGAGGGCGGTCTGACCATCGGCGCCGGTCTTGAGGACCTGGGTAAGGGTCTTCGTTCACAGACGGGTACGCTCTATGGCACGGTGGCTAAGGGTACGCGCTACTTGGAGCTGACCGAGGGCTACATCACACGCCAGTTCCTCGACAAGGACAATCAGGTCTGCGGCTACGAGTATGTTCACCTCGGCAAGATGATGGAGGCCATCAAGAACGGTATGGACGCCAACGAGGCCGTGAAGAAGTTCACGGGCAGCTACGGTCGTACCACTGCCGAGCAGGGTGTTGTTAAAGCGATTGATCCACGTAAAGAATAATAAGGAGAAACATAACTATGATTAGAAAGGTAAGTTACGAAAGTCAGGAGCGTCGTGAGGCGCAGGTTCTTGCAGCTCTCAACGCTGAGGGCATCAAGAGCGTAGAGGAGGCTAATCAGATCTGCGACGAGGCAGGTGTTGATCCTTATCTGATGTGTGAGGAGACGCAGCGTATCTGCTTCGAGAACGCCAAGTGGGCCTATGTCTGCGGTGCTGCTATTGCCATCAAGCGTGGATGCAAGACTGCTGCCGACTGCGCAGAGGCTATCGGTGTGGGTCTGCAGGCATTCTGCATCCCTGGTTCTGTGGCCGACGACCGCAAGGTGGGTCTGGGTCACGGCAACTTGGCTGCCCGTCTGCTCCGCGAGGAGACGAAGTGCTTCGCCTTCTTGGCTGGTCACGAGTCGTTTGCTGCTGCCGAGGGTGCCATCAAGATTGCCGAGATGGCCAACAAGGTGCGCAAGAATCCGCTCCGCGTTATCCTCAACGGTCTGGGCAAGGACGCTGCCATGATCATCAGCCGCATCAACGGCTTCACCTATGTGAAGACGGAGTTCGACTACTACACGGGCGAGCTGAAAGTCGTGGATCGCACGGCTTACTCTGATGGTCCTCGTGCCAAGGTCAACTGCTACGGTGCTAACGACGTACGCGAGGGTGTGGCTATCAACTGGAGCGAGGATGTCGATGTGTCTATCACTGGCAACTCCACCAACCCGACCCGCTTCCAGCACCCGGTAGCTGGTACGTACAAGAAGGAGCGCACCCTCGCTGGTAAGCCCTACTTCTCAGTGGCTTCTGGTGGCGGTACGGGCCGCACGCTCCACCCGGACAACATGGCTGCTGGTCCTGCTTCCTACGGTATGACCGACACCATGGGCCGTATGCACTCCGACGCTCAGTTTGCAGGTTCTTCTTCAGTGCCTGCTCACGTCGAGATGATGGGCTTCCTGGGTATGGGCAACAACCCGATGGTAGGTGCTACGGTGGCTATCGCCGTCGCCCTCGATCTCGCTTTGAACAAGAAGTAATCTCGCTTGGAGCAAGAAATAAGGCTTGCTTATTGCAAGAAATAAACTAAAAAAGAAAGGCTGGTTCCCAAAAGGAATCAGCCTTTCTTTTTGCAAGCAATCCTTCTTGGTTCTTGTGTTTTACTCGAGTCAATGGAGAATGGCTTGCTGGCGTGCTCCAGGAAGGCCTATTGGCAAGAAGCCCCGACGGTACAGGAGTTTGTACAGTCGGGGCTTCTCGTGCTGGTAGAGCGGGTGTGGGCGGTCGTTAGTCTATGTTTGGCTCTGGCTCGTGCTGCTTCACGCCCATGCGCGCCTCAACGACATTGACCACATAGTCGCCCAGGTGCTCACACTCGTTGATGAGGTCCATATACATCGTGCCGCTGGCATAGGAGTACTTATGCTCATTGACATCGTTGATGTTCTGGTTCTTCAGTTGGTTGCGGTAGTTGTTGATCTCGTTCTCGATGTTGAAAGAACGGTTGACGTCCACGCTGCCGCGGTGGGCCACCAGGGTCTGTGTCATCTGCTCCAGCGCATCGTCGGTCAGTTCAAACATCTGGTGGAGATGGTTGTACTGATCCTCGGTAAACTCATCTTTGCCCGAACGCTTTCTGCTGATGATGCGCGCCATGTTGTAGCAGGCGTCACCGATAGACTCCAGTTCTGAGATCTCGCGCAGCATGGCTCGCACCTTCTCCTTGGTGTCGTCGCTCAGATGGGCGTCGCTCACCTGGTCGAGATATTTGGCAATCTCTATCTCCATGTTGTCAGAGATGCCCTCATATTTCTCGATGCGCGAATAGAGTTTGACGAAGGCGTCGCCGTCTTGCTCCCCGAGCAGTTCGCGTACCATCCCAAACATCCTGTGGATGCGTCCAGAGAAGGAGTGGATCTCCTTGGAGGCTTCCAGTACGGCAAACTCTGGGGTCTTCATGATGCCAGCCTGAATAAAGCGCAGGCGGAAGTCCTCCTCGTCCTGCTTGGCCTTCGGCTTGATGATCAGGCAGACGATACGCTCTATCTGTGGTATGAACCAGATGAGCAGGAAGGTGTTGGTGACATTGAAGCAGGTATGGAACGCTGCCAGTACAATCGGAAGGAGAGCTGCCTTCTGTGTCTGGGAGGCACCAGCGCCCGTCGGATCGTAGCCTACCAAGGAGCAGACCGCATCGACAAAGGGATAGAACAGGCAGAGCACCCAGACCACGCCAAAGACGTTGAACACCAGGTGGGCCAGGGCCGCCCTTCGGGCTTGTGTGTTGGCTCCCAGCGCCGCGAGGTTGGCCGTGGCTGTCGTGCCGATGTTCTCGCCCAGCACGAGGGCAATGCCAAAGTAGATCGGAAGGACGCCCGTGGAGCACAGCAGGATGGTGATGGCCATGACAGCTGCGCTGCTCTGCACGATGCAGGTGATGAGGGTGCCAATGAGCACGAAGACCACTATGTTGAAATGGCTATGGGTGTCGAAGGAGGAGAAGAAGTGGATGGCGTCAGGATTGTGTTCCAAATCAAGTTCTTTACCAGCTGCCGAGAGCAGGACAAGGGCAAAGAACAGAAACGCAATGCCAAAGAGGAAATCGCCGATGAAGCGCCGTCGCTTCGAATAGATGAGCATGATGCCGATGAAGAAGGCCGGAAAGACGACCATGGTCAGATCGACGTTGAAGCCAAGCGACATGATCCACGCCGTGAGCGTGGTGCCGATGTTCGCACCCATGATGACGGAGATGGCTTGGGCAAGGGTCAATAGACCAGCATTGACAAAGCTCACTGTCATGACGGTGGTGGCGGAAGAAGACTGGACGGCACAGGTGACAAACATTCCCGTGAGCATTCCTGTGAAGCGGTTGGTGGTCATCGCTCCCAAGATGTGGCGCAGTTGAGAGCCGGCCATCTTCTGGAGCGCCTCACTCATAACCTTCATGCCATAGATAAGCAGGGCCAACGCGCCCAAAACTTTCATGAAGATAATCAGATAGTCGCTGGTGTGCATATTGTGTGATGTTGTTGTGATGATATCATCAGTAGGAGCTGGTACACATTGACTGTTTCAATTCCGTTGCAAAATTACAAAAAAAGACTCGTTTTCCATCAGGTCGTGCTTCTTTTTTTGTTGGCAATAGGTCATAAAAAGGCCAATGGTGCAATAATTCGGTGCAGATTTCGTTATCTAAAGGCAGTTATTTAAAAATTCAAAGATATGAAGCTACAAAGATTGAAGTCTGTTCTTTTCTCTGTTTTCGCCGTTGTGACGGTTTGTTTGTTGGGCAGCTGCCACAGTGCAACCCCGCGTTGGACCAATAGCTATTTCCATCGAGAGGCCAACGTGAAGCGGATCTGCGACACGATGGCAGGCACTTACGATATGAGCTACTTTCGCATCTACCGCACTGGCCTGCGTGGTGGGCTGGTTGTCTTCAAGGATAGTGCGCTTCGGGCCATGCTCCCCGATTCTGCTGCGCCGCTGCAATATGTCGTAGGTGGCTATGGGGACCAGCGCATTACCATCCCCAATTTCCCCATCAGCCTCGTGGCGCCCTGTCTGAAGGATACGGCCCTGGCGCGTGCTGTTGCTTCTGCGCCGCTGCAGAACCTGTTGGTCAGATATGGGTTGTCCGGAGGCCTTTCGGACAAGGAGTCGGAGGGTTATGTGCGCCTTGCACCTGAGCCTCTGTCGCTGACGCTCAATGTTGGTGGCAAACAATGCGTCGTGGAGTTTGACTTTGATTGCGCTATCTTTATCGGTATCGATGGTGAAAATCCCACTACGCTGAAGGTCGCCCCGCTGGAATTTTCCCTCGACGACGTGAAGATCTTGGGAGGCAGCAAGCAGGACTTTGACGGCGGTTGGTCGAACGGACCGACGTTTGATATCTATATTAGCGGTGAACGAGTTGACCAGGCCGGTCAGCCCGTGCGCCGTAGATAAGGATTACATCTAAAGATAAAGTATAGAAAACCTAAGATAATGCGTATGGCTACTCATCCTCTCTGGAACGATGACTACTGGCTGCTCGTGTTGCAACTCTACCTGAAGCGTCCTACGGGCGTGAAAGCGGTGTATGCGCATGAGGCTGTTGACCTTGCTGTGGAACTACATCTGCCGCCCCAATTCATCCACCAGCAACTGCAGGAGATGGACCGTCGTGACCGCCTGGTGCTACAACTGGTCTGGAATACTTACGCCCAGAAGCCGCGTCGGCTCGCAAAAGACATTGCGCGGCTGCGGAAGATGAAGGGGTTCGGTTGTGAGCAGGCTTTCTACGAGGGGGTGGAGGTGCGCAACACGTTTGAGGACTTCTTTCTGCCATTGACCGAGGATCACGAATTGAAGCCAGTCATGCTGGTCCTCATCCTCGATCTCTACTTCCGGCTTGTGCCCCACACCATGGTGGTGGACACGCCCGAGGTGGTAGAACTGGCTCGTCTGATGAAACTGAAGTCCGAGAAGGTGGTGCAGGTGCTGGAGACCTTCCAAGCCTGCGACCCTTATCTGATGCGTACTACCGACTCTCCCCTCCCCCTCTTGGCTCCGTGTCAACAGGTGTGGAACCGCTACGCCAATAGTCAGCCCACCCTGCTGGAGGAGCAGGCAGAGGCGTTTCGTGCCTATTTTGAGTGAAATGCTGTGTTGTTTTGCAGTACAATACAAGCGCAATATAACTACTACGCTTCACCAATCACCATACAACAAACGACGATATAATAAGTGGCAATACAACAAAAGGATTCCTCTCTTCGGAAAGGAATCCTTTTGTATGTTGTCCTAAGCGGATTCGAACCACTACAAACAGAACCAAAACCTGTTGTGCTACCATTACACCATAGGACAAAATCCAGGTGCAAAGTTACGGAGATTTTCTTATATTGCAAAATTTTGTGGTCAAAAATGCAATAGATGGCTCCATCTTTTGCCCAGCGGAATCATTTTCAGAACATCTTGATGACGCGGCGCAGTCCTGCTACGAGCGTATCGACCTCCTCTCGCGTGTTGTAGAAGGAGAACGACGCGCGCACGGTGCCGAGTATGCCGAGGCGGTCCATGAGGGGTTGGGCGCAATGGTGGCCTGTGCGCACAGCAATGCCCAGTTGGTCGAGGAGCGTGCCGAGGTCGGCATGGTGGATGTCGGCGACGTTGAAGGAGATGACGGCGTCAGCCTCCATGTCTTTGCTGTGGCCATAGATGTGCATTCCTTCGATCTCGCGGAGCTGCTGCAGGGCGTAGTCGGTGAGATCGTGCTCATACGCCTGAATGTTCTCCATGCCAATGGCTGAGACGTAGTCGATCGCCTTGGCAAGTCCGTTGGTGGCGATGTAGTCAGGCGTTCCAGCCTCAAACTTCAGTGGCGGACGCTCGAAGGTGGTGTGGTCGAAGCTTACGCGCTCGATCATCTCGCCACCCCCTTGGTATGGCGG
>OHJB01001062.1_pt1 | contig 11306 bp, 8 predicted proteins | sample 1568431 | NCBI WGS metagenome assembly OHJB01 (sample SAMEA3879594, study PRJEB24766) | human gut metagenome | biome: human-associated habitat; feature: feces | place: USA | collected 1985/1987 | reverse complement strand
TGTCACCGCGCACCCACGGTCTGGCTCCACGTACTTACTCAGGTTTGCCGTTATTCCCTTGCGTTAGGAAGAAAACCTCCTCTCATAAACCGAGACATTTTTTCATCAATTCCAAGTGGGTTAAGAAGAAAAAATCAAAAAGTTTTTTTCATGCGTTCAAGGCCACGCTTGATCGACTGGCGAATAGACTCCTCATGTACGCCCTCGGCCTCGGCAATTTCCTTAATCGACTTGCCAAGAATGATATGTGCGTCAATTCTACGGCCTTGGATCTCCGGCAGAGAATTGAGAGCGTTCCACAGACGAAGAAAGGTTTCCATCCGTTCAAGGAGCTCCTGCGGGGTCGGCTCATGCAGGCAAGCGGAATACTCAATCCCGTCATCGCAGTCCAGAGAATACTGCGCCTTGTGCCGGGAGAGCCGCCGCTGGTAGGCCATTTCATAACGAGCATCGGCCTTGAATACCTCGGCAACCTCGTCAGAAACTTCGATAAGCTGATCCTGCGTGTACCAATAATAAAGATCTTTCAGATTGATAGTAGTCATCGTAAAATCCTCCATTTCAGTTTGTTCGGGGTTGGTCGGAAACGAAATGGAGTAATGGCGGAGAACGGCACCGCACCTCGGGACACTTTGTCTCGAAGTCTGGAAAGCAAAATACGCCTGCGCGACACAAGGCCACACAAGCGCACGAAAATATATTATCGGTTATGTACTGTTTAATTTCACATTCAAAGCCGGACTGCTCCGATGGAGGGACTACGCTTTTTTTAGCTGGTGCAGATCATGGATACTGCGAAAAAGAGAAAAGGACACGGCAAAATAACCTCCAATCGGCTACCGTGTCCCTGCAAGTCGTCATTGGTTTGTGTAGACGCAAAGAAACGGCGGCTCTGATTTTTCAAAACCGCCGTTAGGGTAATAACTTAAAATAGGCGCACAAAATCACCTGCCCCAACCAACGGTTTTTTCTTTCCCCGTAGTCGGGGCAGGTTTATACGCTATGTAATTATTCTTTCGTGACTAATTCTTTCAGCCGTTCATAGGTTTCTGCGCTAATATCATGTTCAATCCGGCAGGCATCAGCCTCCGCCGTTTCAGGATCAACACCTATGGATATGAGGTGCTTTGTTAAAAAGCAATGGCGTTCGTAGATTTTTTCAGCCACATCCAGACCACGTTCGGTCAGGTGTAGATAATGTTTTTCGTCTGTTGTCAGAAAGCCGCCCTCCCGTAAAGTTCCTACTGCGTAACATACGCTGGGTTTTGAAACCTCCATATACCGGGCAACATCCACGGAACGCACCATACCGAGCTTCTTTTGAAGTATAAGCACGGCCTCCAAATAATCCTCTCCGGCAGTATGAAGTTTCATAGGCAGCTCCTTTCGTCATTAATCAAGACTCCAGCCAGCCGCACTCTTTCGGATATTGACAAAATCCTGATAGATACCAGGCTGTTTCAAAAGTTCCTCATGGGTTCCTTGCTGTGCAATCTGGCCGTTGTCTATAACTAAAATCTGATCGGCGTTCTGGATGGTATTTAGGCGGTGAGCAATTACAAGCAGGGTCTTTCCCTTCACCAATTCGGAAATAGCCTCCTGAATATAGCTTTCATTGTCCGTATCTACACTTGCGGTAGCTTCATCCAAAATGACAATAGGCGCGTCTTTCAGAATACAGCGGGCAATCGAAATACGCTGTTTTTCACCGCCGGAAAGTGTTGCACCGCCCTCACCAACCACCGTTTGGAATCCGTCGGGCAAAGCCATAATGAAATCATAGCAGCGGGCTTTTCTGGCAGCCTCATAGACTTCTTCTTCCGTGGCATCCGGCTTTCCCATGATGATATTGTTGTAAATGGTGTCCTGAAACAGATACACGCGCTGGAATACCATGCTGATCTGATCCATCAATTCCGACAGAGGTACATTGCGAATATCCACGCCCCTTATCGTCACATTGCCGGATTTTACATCCCAAAGTCGCGCCAGCAAGTTTGCAATGGTGGACTTACCGCTACCGGACGGTCCAACCAGCGCTGTCATAGAATTTTTCTTCATGGCAAAACTGATATGATGCAGAACCTCTTTGTCCTGATAAGCAAATGTAACATCGTTGAACAGGACTTCCGGCTGTCCCGGCTGTGCCTGAGCCGGAATATGCTGCTTGCCGTTGTCGGAAAGTTCCGGTTCATCCAATACCGCTTCAATACGATCAAGGGCAGCGTTCATAACGGTTAGTCTGGACGCTTCTCCATAGAGAGCCTTCAACGGGCCAAAAAGATCAAATACAAATAGCAGAACACCCAACACATAAGCCAAAGAAAGCGCACCGCTCTGTTCCAACACAATAGACAGGCCGAAAATTGCCGCAATACCAATACCGTAAAGGATATTCAGCCCCATTGTCCACGGGGTCATTTTCCGTTCAAAGTCAAGCGATGTATTTCTGGAACGTTTGAAATTGCCGGACAGTTCTTCGGATTTTTCTCCAAGCAGGTTATAGCTCTTAATAACACCAATGCCCTCCACAAAAGACAGCACCGCATCGGTCAGCCGTTCACTCTGCTCCTGACGGCCTGCTGCTTCTCGTAGGGAAACTTTGTTCATTCCCTTAGATACCAGCCATGCCAAAATAGTAACTATCAAGGCGATCAAGCCAAGCTGCCAATTCAGATAAAACATGAACGCCAGCAAAACCAACGAGGATAGCAGATAGCTCATCATGTTTCCCAGCGTACTCATAGCAACTTCTTCAATGAACACCATGTCGGTACTGAGGACAGAACTGATCTTGCCAATATTGCCGGAAGTGAAATATCCCATCGGAAGTTTCCGCAGATGGCCGCCCAATTCGATACGCTTGTCGGCAAACATCAAATATCCCGCTGCACTTTGCAGGCTGTCACTAAGATAGTGGACGAACATCTGAACCAGCACAATAGCGACAAGGCCAAGTCCCACATAAAGGCAAGTCTGCCCGGTAATGGTCTTGTTTGCAAATCCACTCAAAACCACAAAGGCCAGAAAAATCGGCATTTTGGACAGAATGGATTCCAGAAACGCACAAACAAATGCGCCCTGAATACGGCTCTTATAATGGTCGGAAAGTTTCAATATTCTTGAAAACAAAGCAAACATTTATTTTCCCTCCTTTGCAGTGTGTACTTTCCACTCGGCGCTGTCTTGTGCCGCTTTCCACAACTTTTGATATTCTGGGCAGGACTGGATCAGCTCCTGATGTTTGCCCGTTACAACCAGCTTTCCGTGATCCATAACACAAATCTGATCTGCGTTCATAATGGCTGGTAATTTGTGCGCGATAACCACAAGGGTCTTACCTTTTACAAGCTCTGCAATGGCAGCTTCCATCTTTTCCTCATTTTCGGGATCGGCATAGGCAGTTGCCTCGTCAAGCACCACAATAGGAGCATCTTTTAAGATTGCCCTTGCCAGAGAAATACGCTGGCGCTGACCGCCGGAGAGCATTTTTCCTGCATCACCAGCCATCGAATGAATACCCTGCGGAAGTTTCTCAAGGAACTCCATACACTGAGCTTTCTTTGCGGCCTCCACCACTTCTTCATCCGTTGCGTTCAGCCGACCAAGCCGAATGTTTTCGAACAGAGAGGTGTTGAACAGGTATTGATCCTGCGCCACATAGGAAATACGGCTGTTGAGTGCTTCAAGACTCATATCGCATAGTTTCTGCCCACCGATGGAAATACTGCCTTTCTGTGGGTCATAATAGTGAATCAGCAGTTTCGCTAATGTACTCTTGCCGGAGCCAGATTCACCAACAAGGGCTGTTTTCTGTCCAGCTTTTGCCGTAAAGGAAATGTCATGGAGAACTTCATCCTCAATTACAACAGGCTTTCCATCCGGGCCGGGCTGTGTGGTCTGATAAGCGAAAGAAACATGGTCATAAGTAATGGTGTCATCTTTCCCGTGGAACGCATCTTCTGTCTGCTGGAGCTCCGGCGCATCCAACACCTGCTCCAATGCAGAAATTTTATAGTTGAGCTGGGGCATGGTAGGCAGGAAACCGAGAGATTTCAGCAGTGGCATACCAATACTTAAAGAAAGACACAGTACCAAGATCAAATTAGGCAGAGTAGACCAGCCAGAGAGAACGAACCATGCGCCAAAAGGCAAAGTCAGAATAATGGTGCATGGAAGCAGACTGCTGTAAATTGCCATCCACGGCCACGCCGCCTTGTACCACGCCAGAGTATAGTCCCGATAATCTGATACATCTTTGCGGAACCGCTCATAGGAATCTGCGTCCTTATTGAATACCTTGACAACTTCCATACCGTTAATGTACTCAATAATGGTATTGTTCATCTTCTGTCCGGCCATGTAGTAAGGCCCCATTTTCTTCATGCCAACGGAATACATCGTCATCATGGCAATCAGACTGATCGGAATAGATGCCAGCGACAGAAGCGCCAGTTTCCAATCCACAAAGAACATTGCCACATAAACCGCAATAGGGATCATCAGATTTGCAATTCCCTCCGGCATGGAGTGAGCCAGTAAAACTTCCAGACTGTCTACATCATCCACGAACAGCTTTTTGACTGTGCCGGTGCCTTTATCCTGAATGACACCGAGGGGCAGCTTTTCAAACCGTTTTTGAAGTGCCGTTCGCAGACGGAGCAGCGTGTCATAAGCGGCTTTGTGAGAAAGATTCAGTCCCCAGCCATAGAAAAGGGCTTGCAGCACCAGACACGCCAAGACAAGAGCCACGCGCGAAATGATAAAGGATGCTCCAATAGATTCACCCATGACCAGCGGCGCTATCACCTGATAAGCCAACACAAAGGGCAGGACACCCATCAGGACGCTGACCAGCACGATGGCCGTTGCTGCATAAAGCCCCTTCTTATGAGGCCCTGCATACTCAAATACTTTTTGAAACATAATTCCAACCTCCTATCAGGTAAAATATTTTTCGGACAGCGTTTTCAAAATTTCTGGTGAAAGCCTTTGATTTTGAATAGCCCCGTCATCATCCAACTGAACCACCTCCGTACAGGTACGGACAATAAACTCAAAATCGTGGGACACCACAAACACGATCACACCAGAGCTTGAAAGCTGTTCGATCAGTTTGCTGACACGCATCATAGAATCATAGTCCAAACCACTGGTAGGCTCGTCAAAGTAGATTACCGGGCTGCCCTTTACGATTGCCGCACCGATAGTAACCCGTTGCTTTTGACCTCCTGAAAGGGATGCCGGATGCCGTTCCCGGTAATCTGATAGTTCCAGTGCTTTCAGTGTTTCATCCACTTTTTCTTTGCAATCGTCCCTCATTCCAAGGGATAGTTCTTCCTCCACGCTGCTGGCAAAAAGCTGATAATCCGTATCTTGCATGACAAGATAGGAAAGTGACCGCCGCTGGCGTGGTGTAAGTTTTTTTCCGTCAAAGCAGACCTCGCCGCGCTGCTGCTTTAGCAGACCCGTTAGAATAGATAAGAGGGTTGTTTTTCCGGCTCCGTTATGGCCCAGAATACCGATCACATCTCCTGCATGAACTTCAAAGCTGACATTGTGGAAAATATCCGGCCCTTTCTTGTAGGCAAAACTTAAATTGTGAACTTCCAGCCGATGTGTCTCGTCCTTTGTATGTGGCTTTTCCTGATAATGTTCTGCATCGCGTTCCGGGTATGCTGTCCGCAGACCATAAGAAATTCGTGTTTCTTCGGGCAAAGAGCAAAACTGTTCCCCTGTGAACTCATGCTCAATTTTTCCGTTCTGAATCAAAAAGGCTCTATCAATCAGATCGCGCAAATAATAAAAACGATGCTCTACCACAAAAATTGTGTATCCAGCGTGTTTCAGTTTTCCCATAATTTCTGCCAACCGTTTGGTAGCGGCATAGTCCAGATTGGCCGATGGTTCATCAAAAATATATACTTTTGGCCCCAGCGCATAGACAGAACCGATTGCGATCTGTTGCTTCTCCCCGCTGGATAAAGCAAAGATACTTCTGTTTAAGTAATCTACCAATTCCAACTCTTTCGCCGCTTTTGCAATACGGTCAATCGTTTCCTCGCGTGGCAGTCCGAGATTTTCGCAGCCGAAAGCCAATTCCCGCGTGGTATCCGTCATAAAGAACTGAGAGCGTGGATCTTGGAATACCGTTCCAACCTGTCCTGCCAATTCAGACGGCTTCATTTCCAGCAGCGAATGGCCATCCATGAGCAGATCGCCTTGGATTTCTCCGGGATAAAAGTGCGGAATCAGACCATTGAGTGAACGGATCAGGGTTGTTTTGCCGCAGCCACTTCGCCCAGTCAAAAGAATAAATTCTCCTGTCTGTACGGTCATATCAATGCCACGGAGGGTAAAGTCTTTGCTTTCTTCATAACGAAAGCTAAAATTCTGAAATGAGATCATCGTCATACCCTCCACAAAATGATTTCCCCGATTTTAGTCTGATCGATAAAAAGCAAACCGACCAAAAAGAGGATACCCAACAACGATACCACGATTTCCGGCCACGAAAAACGGATTGGCCGCAGCGCGTAGCGTTTGCACTCCAACTCCAGACCGCGTGTTGTGCCGGATGCTGCCAGTTCATCAGTGACTTTCAAGCACCGCATCAGCAGAGGTATCAAAATATATTCTATGGTTGCTAACGGATGGGATACCCGTTTCCACACGGTATCGCTGATACCGCGAATATCCATCGTGCTTCGGATTTGTCGGTATTCAATCCGTAAAGTAGGGATATAGCGGAACATAACAACAAGGGGGATTGTGACTGCCTGGGGCAGCCGCATCCGTTGAAGTGCCACCATTAAGTCATCCATGTATGTAGTTCGCAATATCCAAAGTCCCATCATCATGATAGGGATCAATTTTAAGACCGTCACGCCGAACACGCTCATAATCACACTTAAAACCGGAACTTGGACATAACGGAGCAGGGCATTGAGATAAGCAACGATAATATAGGTCACTATCATTTTGACAGCCCATTTTCCACCGTTACCCAAGGCAATAAACAGCCCATAAACCAGCATGAGCGCGAGACTGACAACTTCTCCGGCCAGAAAATAACTGACAAAACCAATGCAGACCAAAAGAAGTATCTTGCAGCGTGGGTCGAGGAGCGCAGAGCCATGTAGGGGCTGGCGCTCAATTATTTGTTTAATTTTTGCTTCTTCCATTCAAATGTCTCCCTATAAAAATCAAAGCGCGGGACTGTTCTCAGCCCCACGCTCTGAAGTCAGGCAGCCCGCTTGCCTGTATTGCCTGATAAAGTTTCAGGGGGCTGATCCTGTTATTTTACTGAAACAAGTCCAGCTTTGATAAAGTGTTTTTTTAATGCTTTCTGACCGATAAAGCCACCAATCAGACCTCCCACCAATCCGGCAGCAACAATGACTACCAGCATGGGAACGGAAGTAATGTTCAACATTCCCTGAATGTACTCCGGGGCAATATTGTTTTTCTCCATTGCTCCGACAAATGCGCTTTGAAGAAATTTGATGGGGCAGATAGCACTAAAAGCGAAGATAGCACTGAACAGCGCATAGGCTGCCATCATGGACTTCATTGTAATTTCATTCCGGCTCATAACCAGGAAATCGCAGATGACACCGCCAATTATCAAACCGATAGGAATGAACCAGAAAGCACCCACCAGCAGAAACAGGATAGCCTGAATTGCGGCGCAAATGGTAAACACGCCTTTCTTCGGTACCTTAGCCAGTAGAAGCATCATAACGATACCATTCGGGATTGCAACAACGGATGGGTAAAATACATTTGTTACTGGGCCAGCCACGCTCATAATGGTGCTGATAATCATGCAAATAATCCACATGAGGGCCGTTAAAACACCGATGAGAATAAAATCTTTCGCATTTAACTTTTGTTTCATAATACTTATTCCTCCTCCCTTTATTTGGAAAATAAAAAATGCGATGTGGTTAATCTTCTCTAACCACATCGCAAATTGTACCAATTTTCGTCGTTACATCCAACCCAAACTCGATTTCATTCTACCCAAAATCGGTATTTTTAGGTTTAGCCAATCGTATTTTCATCTTTATAATTCTTGGGTATTACCCCATATTTCTTTTTGAACGCAGCCGCAAAGTTGCTTGGTTTTGAATATCCAACCAGCATCGCGATCTGACTTACGTTCAAGTCACTTTCCAAAAGAAGCCCCGCAGCCTTTTCCAGTCTTTGATCTATAATATATGCGTGAACCGATGTTCCAAATAAAGAATTAAATCCTTTCGTCAGTTTAGAAACACTGATATTTACCTTTTTCGCCAATTCCTCACAGCTTGGTGCAAAAGCAAGCTGACTGTCAATAATCCTTTTTGCTTCGGTAATCGAATCCCTGTCACTTTTGGAAATGCTAATATGGTTCGATGAAAGAATACTGAGTTCCAATACTTCACTTAAATATACAGACAGCAATTCAAAAACTTTACTTTCCAAGAATAGATACCCTAAACCACCTCGGTATTGCGTAAAATCTTTTACCTCCGCAAAAATGTGCTCCATATACGGGGTAACGCTCACTTTTGAAATCCCTGTCAGTAATTTCTTTTCATAAGCGTTTATTTCACTATCTTCAAAGTAGTCATTCAAAATTTTGTGAAAATATGGCATGGGAATTTTTATATTCTTAAAAAGGAAATCTTTCTTCCCAGAATAACACAAATATTCCATTTTACCATGTCCCCGATAAATGCAGGATTCGCCTTTCTGGATGCTGACACTTTGACGCGCATCTGCAATATTCCACGATACGCCATCATTGAAGCAGAATAAAAGTTGAATATAATCTTCGCAGCTTACACCCTGCACATTCATATCTGAAAAATAGTTCATTTTCCAGTCTGATACAACAGCTCCTTGCTTTGTAACAACTTGCGAAATCTGACCTGTTCCCATATCAGCCGGAATATCTATTGTCACTGTCTGCGGAGAGTTGGAGAGCAGATCATGATACAGCTTCGTCATATATTGGTTTGTCATCGTGCGCCCTCCTTTTCTAGTTAGTTGAAGCTAATCACATAATACTTTATATTTGTTTTTTAGTCAAGGTAATCTAAACTATTGACTACTCTCTAAGAGTCAACATATTAATTTTCAAAGTATGCCGTATCCCATGATCGTTCCGTTATTGATATCATAGCTTCTCTTGTTCACGGCATCACTGGAGTTTCCCTCTACCGTATATACGGTACTTCCCTCAGTTTTCTCCACGATTCCCACATGGTCTGAGGTTCCGTCCCCGTTCCAGTCAAAGAAGATCAGGGTTCCGGGTGCTGGCGAGTATCCTCTGCTCTTCCATTTCCCCTTGCTCTGGAACCATGCGATTCCGTCATCGCACAGGGAGAACTTCGGCATCTTGCCGCTCTCGATCAGTCCTGCCTGATCCCCACACCAGCTGGCAAAGCAGGCACACCACGCCACATGGCTGTCAAATCCATACCATGACCAGAACTTCTGGCCTCCTTCATTTCCAAGCTGGGTAAGTGCCACGGATACAATCTGGCCGTTGCCTCCAAACAGGCCGGCAAACAATCCTCCGCTGGAATAATACCGCAGGACATGTGGGACGTACTCTGGATCGCCATAGGCACTCCATCCATGCGAAGCCGCCTGCTCGTTGGAAAACTGCAGGGCATTTTCTACACTGTAGCCCCCGTAGTTTCGGAGCGCCCACGTTATGTATCCGTTGCCGTAGTTATATCCTTGCAGAGACAGCTTCAGCTTGTCCATATCCTGTGGGCTGGTGCATCCGGCTTCCTTCAGGCAGTCCGCATAATACTGGATTCCTACCTGTATGGAGTAGTCCGCATCCTGGATGGCATTCGGGCTGTTGGAATACCGGGTGTTGTATGGGCACTCACTGCTCTGCATGGGATCGGTCCCCCGGCCGCCAGATTCCTGCATCATGATTGCCTGTATCACGGAAACGTATTCGGGGATTCCATACTGGTTGGCGTATTTCTGGATGGTTGCCGTATAGGAAAGTACTTCCTGGCTGAGTGCTTCGTTGCTCTCTGAGTTTCCAGAGAATGCCGCACCGCCAATGATCCCGACCATGATAACCAGAAGCAAAACCATGACCGCTCCGGCCGCTCCCAGTGCAGCCATCATGGACTGCACGGTTTTCGCTGCCACTTCCACGGCGGCCCTAGCTGCCTTGAATGTATTCTCCCCTGCCCTTGCCGTTTTCTGTATCCGACGGATTCCATCAGAAGTCTGCAAGGCTGCTTTCTTCGCCGCCTGTTTCGCTGCCCTTCGTTCCATCTGCTTCTGCATCCGGGCTGTCAGGGCGTTGGAGCTGGCCGCACGGAGCTTCTGCTCTGGCTGGACGCTGATCTTCGCAGACTGGGGAGCCGTCTTGATGATACGCTTCTGTATGGTTTTCGGCTCCGGCTGTTTCCTTGGTTTTTCTTTAATCCGAATGGTTTCCGGCTGTTTCTGTCGGATGGCGGTCTGCCTTACTGTATCTTTTGCTTCCTTCTTCCGGCTTTGTTCTCGGATGGAGAGCTGCTTCATTTCTGCTATTTCCTGTCTGTTCTGGATTCTTGGTGTCTCCCTGGCAGCCCGGATCTTCTGCTCTTTCGTTTTGACGGCATCTGAAACCACCTTTTGCCGCTGGGCTTCCTGGATCTGTACTTCCCGGATCTGTGCTTCCTGAGCTTCCCGGCTGGCAGGATTGGCGGTCTGTGTGTCCCCTGTTCCTCTGGCGGTTTCTTTCTCCGCTTCTTTTTTGCCAGCGGCTCTCTGTTTGATCTTCTCGTAGGAAGTCTGTGCGGCTGTCTTTCCGGCTCTGGTTACAGTTCTGCCTGTCGTTCTTGCAGCCCATTCCTCTGCGGATGTGACTTTCCCACTGGCATATTCGGATAGGGACTGTTCTCCCATGTCATTGTCCCTGGCATTTGCGATGGTCTGGGATTTTTCCTTGCTCTCCAGTATGGCCGTCCGCATCAGCTCCTTGGGGATTCTGGAGGCAGGATTTTTGGTCTTTGGTTTTGTTGTAACTTCTTTGGTTTTGATATCCTTCATCTCACACCTCCAGTCCCGGCTTGTCCCGCTCTTACGCTTCGCCCGGCTTGGTCGTCATCAGGCGATACAGTTTTGTATTTCTTGGAAACGAATTTTCAAACGGCACCAGATTTCCGGAACAGCGGATCAGACCATGGCCGGCACCCACATTGGTGATGTAGGATAACTGGTTGTCTGAAATATTCAGAAGTGCCGCCAACTCGTCCCGGTCGGTGGTGGCCTGATTCAAAAGGATCAGGAACTCACTG
>OHJB01001055.1_pt1 | contig 11355 bp, 10 predicted proteins | sample 1568431 | NCBI WGS metagenome assembly OHJB01 (sample SAMEA3879594, study PRJEB24766) | human gut metagenome | biome: human-associated habitat; feature: feces | place: USA | collected 1985/1987 | reverse complement strand
TACACGCTTCTCAAGGGTGAAGGGACGTTTCCAGATTATTCTTGTGGATGAGAATTTGGGCTTTTAATATGTGAATAGCCGGAAAGGAAATATACGAAATGGGATATTTAATTAGTGAGACAACAAAAGAGGAACGCGAGGCAATTGTGGCTGAGTCGCTTGGCAATATCGAGGCTACCTGCGATGGCTGCATGTCGGGACTTGCCGAGATGTATCAGGACTATATTGACGGAAAGAAGGAGCTTCGTGAGATAAATATGGAGTTCAATGCCAGGTATGTGCACGGTGAGGATATGCCGGGGCGAAGCGGCTGTGGATATAAGTAATGTGAAGCGGCTTGGGATAATTACCGAAGCTTAATGATATCAGGGAGACGTAGATGATTTCATGCAGGGATGTTAACAATTTACAAATGGATGGAATGGAGCTTGTGGCGGGAGCAGCAGGGCTTGACCGGATTGTGTCATGGACGTATCTGGTGCAGACAAAGCCTTATAAGGATCATATGAATCCGGGCAACTTTGCGCTGCTTGTGGTAGATTACAAGAGATTTTCCATGGACGAAGCATATGATGCCATGGTTGAGCTGAATGAGCTGGGAATATCGGGCTTTGCGATTTCTGTTGTGGAGGACAGGGAAGAGGCACCACAGAGGATGAAGGACAAGGCTGATGAGCTCAAGCTGCCGTTGTTTTATATCCGGTGGGCGGGAGCTACTTTTGTAGATATTGCGCAGAGCGTCGGAGAACTGCTTTTAGAGACCAGTGTGGATAATAAAAGAACCGGGGACTACCTGTACAATCTGCTTTTTGGATATGAGGTAAATGATAAGTATATCGAGAAGATTTCTGCACAGTTTGGTCTGACCTTTGACCGACCGTACAGAGTGGGAATCATCGTGATAGACCGCAAATACGGAGTGAATCTGGAGCAGGACGAGCACACATATACATACTATACCGACTGCCTGAACCGCGAGGTTATCCATATGAAGAAAACGCCTATGTATATGAGGTTTTTAAACAAATTTGTGCTTCTTTTTGAGGAGACAAAGGATATGGAGACAGAGCATCAGATTGAAAGGATACTTGGGGACTTAGACAGTCGTGCACCATTCGCAGGGCTCATTCACAGCACATGCATACTCGGTGCTGCATACAGGAAGCCTGCGGATTTTGGCAAGAGCTATCAGGAGGCGAAAAATCTCATCCCCAAAAAGGATATTTTACCCAATCCGACCAACAAGAAGGTAATCAGTGCCAGCTCCATGGGCATATACAAGTATATGTTCAACAGTGGCAATCAGCAGGAAATCATGGATTATTGCAACGAGAAGCTAAAGCGGCTTGAGATGTATGACAATGCAAACGGCTCGTTTCTCATAGATACGCTGCTCAATTATTATATGTGTGGCTTTAATGTCCAAAAAACGGCGCAGATGATGTACGTTCATCGTAATTCCCTGCAATACCGTCTGAAAAAGATAGAGGAAATACTGGAAATCAGCCTTGATGACTCGATGGAATATCTGGATGTAGTTAATTGTATTCTTGTAAAAAGGCTTATGTTTAATTAGTTACTGTAAAAATGCACAAACAAATTGTGCAAAATTAACATTGCAAAGCTGCTTCATTAAGTTTATTATACGAACTAAGCAAAGGCGCTGGAGAAAAACTCCGGCGCCTTTTCGTATTTCAATAATCAAGGAGGAAAAGCTTATGATGAAGAGAAGTAAGAGATTTGCAGCATTGATATTGACAGGTGTAATGGCAGTGACAACATTGTTTGGATGTGGTTCGTCATCAGGAGGAGCTGCCTCAGATAGCTCAGCGGCAGACAGCTCATCAAAGAAGGTTTTAAAGGTTGGTATGGAATGTGCATATGCTCCATTCAACTGGACACAGGATACAGATACCACACCGGACGGCAGCAAGGCGGTCAAGATAGCAGGCTCTGATTACTATGCATACGGCTACGATGTAGCAGTGGCACAGAAGCTTGCAGACCAGATGGGAATGGACCTTGAGGTACATAAGGTTGAGTGGTCATCAATCGGTATCTCACTCGATGCAGGAGATTATGACTGTATCATCGCCGGTATGGGCAAGACAAAGGAAAGAGAAGCGTCATATGCATTCACAGAGCCTTATTACTATAGAAACAACTGTATCGTTGTTAAGAAGGGTGGCAAGTATTCAAATGTAAAGGGTCTTTCAGATCTCGCAGATACAGGCTGCAAAGTAACGACACAGCTTGGAACAGGCTGGATTCCACTTTTAGACCAGATAAAGGGTGCTGAGCAGTCAGGAAACTTTGAGACTACATCAGAGTGCTTCCTCGCAATATCAAACGGCAGCGCAGATGTATGTGTAATCGATGTTCCGACAGCAGAGTCAGCAGCACTGACAAACGATGATTTACAGATTATCGAGCTGGATGAGAATGATACATTCACAGGTGATGATGAAATGGTAAATGTATGTATCGCAACAAGAAAGGATGATACAGCACTCAGAGATAAAATCCAGGATGCTATGAATGCAATCGGCTGGAATGACAAGGCAAAGATGGATGAGCTGATGGATCAGGTTCTGACACAGCAGCCGGCAGCCAACTAGTTGTTAGAGATTTATCTGATTCACGAAAAGATGAAGGACTGTGGGATGATGTTATATCGCATCATCCCACAATAGTCTGATAAACCGGCGTAAGCTGGGGATTAGAGAGATAAAAGTGAGGTAGCAGTATGATGATAAGTAATCCAAGTAATTCGTTAGAATGGATGGTATTTCTGGCGCAGAAATATTCAAGCATGTTTATCAAAGGAACCTGGCTTACGCTGTACATATCGGTAGTTGGTACATTGCTTGGCTTCGTATTGGGATATATCGTAGGCATAGTAAATGATGTAAAGCTTAACGATGGCGACAACATCGTAAAAAAGGTCCTTATCCGTATAGTAAAGGTGATATTTACAGTTTATGTTGAAGTATTCAGGGACACACCAATGATAGTCCAGGCGATGATTGTGTACTATGGAATACGCCAGATGGGCTATGAAAACCTGACACCTGTATTTGCAGGTATTCTCGTAACTGTATTAAATACAGGTGCCTACATGGGAGAGACAGTCAGAGCAGGAATCGGATCAATAGATATGGGACAGCGCGAGGGCGCATGGGCCATGGGAATGTCACCGTTTAAGACAATGCTCTATGTAGTTTTGCCGCAGGCATTCAAGAACATCATTCCTGAGATGGCAAATACATTTCTTTTAAATCTGAAGATGACATCAGTACTCAATGTTATCGCTGTGCAGGAGCTTTTCATGGCTGCCAAGACAGTCGGTGGAAACTACTACAAGTACTTTGAGTCATATCTGGTCATCGCAGTAATTTACTTTGTACTTTGCTTTGTATTTGATAAGCTCTTCAAGCTGATTGAAAAGAAGCTGCAGGGCAAGACGGACTATGCACTCGCAGTTGAGTACATGGACAATGAATAGGAGGCACAATATGAGTGAGACAGTAATTTCAATTAAGGATTTAAGCAAATCATTTGGTGATCATGAGGTACTTAGAAAGATTGATATTGATGTGCATTCCGGCGAGGTCATATGTATTGTGGGCTCCTCAGGTTCGGGAAAATCAACACTGCTTAGGTGCATCAACAAGCTTGAGAAACAGACCTCAGGAAAGATTTTATATCACGATAAAGAGGTCAGAAATGTACAAAAGGATATCAATGATTACCGTTCAAAGGTGGGAATGGTGTTCCAGTCCTTCAATTTGTTCAACAATATGACCGTGCTCCAGAACTGTATGCTTTGTACAAGAAGGGTGCTTCATCTGCCAAAGCAGGAGGCCTTTGACAGGGCAATCACGCATCTGAAGGCAGTCGGCATGGCTCCTTATATCAATGCAAAGCCATCGCAGCTCTCAGGAGGACAGAAGCAGCGAGTTGCCATTGCCAGGTCGCTTTGTATGAACCCGGAGGTGCTTTTGTTTGATGAGCCGACCTCGGCGCTTGACCCTGAGATGGTCGGAGAGGTGCTAAATGTCATGAAGGACCTCGCGAGGACAGGACTTACGATGATAATCGTCACACATGAGATGGCATTTGCCAGAGATGTTTCTACAAGAACTATTTTCATGGACTCAGGATATGTGGCAGAGGATGCAGCACCGTCAGAGCTGTTTACAAATCCTAAGAATCCAAGAACAAGAGAATTCTTAAGCAGATATCTGGCAGGCTAGATATGGTTGGAATTCAGAAGGAGGAAATGATAAATGGATAATTTTGTAGTAACCTTTGCCAGAGGATTTGGAACAGGCGGAAAAGCAATAGCATCACAGCTGGCAAAAGAGCTTGGAATACACTGTTATGAGAACCGTATTCTGACTCTTGCAAGCCAGCTGAGCGGACTTGACGAGAATGTGTTTCAGGAGGTAAATGAGAAGCTGCGTGAAGAGGGCGGATTTACGAGCTTTTTGCGAGGGCTTCCAAGAGCAAAGGGATATATATCAAGAAATGAGAAGTTCAAATCAGATGACAGGCTCTTTGAGTATCAGAGCCAGATTATCAACGAGCTTGCAGACAAGGAATCCTGCGTCATAGTAGGAAAATGTGCCGACTATGTATTAAAGAACCGCCCCAATGTGGTGAGCATATATATTGAGGCACCGCGTGCATTCTGTGTGGAGCGTACCATAGCCAATATGGGTGTGACACCGGAGGTGGCAAATGCCACGATTGAGAGAACAGATAAGTTCAGGGCAGACTATTACAAGTACTATACACACGGAAACTACTGGACCAATCCGGTGAACTACGACCTGACATTAAACAGTGACCGTGTCGGTGTGGAAAACTGTGTGAAAACGATAGAGCAGTATCTGATCATAAAGGGCTTTATCAAGGCTGATATGATTAAGCCGGTGGGAGAACTCATATAGGTGTAATAAAAGGTATATAACAAAAAGTCGAGTCCCTTTTAAGGGGCTCGACTTTTGCAAATTAAAATCACAGAGTGAGGATTTTCCGTTCAATACACTGCCTTCACCGGAGAGTACACAGTATGTTCCGAAGAAAAAATATGAACTGCCACGGATTTCCAACAGTTTAAATGACAACATAGGCCTGCAAGCTGCCATATCCTATCCATAAAAAATTCCGTGGCTAATTTCATATTTTATCTGAGGAATACTACTGTGTGCTACACCGGTGCCCACAGCCCACAAACGGAAATTTTCCAATGAATTTTTTATTATTATATAGATATGTCTATCCAAGCAAAGCCTTATCAGAAGCAAATTCCTCGCCGGAAACCTCCTCAAACTTCATGAGCAGATCCTCCACAGTGAGGTTTTTCTTTTCCTCGCCTGAGATATTAAGGACAACCTGTCCGTTATTCATCATGATGAGTCTGTTGCCGTGAGCGATGGCATCACGCATGTTGTGTGTGACCATCATGGCTGTCAGGCTGTTCTCCTTGATGATTTTGTCTGTGAGAGCGAGCACCTTTGAGGCTGTCTTTGGGTCTAGAGCAGCGGTGTGCTCATCCAAAAGCAGCACCTTCGGCTTCTGGAGTGAAGCCATGAGCAGTGTAACAGCCTGACGCTGTCCACCTGAGAGCAGACCAACCTTTGAGGTCATTCGTTCCTCGAGTCCCAGGTCAAGCTCCTTTAAAAGCTCGTGGAAACGCTCCTTTTCAGCCTTTGTGATGCCCCAGCCAAGACCACGGCGCTTTCCGCGGCGCGCTGCAAGTGCGAGGTTTTCATCAATCTGCATGGTTGCGGTAGTTCCCGTCATTGGATCCTGGAACACACGTCCCAGAAATGATGCACGCTTGAACTCAGGAAGTCCTGTGACATCCACTCCATCAATGAGAATTGAACCATCATCAACAGGCCATGTGCCTGCAACGGCATTGAGCATGGTCGATTTTCCGGCACCGTTTCCACCGATAACAGTGACGAAATCGCCCTCCTCAAGCTTTAGGTTTACACCATTAAGGGCATGCTTTTCATTGATTGTGCCCGGATTGAAGGTTTTATGTACGTTTCTAATCTCTAGCATTTATTTGCCCTCCTTTGTGTTAAGTGCTGCGGCAGAGCGTTTGCCGGCCTTTTTGAAGGAGGCCTTGCTCTTGCCCTTCAGGTAAGGCACTGCAAGGAAAATTGCCACGATGATTGCAGTGAAGAGTTTTAAGTCATCACTTGGCATCTGCAGCCACAGAACGATTCCGATTACAATGTAGTAAACAATTCCACCAAATATAACAAAGATAAGCTTTCCCATGAAATTCATGTGCTTTCCGAGGATTGCATCGCCGAGTACCTCACCGATGATAACTGCGGCAAGACCGATGACGATTCCACCACGGCCCATGTTTACATCGGAAAAGCCTGAGTACTGTGAAAGCAGGCCGCCTGAGAGCGCTACAATTGCATTTGAAAGCGCAAGACCGATGAGCTTCATGTTGTCAATGTTGATACCCTGAGCCTTGCTCATTGCAGGGTTGCAGCCTGTGGCACGGATAGCAGAGCCCTGCTCTGTTCCGAAATACCAGTAAAGCACCGCGATAATTACAACCGAGAAAATCACACCGACAATTATCGCATGTGTCAGATTACGTGATGAAAGCACCAGATTATATTTATCTGCGCTAAGTGCCTGGTTGGCGTGGCGCTGCATGATATTTAAGTTGATAGAGTAGAGCGCTATCTGTGTAAGGATTCCTGCCAGAATCGGAGGAATGCCGAGCTTTGTATGTAAGAGACCAGTGCAGAGTCCTGCGAGCAGACCGGCAATACATGCGCAAAGCAGTGAAACCCAGATATTGTAGCCGTTAATCGTCATCATAACGGTTACGGCACCACCTGTTGCAAATGAGCCATCAACCGTCAGATCTGCGAAGTCCAGCAGTCTGAAGGTGATATAAACACCGAGTGCCATGATGCCCCATATCAGACCCTGGGCTATATTGCCCGGAAGGGCATTGGTGAATGCAACCGGATTTAAGGTTGCAAAATAATTCATTAGAATCATTTTATTAAATACCTCCATAGTGCAGCTGTTTATTCAGCTGAGATTTCCTCATAGCCGTCAGGAACTGTGATTCCAAGCTCCTTGGCGCGGTCCGGAAGGTACTCCTTAGTGAACTTAGGAGCGCTCTTAACCTCCATAGTTTTGATGTCTGTACCATTTACAAGGATATCGTAAGCCATCTCACCTGTTGTGTATCCAAGGTCATAGTAGCTGATAGAAAGTGTTGCCACACCACAGCCCTTAGCGATTCCTTCCTCGCCGGCGAAGATAGGTTTCTTAGCCTGTGAAGCTACATTGTTGATAGCCTCTGTACATGAAGCAGCAGTGTTGTCAGTTGGGATGTAGATTGCATCAGATGCATCACATGCACTCTGTGTTACTGCAGCGACATCATTTGAATCAGAGAAGGTGTACTCTTTTACAGTGTATCCCTCGTCCTCAAGGTATTTGGTAATAGTTGTTGACTGGTAGATACTGTTTGGCTCAGATGAGCAGTAGATGATACCAATGTTCTTTGCATCCGGGAAGAGCTCCTTGATGCATTTAGCCTGCTCATCGAGTGGAGCGAGGTCTGTTGTACCTGAAATATTCTTTCCTGTAGTGCCTGACCAGTCTGACATATCAAGAGCTGTAGCGTAATCTGTGATAGATGTTCCGAGAATCGGAATAGAGTCTGTAGCTGCTGAAGCGGCCTGAAGAGCTGCTGTGGCATTTCCAAGGATAAGGTCGTAGTCGTTGGTGACGAACTTGGTGCAGATTGTAGAGCATGTAGAAGCATCTCCTGCGGCATTCTGCTCGTCAAATGAGACCTCGTCTCCGAGCTTGTCCTTTAATGCGTCCTTAAAGCCCTTTGTAGCGGCATCGAGAGCCTCGTGCTGTACGAGCTGGCAGATACCTACCTGATATTTGGCACCTGAGTTCTTGCCTGACTGTGTGCCACCGTTTGCTGAACCGGAATCTCCGCATCCGGCAAGTCCAAGAACCATTGTTCCGGCAAGAACAAGTGAAGCTAAAATTTTAGATCTCTTTTTCATGATAATTCCTCCTTTTGTCAGCGCTTTAAAGCGTTGATGTATCAATTAGATAAATTATATTAACTTATTAATGAGAAGTCAAGGGAAGATGAGGAAAAAGTAGGGTTTAATATATATAAATGATGGATAATAAGCCATTCTGTTTCGCTGGGTTAGGGGAGCTGTTTTAGAAATTTCAGCGGTTTCAGCTACTTTTTTCCAGAATTTTTCCAGTTTTTGGACTGGATTGGGGAGCTGTTTTAGAAGTTTTATGGATTACAGCTACCCAAGGCCTGTCAGCTATCAACATATGGCTATTGTACACTATGCTAATTTAGTGTGGGGATATTATGCTAAAGAATAAAAATGATGGTTCATACTGGATTTGTGGAGAGGGTGTTGGCACAGAACAAAAAACGGTTTCGGGAGAAACAGAGTATACAGTTACATGTAGCAGTAAATTTGTGCCATATGAATTTCCTGCAAATGTATTTCCAAAATAAAATATGGCTGAAAGTAAAAATCCCCGGTAGTAACTACCGGGGATACTCTGTCTATTCAGCTACAACCTTGGCAAATTTCTTTTTACCACGTCTGATAATGAGACCCTCGCCCTTGAAATCGTCGAGAGTGTATTTTGTAGAGATATCAGTTACCTTCTCATCTGCAACGGAAACACCGCCCTGCTGGATATTTCTGCGGCCGTCTCCTCTTGAATCGCAAAGTCCTGCTTTTACGAGAACAGAGATGATATCAAGCTCTCCGTCAGGGAAGTCCTCAGCAGTAACAGTAACTGTAGGCATATTTGCGTTGTTGGCTCCGCCTGCGAAAAGTGCATGGCTTGCCTCTTTAGCCTTTGTGGCTTCCTCCTCACCGTGAACAAGCTTTGTAAGCTCGAATGCCAGGATTTCTTTAGCTTCATTGAGCTGTGCGCCCTCCCAGCTTTCCATCTTGTCAATTTCCTCGAGAGGAAGGAAGGTGAGCATTCTGATACATTTAAGGACATCGGCATCAGAAACGTTTCTCCAGTACTGGAAGAACTCGAAAGGTGTTGTCTTGTTAGGATCAAGCCATACTGCACCGGACTGTGTCTTGCCCATCTTCTTGCCCTCAGAGTTTAGGAGCAGATTGATTGTCATAGCGTATGCATCTTTTCCAAGCTTACGTCTGATAAGCTCTGTTCCACCGAGCATGTTGCTCCACTGGTCATCTCCACCGAACTCCATGTTGCAGCCGTATTTCTGGAAAAGTGTGTAGAAATCGTAGCTCTGCATGATCATGTAGTTAAACTCAAGGAAGGAAAGACCCTTTTCCATACGCTGCTTGTAGCACTCAGCTGTAAGCATACGGTTTACTGAGAAATGAGCACCAACCTCGCGGAGCACGTCCACGTAGTTTAAGTCCATCAGCCAGTCAGCGTTGTTTACCATGATAGCTTTTCCCTCGCCAAAGTCGATGAAGCGGCTCATCTGTTTCTTGAAGCACTCTACGTTGTGGTTGATAGTCTCTGTTGTCATCATCTGGCGCATATCTGTACGTCCTGATGGATCACCAATCTGTGCGGTACCTCCACCGATAAGCACGATAGGCTTGTTTCCGGCCATCTGAAGTCTCTTCATAAGGCAAAGAGCCATGAAATGTCCAACGTGAAGGCTGTCTGCTGTAGGATCAAAGCCGATGTAGAAGGTAGCCTTTCCGTTGTTTATAAGCTCTTTGATTTCTTTTTCGTCTGTTACCTGCGCGATAAGGCCGCGGGCAACTAATTCGTCATAAATTGTCATGATTTTCCTCCTGATAGATTGAATTTGTATTCTGAAAATAAAATATCCCCCTCATCCATTTAAGGACGAGGGGGATTTCTCGCGTTACCACCTTAATTTGCATCCTGCTCGCACAGGAATGCCTCCGTGAGTTGTCACACAGTGTTCGACATATATTATATAGTGAAAATAGCCGATTCTGCTAACACTCCGGCACTATAACGTGTGCCAATACGTTGCAGCTTATTAATCGAACCGGCGATATTTAACCATCCGGTATGACGTTCGGTGCAAAGCTCCGGGATGTATTCCAGATCTGTTTCCTTGCGCCTCTCACCTGCCGGCAGCTCTCTGTATTAAAGAACCATGTGTACTCTTCCTCTTCAATGTTTTTTTCATGTTTCAGAGTATTTTCTACTCTCTTTAACTATTGTTATTCTACCCAGAACCCTTGTATTTGTCAAGTAAGAATCCAAAAAACCACTTTATTTTATTCCAAGAACTACATTTGCCGGTGAATCTTCACTATATTCCAGAGTAATCTCATCTCCCACATCATAAGTCACAATTTCCGGATAATCCACGACTGGCACATCATAAACCTCATCGTTTTCTTCCAATGCAAGATAAAAATGGGAATTTCCATCAATGACCGCCTGTCCAATTCTCTTGATTTTTCCACTGATTTCATTTGTTCCTGTACTTTTTTCATCTGTTGAAGTAATTCCATTAGAGGCAAGCAGTTTGACATAAGCTTTCTCACACTCTGATACGGTATCACCGATTGCAACATTTTGATATTTCTGAATATTAACCATCGCATATTTTTTCACCAGACCGGCTCCGTCCTTGAGTGCCATAAAATAAGTCGGCTCGTTTGAAATATTTAATAACAATGGAAAAGCTGCGGTATATTTTAAGTTCTGTACCTGTCCTTCTGCCGATTCCATAGCAGAATATTCCTCTGCTCCGGCACAGGAATAATATCTGGTTTCCATTGTACGCTGATTCATCAATACAAATCCAACATTGGAACGGTCTCCACTTACTGATGTAATTCCGGTGTAAACCCATACATCATCTTCAAGTGCCAGATAATTATATCCATCGGTTGTCTTTAAACACCCTTTCTGCCCCAGCACACTATTAAAAAATCCATTCTTCAATGTACCATGATAGTTATATAAGTCAATCAATAAGTCTGCCGGATAAGCACGGTCTACCCACTGCGGACAGTCTTTTATTTTATATTCTTCTGTCTCACCAGTAATTGCATTACAAAGCACCACTTTTCCAATAGTCTGTCCGCCAAATAAACCAATATTAAATTTCTTTACCGGACAAATCCAATATGGTACTCCATCATCATTAATTTCAAAGCTCAACTGGTCAAACATATACGTCGGATAACGAAAACGAAGATGTCGGTAAATATTCCGATTAAGCAGCTCTGACTCTGAATACTTAATTCCATCCTCCAGCTTTACCAGTTCCGTATTCTGTGTTGCCATATCAATCCGAATATAAGCCGG
>OHJB01001053.1_pt1 | contig 11399 bp, 9 predicted proteins | sample 1568431 | NCBI WGS metagenome assembly OHJB01 (sample SAMEA3879594, study PRJEB24766) | human gut metagenome | biome: human-associated habitat; feature: feces | place: USA | collected 1985/1987 | reverse complement strand
ATACATGACGAAACCGTCGCTACTCGCCTTCCATGGCTCGATAGCTCCTTGCCCCGGCATCCATGCCGTGGCATTTCTGTGTTATGAGCATAATCCTACAGTATCTAAGCCACTGCGCTATTCGCACCGTTGGGAGCAGTGCAGCAGTCCGGCGGGTACATGCCGCAAGCCCGTACTCAAAGCCCATACTCAAAGAAAAAATATGGTTGCAACGCAATATAATTCAGAATATAATGTAAGATAGTAACTAAAGACATCTAATCAGGGTGACAATATGGAGCAATTTATCAGAGAAAAGATAAAGGATAAACCGCTGAATAAAAAAAGACTTGCAAAAAAAGCTGGCACAGCAGCACTCTGCGGAGTTGCATTTGCAGTGGCTGCAAGCATTGTTTTTGCTATATTTCTGCCGGTTATCAACAGACAATCAAAAAAAGCTTCAGATGGAAAAAATAATAATGATGTGCAGACAGCCACACAGCAGTCAGGCATAGATGACAGCAGTGATGCATATAGTGAAAATGGTACACAAAGCACAGAGTCCGGCACTTCTTCGGAGCCGTCTTTGCAGACCTACCAGCCTACACTCGCAGATTATCAGGCAGTGCAGAACCAGCTCTACAGAGTGGGCGTTTCGGCCACGAGATTTGTAGTAGGAGTCACGGGTGTGACAGATGCCACTGATATTTTCAACAATTCCTATGAGACCGAGGGTCAGGGAGTGGGAGTGATACTGAGGGACAATGGAAAGCAGCTAATCATTCTGACAGAGAAAAATGTAGTGGATAAGGCGGATAAGCTTAGTGTAACCTTTGTAAACGACATGATGGCTGATGCTGCGCTGGTCAAGTATGACAGCAATACAGGTATAGCAATCATTTCCGTGGATAAGTCGCTTCTGGACGACGCCACAATAAGGGCTATAGCGGTTGCGGAGCTTGGTAATTCAAATATTGTTTCAAGAGGAGCATCTGTCATTGCACTTGAGGCAAACTATGCCATTCTCACAGGTCTTGTAACGTCAACAACCAACGAGCTGTCGGCGCAGGACAACAATTACTCGGTGCTCACCACAGATATCGCAAGCAACAAGTTGCAGAGCGGTATACTGATTAATACAGATGGTCAGGTCATAGGGCTTTCGTTGCAGGATTTCAATCCGGCGGAGGAAAACAATACGCTCACGGCTGTCAGCATAAGCGACCTGTCACCTGCCATTGAAAAGCTCGAGAGCGGCGCGGATGTGCCGTACATAGGCATCACCTGTACTACAGTTACAGAAAAAATAGCAAACAGATATAACATCCCAAAGGGTGTTTATATAAAGCAGGTTACCATGGATTCACCAGCATTTGTCTCGGGGCTTCAAAGCGGAGATGTGATAGTTGCGGTAAACAATACAGAGGTGTCGAATGTGTCCGCGTACAACACACAGCTTATGAAGCAAAAGCCTGAGGATACCTGCAATCTGAAAGTAAAGAGAAAAGGAAGCAACGGCTACACGGAGATTACCTGTCAGGTGAAAATCGGAGTGATGAATTAGCCGAAATTAGGAGGATATATGAAGTATATTTCAACTCTCCGCGAGGGAGAGAGAATCAATGAGATTTTTTTATGCAAGAGCAAGCAGACAGCCATGACCAAAAGCGGAAAGCCTTATGACAATGTTATCCTGCAGGATAAGACAGGCACGCTGGATGCCAAGATATGGGATGTGGGCTCAGTAGGCATTGAGGAATTTGATGCAATGGATTACATAGCCATAACCGGTGATATCACAAGCTTTCAGGGCAATTTGCAGTGTTCCATAAAGCGTGCGAGAAAGGTGAACGAGGGAGAATATGACCCTGCGGATTATCTGCCGGTCAGCGATAAGGATGTCGAGGTCATGTATAAGGAACTCATGGGCTTTATCGGCTCTGTAAAGAATCAATACCTGTCACAGCTCTTACATAGCTTTTTTGACAATAAGGAGTTTGAGCGCCGTTTCAAGTTCCATTCAGCCGCAAAGAGCGTGCACCACGGCTTTGTAGGAGGTCTTTTGGAGCATACACTCGGTGTGACGAAGAACTGTGATTATTTTGCAAAAATGTATCCGGTTTTAAACCGTGACCTGCTTCTTACAGCAGCTATTTTCCATGATATCGGAAAATTAAAGGAGCTTTCTACTTTCCCGGAAAATGACTATACAGACGCTGGTCAGCTCCTCGGACATATCATGATCGGTGCAGAGTGGGTAGGCGATGCGATTAAGAGCATCGACGGCTTCCCGGTAGTGCTCGCAAACGAGCTGAAGCACTGTATACTTGCCCACCACGGCGAGCTTGAGTTTGGCTCTCCGAAAAAGCCGGCACTTGTCGAGGCACTGGCACTTAGCTTTGCAGACAACATAGATGCCAAGATGGAGACCTTCAGGGAGCTGCTTGTAAATGTGCCTGAAAACGATACAAAGTGGCAGGGCTACAACAGATTTATGGAGACAAATTTCCGCAGAACAAGTGTGTAAAAAGGCGGACGATATTAAATATAGCTATGGTGTGATTTTTGGTGTGAAAGCTTGCGCCGGATACAAACATTATAAAGAGTAATTATATATATAAAATAAAGAAGAGAAAAGCATGAAAAAAAATGACATATTTGAACTTGAAATAACAGATATGGGAACAGATGGCGAGGGTATCGGACATTATGATGGCATGACCTTTTTCGTAAAGGATGCACTGATTGGTGACGTCATAACAGCCCGCGCAACAAAATTAAAGAAAAACTATGGCTACGCAAGAGTGGAAGAGATTAAGACCCCTTCCACTTTTCGCGTTGAGCCGCAATGTGAGCTGCACAAGAGGTGTGGCGGCTGCCAGATACAGGCGCTCTCTTATGAAAAGCAGCTTGAATTTAAAAATAATAAGGTGCGCAACAATCTCATGCGTATAGGTGGATTTTCCGAGGCAAAGCTGGACAGTAAAATGCAGCCGCCTGTTGGCACAGACAATCCATATCGCTACCGCAACAAGGCACAGTTTCCGGTGGGATATGACAGGGATGGCAATATAGTGACAGGCTTTTATGCATCGCGAAGCCACAATATCATCCCAGTTGAGGACTGCAGGCTTGGGGTGCCGCAAAACAAAGAGATACTGGATATCATAAAGGAATGGATGAATGAGTGTGGCATCACGCCGTATGACGAGAACACACACAAAGGGCTCGTGCGCCATGTGCTTATCAGATATGGATTTACATCAAAGCAGATTATGGTGTGTCTTGTGATAAATGGGGACAGTCTTGAAGCAAAACGCCGAGCCGGGAATGCAGCAGATATACTGTGCGAAAGACTCTCAAAAATCGATGGAATGACTTCGATTTCTTACAATATCAACAAGGAAAACACAAATGTCATCCTCGGCAAAAAGACAGTCTGCATATGGGGCAGACCATATATTGAGGACACCATCCATCTGCTTTCTTACCCTGATTTCACACCACAGGGGACAGGCATCACATATCAGATTTCGCCACAGTCGTTCTATCAGGTAAACCCGAAGCAGACAGAAAAGCTTTACAGCACGGCACTTGCATTTGCAGGGCTCACAGGAAATGAAAATGTCTGGGATCTCTACTGTGGTATCGGTACCATATCGCTCTTTTTGTCACAGAAGGCAAAGCAGGTGTACGGAGTGGAAATAGTGCCTCAGGCAATCGAGGATGCCAAAAACAATGCGAAGCTCAATGGCATCACAAATGCACAGTTTTTCGTAGGAAAGGCTGAGGATGTGCTGCCACAGTTTTATGAGAATGCAAAGAAAAAAGAGAATATCACTGATGATACAGCATCCACCGGACATACAGATATGCTTCGCCCGGATGTGATAGTCGTTGACCCGCCAAGAAAGGGCTGTGATGAGAAGTGCCTGGACACAATGCTTGCGATGTCACCGGAGAGGATTGTATATGTGAGCTGCGATTCGGCAACATTGGCAAGGGATTTGAAGATACTCTGTGAAGAGAAGTATGAACTCATGAAGTGGCAGGCATTTGATCAGTTTTCTCATACGACGCATGTAGAAAGTATTTGCCTCCTCGAGCGGGTGAGCAACTGAAAAATATTGATATGAACTAAGTAAATTTATAGACATTTTCTTATCGTAAAGCTATAATATTAAAATCATATAGAACAGATAGACATTGATTTTAGAAAGTGATACAAATGAAAAAGCTAAAAAAGAGATTCATTATTCCGGCAGTGGTATTTATATTGGGCATGTGTGCGTTAATCGGCGCTATATATGTAGTCGGCAAGAGTCAGGAACAGCAGAACAGGACAAATGCAAAGCTCAATGCGATGACATATACGGAGCGTATATATGGCGAGCTTATGGAGGGAATAGGAGTTACCGATAGCTTAAAGCAGGTTGTCATAAGTGGTGATGGAAATATAAATAGGTTTTATGATATTGCAGCAAATATGATGGACGATTCGATTCAGAGTATACAGATAGCACCGAATGGAGTTGTGACTGAAATATATCCGGAGGAGAGTAATGAATCCAGTAAGATTGATCTGATAAATGATAGTGACAGGGGAGAGATTTCGCGCTATGCGAGGGATAATGACACTGTAATTATGCAGGGACCATTGGAGCTGAAGCAGGGCGGATATGGTATAGCAGTGCGCAATCCGGTTTATTTGGAGAATGAAAATGGTCAGAAGAGCTTTTGGGGCTTCACAATTGTTATACTGAAAGTTCCGGAAATTTTTTCTGAATCTGTAGAGGCTCTTTCCAGTTTTGGATATAAGTACAGTCTGCAGAAGTTTGCTTCGCCGTGGGATGATACGTATGAGTGGGTTTACGGTTCAAAGGAAGAGTTGAACGATCCGGTGATATATGACTTTAACGTGTATGGATATAAGTGGAGGCTTGAGATTTTACCCAAGAGTGGGTTTTACAATAACAGATATCTGCTATATCTGTTCATCGGAGGTGGAGTTATTGTCCTGCTTTTGGCAGGGCTTACAGCAGCGTTGATTTCAATCAATGAGAACAGGAAGAATTTCAAGAGACTGGCTGTGACCGATGCACTGACCGGTATCTACAACAGGCACGGTTTTGATGAGCAGGTTGAGCAATATATGAGACAGAATCCGCAAAAGCATTGTGTTGTGGCAATGCTTGATATTGACGATTTCAAGCTGGTCAACGATGTGTATGGACATGCGGCAGGTGATGGTGCACTGCAGAAGCTTGCAGAGAGCATGAAGCAATATTTTTCAAAGGATGTTATACTAGGCAGAAACGGAGGCGATGAGTTTAGCATTTTTATGCCGGATTGCACGGTAGAGGAGGTTAAGCCTTTTCTTAAGAAGTTTACAGGAGAAACCAAGAAATTTTATTGTAAAGGTGAAGAACATACATTTACCATTTCACTGGGCTTTGCGGAGTATCCTGTTTTGGCTGATGACCGTTCACAGCTCATGCGGTGTGCGGATATGGCACTTTATGAGGTGAAAATGCGTGGGAAGAACGGCTGCATGGCATACCGTGAGGGGGAGCGTATAAAGAGCCGTGCGAAGCTTGGATTTGCCGTGAAGGATATTATTGACAATATGCCGGGAGCGTTCATTGTTTACAGGGCAGATAAAGAAAATGATGAGATTCTGCTTGCAAACAGTGAGCTGCTTAGGCTTACAGGCTGTAAAAATATGGATGAGCTGCTTGCATATACAGGTAAGAGCTTCTGCAATCTGATACGCCCGGATGAACAGGAAAGCTGTCAAAAAAGCATATGGTCGCAGATTAACGGAGGACACTCAAATGATTATATTTTCTTTCATATGCGAAAAGCAGACGGCACATATATTTCAGTGCTCGATCATGGCAGGATAGTGGATTCAGTGCACAATGGCAGAGTATTTTATGTGATGATCATGGACTTGAATGCATTGCAGAGACACTATGGAGACTGCCTGGAGCTGGTGGAGAAGTAGAAAAAAGCAGATTGTGAACACATGCGTTCACAATCTGCTTTTTTAATAGTGCATACACAATTTATTTATCCGAATAAATCACATTTCCACCGCATACGGTGTACTTAACCTTACCGGTCAGTTCCATGCCGGTAAAAGGTGTGTTTGATGATTTTGATGCATATTCGCATGGTACCCATTTTTCGTCAGGATCAAAGATGACAAAATCTGCAGCAGCACCCTCTGAGATAGTACCGTAAGGCATGTGGTACAGTCTGGCAGGATTGATAGTCATCTTTTCCAAAAGCTCAAGCATGCTCAGATGGCCCGGTTTGACAAGGCTTGTGATACCAAGAGCAAGAGATGTCTCAAGACCGATGATACCGCTTGGTGCTTCGGTTACAGGCTTTGATTTTTCCTCGGCGCTGTGAGGCGCATGATCTGTTGCGATAAGGTCTATTGTGCCATCGATAAGTCCCTCTATAATCTTTTGACGGTCTGCTTCAGTGCGAAGAGGCGGATTCATCTTGGCAAGGGTGCCGTGCTCTAAGACAGCATCCTCAGTCAGCGTGAAGTGATGAGGAGTGGCCTCGGCATGGAGCCTTGCACCAAGCCTTTTGTAGGTGCGGACTATATCAACAGATACACCGGAGCTGATGTGCTGTATTACAACATCAGCACCACTGCGCAGCGCAAGCAGACAGTCTCTTGCGACAAGGGCTTCCTCAGCGATGGATGGTGAGCCGTAGATACCGAGAGCGTCAGATACTTTTCCGTGGTTGATGCCGTTGTTTTTGATAAATGCAGGGTCCTCCTCATGGAGACTTATCGGCATATCCAGCTTTGCAGCATTTTGCATGGCTCTGTAGCAGAAAGCAGCATTTGTAAGCGGGATGCCGTCATCGGTAAAGCCACATGCTCCGGCTTCCTTTAAAGCTGCCATGTCAACCTCATCCTGTCCTTTGAGGGAGTGCGATATTGCAGCGGCCTGATACATACGGATTTTTTCCTGCTTTCCACGTGTGAGGTTGTCCTTTAGAGTATCCACATTGTCAACTGTAGGCTTTGTGTTTGCCATGCATACAACAGTTGTGAAGCCACCCTTCGCGGCAGCCAGGGAACCGGTGTGGATATCCTCCTTGTATGTGAAGCCCGGATCACGGAAATGCACATGTGTGTCGATAAGTCCCGGTCCGACAATCATTCCGTCTGCATCTATTATTTCTTCTTTTTCAGTTGCAGCAGCGTCTGACGCACATGAGATGTCAGGTGCTATTTTTACTATTTTTCCATCTTTTACAAGTATAGCCATCTGTTCGTAGAGACCTGAAGCAGGGTCTGCTACAATGCCGTTTTTTATTATCATGATAATCCTCCTGTAGATTGTACTTATTTTCTGATATATCCTAGTATAACAGGTTTAAACGAACTACACCATATCACTTGCATATTTTACCGGTAGTACAAGAAAATAAAATTGAAAATATATAGGGGATAAAAGTATATTGACAGCCTGTATATAACTGTATATACTGTGTATATAATAGGCGGGTCAAAAAACGCAAAATGAATAAATCGCAAGTGAATAAATGGCTAAGTAAAAAATGCCATTTGCATACAAAGGAGTAGCTTATGAATAATGCACTGATAGTCAGAAATGTCAGTAAAACATTTGACAAATTCAAGCTGGACAATATTTCATTTGAAGTGCCGGGTGGAAGCATTGTAGGTGTGATAGGAAAGAACGGCTGTGGCAAGTCAACACTTCTTTCTGTTCTTATGGGGATGAAAGAGTCTGATTCGACAGACACCGGTATTGTGATAGGCGGTGCGTGTCTGCAGAAGGATGAGAAGGAATACAAGAAGAAAATAGCTTATGTATTTAGTGAATTGCCGTTTATGGAAAAAATATCTGCTGTCTCGATAGGAAAATATTACGGCAGATATTACGACGGATTTAATCAGAAAAAATATGAGGCTCTTCTTAAGCAGTATGGTCTTATCGATTTTCCGGGCGTACCTCTTAGAATTTCAAAAAGTAAAAAGGATATTATGAATGCCTCGGATTTTTCGCAGGGGCAGAAGATACTGCTACAGCTTGCATTTGCACAGAGCTATGATGCACAGGTGTACTTTTTTGATGAACCTACGGGAAATCTGGATGTTGAATTTCGTGATAAATTTTATGAAACCATAAGGGAGCTTGCAGCAGATGAAAATAAATGCATAATTTATGCAACACATCTGGTCGAGGAGCTTGAGCATTTCGCAGATTATATTTTATGGCTGCAAAAGAAAGACAATAGCACAAGCAAATTCTATTACGGTTCGCTGGATGAGCTTAGGGATTCCTACAGGCTTGTTTCCGGGGAAAAGGCATTGCTTGAGAGGATACCGAAGGAGCTTGTAGTCGGAGGGCGTTTAAGCGAAAGCTCGAACGAATTGCTGATGAGATATGATGAAGCAAAAATAACCGCAAAAATTAATCATGAAATCAGGCAGCATATGAGATATGCAGAGCTTAAAGAAATCATGTACTACGTACAGAAGAAAGAGATAATAAAAGAAAGTGGTGATGAGTAATGATCAGGGATTATTTTGAGAGAAAAAAGATATGGTTATCCAGTTCACCGGGGCATATCGGTTTGGCATTTATCGTATTACTTGTGACAACACTGTGCGGAGTATTGGGCTTTGTATTTGCCGGATTTCTGTTTATGCTATCTATTGCAGTATTTAGAAGCCTCGAGATAAATGAGCTTTTACCCTTTTCAAAAAAGGAAAGAAAAACAAGATTTTTGACAGAGGTGATGCTTGATTTACTGTGTTTAAGTGTTCCTCTTCTTATAAACACTGCGTTTATTGTGATAAGGCACAGAAAGCTGGAGCTTTTTTCACATCCGCTTTATGTGGCGGTATGTTTTATTTGATATATCATAATTCTTGCACACTTTTCGATAAATGATATCTTTTGGAAAGCAGCAGAAGACAGCAGAAATTTAGAAAAGTGTTTAGCTGACGCGAGTGTTTCAAAGTCTGTAAAAATATATGAGACTTTTATTGCGTTGGTAAAAATTGTTATAGACACAGGGTTGTTTGTCTGCTTAATGACTATTGTTACAAATGGCAGCTTTTCTGATATGGCAGGAATAGACAATGAGTTCTATAAGCTTGGATGTATATCAGGGATTTTGTCAGGTACTATACTGGTGATAGACATGGTAAGAACTACTGGAGGCAGAAATGAATATTTCCATACAGTCTAAGGGCGGAACACCCATTTATGAGCAGATTGCCACGCAGATAAAGGAGGCAATACTTGCCGGAAAATTGAATAAGGATGATGCGCTTCCATCGATAAGGGCGCTTTCAGCGGACATTAAGGTCAGCGTCATTACCACGAAAAAGGCATATGAGGAGCTGGAAAAGGAGAAAATGATATATTCGGTGCCTGGAAAGGGCTTTTTCGTGGACGATCCGGATATGGCATATCTCGAGGAAAAACGTACTTTAAGTGTGGAGGAGGAGCTTGCCGCGGTTATAGAAAAGGCAAAGGCGGCAGAGCTTGATGAAGCAGAGTTTATTGATATGGTGAGGATACTTTGGGAGGAGGAAACATGCTAGAGGTTCAAAATTTATCTTACAGTACGAAAACCTTTTCTATGGAAAATGTCAGCTTTTCACTGGATGACGGATATCTCATGACACTTTTGGGAAGAAATGGCGCAGGAAAAACTACGCTTTTTGATTTAGTGTACGGACATATTGAACCACTGAGTGGAAAGGTATTATGGAATGATATTGATGTCACCGGAATGAAAGCAATTGACATTCTGTATCATGATGAGGTGGCATATGTCGGTGGAAGAAGCTGGTGTATAGGCGGGATTAGGGCTGACGAAAATATCAGGCTGTTAAGCTGTCTTTACAGCAGATGGGATCAGAAGCATTTTGATGAAATGCTTGAAATGATGGAGTTCACCAAGGAAGAATATACGACAAAATTTGAGGAGCTTTCAACAGGAAAACAGATGCAGCTCCAACTGGCTTTTGCTCTGGCAAGGCACCCAAAGCTTCTGCTTTTGGATGAGCCTATGGCAAATCTGGACCCGGTCGTAAAAACGGACATCTGGGAGCTTTTGATCCGAACAATAGAAAAAGAAAACATAAGCATCATAATCAGCACGCATCTGGTTGAGGAGGTCAATGACATAACTGACTATATCGGATTGCTTGATAATGGCAGGCTTGTTAAATTCGGGGACAGGGAACAGATATTAAATGATGATTTCGAAAATAAAAATAAGAATCTCAGGGAATTACTGGAGGAAGAAAATGGATAAAGCGGAAGAAATTTTTGCAGAGGGCATAGAAGATAGAAATGTGAAAACAATAAGGCAGGCGAGAGTACTTTTTGTAATATGTCTTATGGCAGGCATGTTCATCATATTTGAAAGTGATGACATCTTTAAGTGGGCTGCAGCGTTGGCTGTTTATTTTTTTACAGATTCGTTTTATAAGAAATATCTGAGAGTGGAAGCAAATTTGGCTGATGATATGACCGGCAATGATATTTATCAGTTTATAGGGCAGCACGCACTTTCGGTGGATTGCTATTTCGGGATTATTTCAAAAAAAATACGCAAATACAGGATAATTTTTTTGGCAGAGTATTTTTTGTGTGCCATATTCTCAGATTCAAAGGGGTATGGGCTGATTATTGCCGTGTTGAGCGTTGTCGTAACGTATGCCACCGCATGGATAAAAAAGAAATATTTTATCTGCCGCCTGGTGGGAAAGCTAAAGCCTGTTGAAATGATATTAACTTTCACAGATAGTTTTTTAAACATATTTAAATTTCTTCTTATACTGTTGGTCAGCCTTTTGTTTTGCGTGGTGTTTCTGGGAGTAGCAGAGGGCGCAGTGGAACGTGAAATGGTAAGTGGGCAGATACTTGAACGTTTTATAGGAATACCGGCCTTTTTTGTAATGGTTGTAACAGGCTTGATTGTACTATTGGCAGGATATGCTTTTTTTAAACCATCAGCCATATTAAATGCAGCCCTAAAAACTGCCATGGTCATAGGAATAGCGGGATTTATCTGTATACTGGCATCGGCAAGACTGTGGTATTATGAAATAAACTATACAACGCAGAAAATAACATTGGTTCATTTTAAGGAAAAACAGTATGATTTTTCAGATGTAGAAAGGTACATATGGAAAAGCGGTGATGATGATGAGAATGAAAAAACGCTTGTTTTGTATCTGAAGGATGAAACAGTGCTGGATTTATGCGATGATGGTGCATTTAGCAGTGAGCAGGGCGATTTTGAGAAAGCGCAAAGGCAGGCGTGGCCACAATCATGATAGACTGTATATATGGACAATAGAAAATTTTATAGATATAATATGATTTAAGGGATCCTGAATT
>OHJB01001052.1_pt1 | contig 11415 bp, 14 predicted proteins | sample 1568431 | NCBI WGS metagenome assembly OHJB01 (sample SAMEA3879594, study PRJEB24766) | human gut metagenome | biome: human-associated habitat; feature: feces | place: USA | collected 1985/1987 | reverse complement strand
GAATCACCGGTCTGGCAGTCCTTATTGCTAAAACCGGTGTAATGTCCGCCGGTGATTTCAACCTGATCGCAAGTATGATCCTTCTGCTTATCGGAATGATCATACTTGGCAGAAAATTTGCCGCAACAACTGCTTATTGCAGCATCCTGCTTTCCGTCACGCTCTCTCTTCTGGAACGGATCTGTCCCATGACCCAGCCGCTGACGGATCAGCCTATGCTTGAATTATGCTTTGCGATCGCACTTCCCGCACTTGGATCTGCCGTTCTTTTTAATATTGGTTCGTCCAGTGGCGGAACCGACATTATTGCCATGATCCTGAAAAAATACTCCAGCTTTGATATTGGTCATGCTCTGCTTGCATCCGATATCCTGATCACGATTGCAGGTTTCTTCGTCTTCGACATTAAGACCGGTCTGTATTCTCTGCTAGGTCTGACGGTCCGGTCTTTTATGGTCGACAGCTTTATAGAAAGTCTGAATCTTTCCAAATATTTTAACGTTGTCTGCGATCACCCGGAAGTAATCTGCGATTTTATTGTACATACATTAAACCGAAGTGCCAGTGTATGCCATGCCAGAGGAGCTTATTCAGGTCAGGATAAATATATTATTTTGACAGCATTGAACCGTGCCCAGGCAGTGCAGTTGCGAAACTTTATCCGTCAGAATGAACCGACAGCATTTATCCTTATTTCCAATACAAGTGAGATCATCGGAAAAGGATTCCACAGTATCTGATCACTGGACTTTTTCCTTGATTTATGATAGGATAACACATATTTTTTTACAGGAGGGAAAGACAGATTGAATAAAAAATTGAAAGTATTACTCTCGTACCTCGCAATTGTCCTCGGAGCATTGATGGCCAGTTTTTCTGTTGCCTGTATTCTGCTCCCCAATGATGCCATTGACTATGGGACTGCCGGTATTGCAATTCTTATCAGCAAAATGACCGGTTATTCACTTTCTCTTTGCGTTCTTTTTGTCTTTCTTCCTTTTCTGATCGCCGGCATTATCATGCTGGGAAAATATTTTTTTGCCAAGGCATTGATCGGATTTGCAGTCTATACACTTGGGCTTGCCTATTTTGAAAAAATCCCGTTTGAATTAAATACAGAACATTTTCTTGCAGTCGCATTTGGCGGTGCGATCCTTGGTATTGGGCTTTCCCTTATTCTAAGGAACGGAGGCTGTATTGACGGCTCTGAAATCTTCGCCAATATTGTTGTTCATCAGATTTACAACAAAACCGGAAAAGACTACAGTATTTCCTACATATTGATCGGATTTAATCTCATTGTATACCTTGCAGTCTTCGTACTCATCAGCCGGGATTCCGCCATGCTGAGTCTTCTGGTATACATTATTGCCACAGCAATTATCGATCATTTTACAGATCATTTCGAAGCCATCAAGCAGATCACGATCATCACCAAAGACCCTGACAGAATTATCCGGCAGATCAAAGAAGACCTCAATAAGACCTGTACGATCATCAATTCTTCCGGTGTCATTGCCGGAGAAAATAAAACTCTGATCTGCTATGTAAATTACTTTGAACTTCAGAAAGTAAAGACAATTATCTCTGAAAATAAGGGAACTTTCAGTACTGTTTCCACAATTGAAGAGATTCTCAGATAGTCTTTCTATAATATGAAAGGATATTAATTATGAATATTACCGTTTATCTCGGAGCTTTTCCCGGAAATGATCCTTCCTTTGAACTTGCAGTAAAAGAACTCGGCACCTGGATCGGCAAAAGCCACAATGCACTCATCTATGGCGGTTCAAAATCCGGTCTTATGGGCTTGATCGCAGAAAGCACCCTTCTTGCCGGAGGGGAAGTGACCGGTGTAGAGCCACAATTTTTTATAGACAGTGAACTCCAGCACGATGGATTAACCAGGCTCATTGTCACACAAGATATGGAAGAGCGAAAAGCGAAAATGATCGAACTTGGGGATGCTTTTATTGCATTTCCCGGTGGAACAGGAACATTGGAAGAAATTGCAGAGATCATTTCAAAGGTATCCTTAAACCAGCTTGATGCCCCCTGTATCCTCTATAACCTGAACGGTTACTACGATCACCTGAAAGCTCTTCTCGCTCTTATGATCGAAAAGGGACTGTCTTCTGAAGAACGGCAGGAAGGAATCTTTTTCGCTGAGAACCTGGAAGAAATCCGGCAGATTCTCAGTGGGAAATGATCGTATCTTATCGTTTTTTGTATAGAACCAGCTCCGGGCTGGTTCTATCGGCTTCATATGTGCAAATAAGGATGAAATCCATACCTGCAAGAACACCAAAATACCTGTCTCCTTCAAATTCTGATTCTGACTGAGTACCTAAATAAGTGGTCTGATCATCCAGAAATTTCACATTTCTTCCATTTGGCAGAGTATATTCAAGATTCACATACTTTCCGACAAGTGCATTTAACCTCGTGATCTCAGGCAGACCTTCTACATGGAGAGCGTTAATTTCCTTCAGTAACTTTTTCTTAAATTTTTCAAATTCTCCATGATCACTGAGTTCATCATATCTCTTCCAATAATCCAGCTTTGGAAGCAGTTCCTTCATATAAGAGCGAGCCTGTTCTTCTGTAAAATTATCCGTTACCATATTTTTAACGCAGACATTGATCAAATCCTCCATATCACTGTAAGTATATGTGCCATCCGCATAACACCACCTACAATAATCCTCATTGATCGATCCATCCTTGTCACGTCCTATCATCTCGTCATCTTCCAGTGGCATTCCACAACACTGGCAAATAAGCTTTCTTGGTGTACCTAAAAGTGTATTAATAGAAACATCAAACTCCTTTGATAAAAGTTTCAGAGTTTCTGTATTAGGAACTGTCTCACCATTCTCCCAACGGGACACCGCCTGCCTGGTAACCATTACTTTTCTCGCCAGTGCATCCTGAGATAAGCCCTTTTTCACCCGAAGCCCATAAATAATATCCTTTACTTCCATCGTATCCACCTCCGTTATTCGTTGTTATTATCATAACAGAATGAAGTCAGATGAGAAAGCAACTTGCGGTTGCTGAAAATCTTAATTGACCGAGCAGAGCGAGGGATGCTTCTTGAACGGAAGTTCAAGAAGATGGGTGATTCGACAATTTGAATTTGAATATTCATTAAAAGACGGCAAAAAGCTTGCCAAAGAAAAAATCCGAAAAATAGAATCCAACATTGATTCTATTTTTCGGATTTTGTTCTTTCCTCTTGGAGTAATTTTTTACTTTTAAGGAAGACTTTTTTCTACGCAGAGTCCACCCGAGGATGTCAAGTCATTGTCACAAAATTCTTTCAGTATCATTCCCATCAATTCCTGTGCAACACTTTCTGATTTAATTCTTATCAGATTATCCCACGCATCTACTTTTCCTAACAGATTCATTCCTCCATCTTTTCTATGCAAGTCAGAATAATAAATAATGTTGTAAGTCTCTGCTGTCCATCTATTACGACCCACCCATTTTCCTTATCCTCAGTCACTACAAGTGGCTGTAAGCAATAAAACTTTTTTTCATTATTCTTTTCATAATCAAATTCTTTTATATCATTTAACAGCTGCTGAACCTGTGATTCCTTCCAACGATATCCCCTCTGATAATTAGGAACATAAAACTGCATTCCTAAAGGCATTGATTTGCTAACTAAGAGTTCCTCAACTTTCTTAGTTCCCATACTATTGTTCGCCATAGTGTTTCCTCCTACACATTATTTGTCATTCCTCTTCACATAAGTCAGTTCAATATCATAACCCAATGCTTCCATCATCTGCACAAAGGTATTATTCACCACACCATTTGGCTTCTTGATCATACGATTCACATATGACTTTGTGGTCTGAATACCCTCAGCAATCTGTGCCTAGGTTGTTCCATTCTCTATACATTTTACTTTTACATCAACTTCAATATTGTTCTTAACCATACCAAATCCTCAAATATCAAGTTTCACAAAATGAATAACTTATTGTACTATAAAAACTCGTTTTTCTCAATCAAAAAAGAAGCCAGTCAGACTCATCATCCAACCGGCTCCTGCCTTAAATCCCTATGAACTTTCTTACCTCATCCTTGAACTTCCAAACAATCATATAATTGCCAATACTCACTATTGTCATCCATTATACAATCTGGATGTTCCTCCGCGAACTTCCTAAAGAAGCCAATACGAAAAGCCCATACGACAGGTTTTCCATCTCCATTCCACATATCATGTCCAGATGGACATCCTGTATGTGCCATGCATATCACCTCTCAATCTTCACCCACCAACCACGACCATCTCTGTAACCGTATTTTTTCATAAATGCCGTAGACATTACCCTATCATCAAGCAAATCCATCATTTCTCCCCAGGCTTCAACATTATCTCTTACCCTGATATAGTCTTCTGTTCCCTCTTCATAATCATACAGATCATCTTCAATATACCAAAACTTATTGTGAACCAGCACATAAGCATCAACCAGCTCTTGAGTATTGCTGATTTGCTCAATTTCTAATTGCATCTGTTCTGCGGTCTTATCTGGCATTGGGTTCCCAGATAATATTACTGTACCTTCCGGAAAGAACTCTTCTACCGGAATACCTTCTTCCGAATCAAACGATTGATAAAACACTTTTTCATCTATCTGCTGTAGCCCTGAAACTTGACCATCGCCAAGTTCCATAATCACAAGCTCACCATCAGCTTTTCGTGCAATATCCACCGTAGCAAAGTTACTTCTTATTTTTTTAGCAATACTTTCTATCCAGCTTATTTCACTATCAGACAACTTAACATCCTCTTTTTCTGTCCAATAATTATCCATTATCAGAACTTTTCCGGCATAAACAAATACCCTATATTCCTCTGATATAGGCATTCCACTTCTCTCATGAAATCCAATTTGCTTTAGATTCTCAAACTTCCTCAGAACAATTCCTCCTACCAGTGAATCACCCTGACGTTCAACAAAATTCTTTATTACACTTGCCGTATTTGCAACATCCGCAATATTACTGATAAAACATGCATCATACCACTCGTGTTTTCTGCTCTTTACATAATCTTTTACAATATAAGAGCCGCTTAATTGTTTAGCCTTCAATAATGCATTTTCAACATTTCCTTCTGTCTCCCATACAGACTGTGCGGTCTCATCAGCAAAATCATCGTACCATCCAGGCAAAGTATGATATCTTTCATATTCCTCTGGTGTGTTGATCAGATAAATTCCCTTTTGCTCCAGTAATGTATAGAAATCTGAATACATCTCGGGTTTCATCATCCATCCACGATAAATTGTAAGACCAGAAATTTCCTCACCAAACAATGAAAGCTTACCTCTTTCCATATCTTCATAACTAAATAATGCACATGAGTGATGCAGTCCAGCCTCTTGATACTCAACTTCATAATCTTCATCAACTTTTCTTTGATACAGCGGATGATTACAAAAAATGAAATTAATCTCCTTCAGATTTTTAACAAGTATATTTCCATAAGCTTCTACGCCGTCTAACTGCTTAAACATTAATCCAAGAGGCATATCCTCAAAAGATTTTCCTTCCGCTATTATGCCTCTGAACATTTCTATTCCACTGACCTCAAATCTATTTCCTCTGAGATCTAAAAGGACATCTCCTATGTGAATGATGCAACCCTTGCTAATTTTTACGGTATAAACAACACCACGACCTGTTATTCTAAATCTATCTAAAATCCTTAATACGTCACCCATAATATACAAAATGATTATCCGATCAGCCGGAAGCTGATCTTTACCATTCGTCGCACCTCTACTTTTCTTCTATCTTATATTTCTTCTTCAATCGCTTCTTCTATTTTTCCTGCTTCATAAAGTTCTTCACCTACTGCACAGCGAAAACCATTCCCGTCATCATACGTCCAGTCAAACATTTCCAAAACTTTGTTACAAAACTCCATACGTTTTTCGTATTCACCTGCATTTCCCAGCTCCATTTCCATATCCTGGAGCCATGCCTCCACCGGATATTCATAATCCTGTGATTCCATCACTTCACTGACACTCAGTAATTATTTTATGTGTATCTTCAAAATCAATACTCTGCTGAACCATTTCAGCCAATGCATTCGTATACCTCTTTTCATCATATGACTGATTTTCTTTCATCACATCATAAATCTCTGTCAGTACTACCACACCGATTTTTTCTTTCGCTTCCCGCATAGAATATCCTGCATCAAGCAGTTTTTGGTATGCTTCTTTTGTTGACGGCGGATCATTGTCCCGTAATTGATTATCTACCACATCTAATATTAGTTTTTTTAATCTTAAATTCTACATTCTTTTTTCTCCCATTTAAATATACAACTTTTGCTGAAATATGCAAACTGAAAATTATAGTTCTCAATAATCTATCTTCAAAATTAGCTGTATATCTAATGGCTCTTTATCGCTCCATTACTTCATGCATAGAACCACTCCGAGAACCAAGGCAACACTTACGCATAGTGCACCCACACCAATAAACACTTTTCGCACGAAAGCTGATTTATCGGCAGGAGAGTAGAATTCATCTGGATGGTTTGGATTAACGTAAAGGTTGACCTTTTGACCGACGGATACCTCTGGTCTCACTGTTCCTACAGATGCTCGTTTTCTCAGCACTGTGCCATGAACGCTGTATTCATAAACAGGAAACCATGACATCATCTTCACTTCATCGGCATCGGTGTAGCCGGAGGCGCCGATTGCCCGGTGCTGTATGTCGGTCACTGATGCAATGACTTGTTGTGTGCAGGAGGCTCTCTTTCGCTTCTCTCTTGCATATAGTGCAGTGCCAATACATAGGAAAATCACGCCAAGCAGACCAAGCACAGATATGATCAGCAATAGCACCCAATAGAATTCATTCGCCGCTTTCATGTATAACCTCCTCAAATTCCTGTTCGTGCTTTTTGAAAAAATTGTAAAAATATTGAACATTTTCTAATTCATTCCATTTTACTACATCGTATTCTTTCGTATCTATGTTATATATTTTGGCATTTAGTGTACCAAGCATAAAAGGTGAGTGTGTTGCAATAACAAATTGACATTCCAGTAACCTTGCCAACTTGTTAATTTCATTTGCTAAAAGCACCTGATTAGAGGGTGAAAGAGAAACCTCTGGTTCGTCAAGAAGATATAGTGCATTTGGTTGTAAATATTCTTCAAAGTATTGCATTGAAGTTTCTCCGTTCGAATATTTTTCCTGTGCAAATTTAATATATTCTTCTTGTTTTATAACGAATCCAAAATCGTCTTCACCCAGACTATACGAACACTCATTTGAAAATGCGTTACAATAATCTACGATTCCAAAAGAATTACTTGTAGCATATTCTTTACCTTTTAGTTGAAGTTTATTTGCAATTATGTTCAATAATGTAGATTTTCCCGAACCATTATTCCCGTAAAAAACTGTAATAGGTGAAAATACAAATGGTTCAATATATTTTCCACGAAAAACATTATAGGGATATATATTCGGATTTTTCACTTGTTTGTTACTCAACATAAAACTACTTAAATAAATCATTGTGTTCCTACTTCCTCTATCTCAAATACTTCGCAGTACATTATCCACAACCATTAAGCTATAAATGAATGCATCAGCTGCCAAAATCTTGCCTATCCGCAAATACAGTTCATAATCACGCTTATCATCATTTCTTTTTCATCTGGTTTTGATTCTGCAATCATAATCGTCAGTGCTACAAGTGTATGATCGTCAATCAGCTTGTTTCCATCAGCAAACAGGATGCCATTTTTATCAAGGAAATACAGAAACATTGTTGCTGCGATTCGTTTGTTGCCATCGGAGAAGCTGTGATTCTTTGTTATGAAATACAAAAGATTTGCAGCTTTTTCTTCCAGTGTCGGGTAAATATCCTGACCTGCAAAGCTCTGATAGATATTACCGATGCTGCTCTTAAAGGAATCATCCTTTTCATTGCCAAACAAATCGGAATCAGTTGAAAACTTCATACTGTCAATGACTTGTCTGCATTCTTCATATGACAGTATATAGACTGCCTTGTTTCCGTCCGGTCGTTTCATTGTCTGGTGGTCATAATCATCCAGCAAGTCCAAGGCAAGACTGTATTTTTCAATTACCGAAAGCACCTGCTTTGCATCCAGACTGTTTTCTGTTCGCTTCATAATCCGTATCACCTCACCGAGTTGGTTCATACGGTTAGCATTCACAGCATATCCCTGAATTATGTATTGCTTCAGGATGGAGTTTGCCCATTTACGAAAAGCGATGCCCTGCTTTGAATTGACACGGTATCCAACGGATATGATGACATCGAGGTTATAGAAAGCAACCGGCTGACTGACACCAGCAACACGCATTTTTTGCGTGTTGCTCTCTCGTTCCAGTTCTCCATCGGTAAAAATCTTGTTGACATGCTTTCGAATGGTTTTTTCATCCCTGCCATAAAGAAGTGCCATTTGATTTGAGGACAGCCATACCGTTTCCAGTTGAGGAGATACATTTACTTCCAATGCTAATTCTCCATTTTCAAATAAAACTATTTCATCTTTATTATTGTTCATTCGGAATCCTCCCTTTTCGCCCGACACTTATATACATTATGCTGATTTTTACATTGCGGAGAACAGAACTGCACATTGGAGCGGCTGGCTACAAATATCTTTCCACAGTGCTTGCACAGTTTCAGCGTAGAGTTTTCATCCGTTATCATAAAGGAAAACATCATCTGAATGGCGAGCATCAGGGAATGGAAATCCCAGACAATGGTGGGCTTATCCAAAAGTTCTATGTGGTAAGTCGGTGCAATGCCGCCAAAACATTCCATTCCTTTTCGGTATACATTCCGTTCTGCTTCCTCCAACGTATCATAATCCTGATAATACAGAAAGCTGGTAACAAAGGTAAAAGCCCAGTCAGAGAATACCGTGGTAATCCATTCATAAGGTTCGCCATATTCCTTTTGAAAGCTCATAAGCACTGTTTGTGGCTTATCTTGTAAAGTCATAATTACCGCAAACATTTCCCGGTTATCTGTATTCCACATAGATTCCTGACCTTTTTTTACAAAAGAGATCTTGTCAAAAGGAAAGAAGTAGGCGAGGTAATCTTCCGTAGAAAGCGTTTCTTGTTTGATGAAATGATTCTTGGGAAGATACACCGCATCATAGGTGATAAATTCCGATGTGGTTGGAAGTGCGGTCATCAGTCCCAGAAGACCAAAACAAGGACAGTCAAATATCACATCTAAAAATTCGCCCTTCATCATTTGCTGCCATTCTTGCAATGGCAGCTTTTCGCAGATCTCTTTTTAATATCAGCCGTTCGGCAACCTCAGGTTCTGCCTGTTCCAGTAAATCCTCTTCCGGGATGACAGCATATTCTTTAGTTTCCTCTTCCAGTGCAATCGTCCATTTATAATGTTCTTCTTTTTCTATCGTATCATCTGATCCCGGATTATCCGAATCATCAAAAAAAAATCTTCTCTGTGCTCCATATAAAAATCCTTTTTCAAAAAATCTTTTCAAAACAGTTCCGTTTTGCATCGGAATTTTCTCCTTTAGGTGAAGAAGTAATTGCTTTAGACAAAATAGATTACTCAAATTCGAGAAAGGAGAAAACGAAAATGAAAAAAGGAATGATTCACATTTCCATTCGTGCCCCAACTGTTATGTATTTATTATAACAAACAAGCGTTCGATTATCAATTATTTATTGAAGGAACAAACTGCGGAAACTCAAGCAACATTATATTTACTCCTGAGGATAAGAGTGGTATAATTATCTGTAAGGCTGTCCAAAGAAGAGAAGGACAGCAGAATGAGAGAACCATCGCAGTATGAGAGGTACGGCGTCTGGCAGACAATTTTTTGAAGGAGTTTTAATGGTATGGAACTGACAACAATTCGTGAGTTATTTAAGAACAGAGAAGAATATCTGGACAAGCAGGTGACAGTTGGGGGCTGGATCCGAAGTATTCGTGATTCTAAGACATTTGGATTTATCGTGTTAAATGATGGATCTTATTTTGAGACGCTTCAGGTAGTATATCACGATAAGATGGAGAATTTTGCAGAGATCTCCAAATTAAATGTAGGTGCAGCAGTAGTCGTAAAGGGAACGCTCGTAGCGACACCGCAGGCAAAGCAGCCGTTCGAGATCCAGGCAGATGAAGTTGTAGTGGAGGGTGCAAGTGCCCCGGATTATCCGCTTCAGAAGAAGCGTCATAGTTTTGAGTATCTGAGAACGATCTCCCATCTGCGTCCGCGAACGAATACATTTCAGGCTGTATTCAGAGTCCGCTCACTCGCAGCGTATGCGATCCATAAGTTTTTCCAGGAGAGAGGCTTTGTATATGTGCATACTCCGCTGATCACAGGAAGTGACTGTGAAGGTGCGGGAGAGATGTTCCGTGTGACCACGATGGATATGGAGAATCTTCCGAAGAATGAAGATGGAACAGTAGACTATACACAGGATTTCTTTGGAAAAGAGACAAGCCTTACTGTAAGTGGACAGCTCAATGGCGAGACTTATGCACAGGCATTCCGCAGCATCTATACATTTGGACCGACATTCCGTGCCGAAAATTCCAATACGACAAGACATGCGGCTGAGTTCTGGATGATCGAGCCGGAGATCGCATTTGCAGATCTGGAAGATGATATGGAGCTGGCAGAGGCCATGCTGAAATATGTCATCAACTATGTGCTTGAGAATGCACCGGAAGAGATGAACTTCTTTAATTCCTTTGTAGATAAAGGACTTTTGGACAGACTTCATAATGTAGTAAATTCTGACTTTGCACGTGTGACTTATACAGAAGCAATCGAGATTCTTGAGAAAAATAATGACAAGTTTGACTATAAGGTTTCATGGGGATGCGATCTTCAGACAGAGCATGAGCGTTATCTGACGGAAGAGATTTATAAGAAGCCGGTCTTTGTAACGGATTATCCGAAGGAGATTAAAGCGTTCTATATGAAACTGAATGGGGACGGAAAGACAGTTGCCGCTGTTGACTGTCTTGTTCCGGGAATCGGTGAGATCATCGGAGGAAGCCAGAGAGAGGATGATTATGACAAGCTTCTTGGAAGAATGAAAGAACTTGGACTTAAGGAAGAAGATTATGGATTCTACCTGGATCTGAGAAAATATGGTTCTACAAGACATGCAGGATTCGGACTTGGATTTGAGAGATGCGTAATGTATCTGACAGGAATGTCTAATATCCGTGACGTCATTCCGTTCCCAAGAACAGTAAATAACTGTGATTTATAAAATGGTTTGAATATGCCATTTTATGGGAGTTTGACATCATAAAATCAGATGAATAAAAAATCCCAGAGCACTAATATCAGAGTGCTCTGGGATTTTTTTGAT
>OHJB01001048.1_pt1 | contig 11449 bp, 10 predicted proteins | sample 1568431 | NCBI WGS metagenome assembly OHJB01 (sample SAMEA3879594, study PRJEB24766) | human gut metagenome | biome: human-associated habitat; feature: feces | place: USA | collected 1985/1987 | reverse complement strand
TGTACTGGGAAAATGTGCTTGGAATAGTGTTGTTCTGTGTGCAGTGGGCGCTCATAATAGCGGGGATCACCATCATATGTGTGTTCGGACCGGGCAGGTTCAGACCGATACACTATACGCTGTACTTCGTTATCGGATGGAGTGCTATCATGTTCATTCCGGGCTGGTTCAGAAATGACAAGCCGCTTCTGGGATGGATCGTGGGCGGTGGTATTGTCTATACGCTTGGCATGATTCCATTTGTGAAGGACACCAAGGGGGCGCACTTTATCTGGCATATCTTTGTGATGCTGGGGGCTGCGCTGCATTGGTTTGGGATGTACCTTTATGTGTATTGAGGACGGACGCCATTTTCAAGCGTATAAGGCCATGATATATGCGTGCAATCACATTTGCCTAGCCTCATTTTACTTTGTTTCCATATGCACTCGGCTCTGACCGCAATAAGGGCGCTGCGGTCGCCACCTCGGCAGGAAGCAGTAAAGAGAGGCAGTCTGCATTATCGATTGCACACATATATCATGGCCTTTTTATATCGCCTGAAAATGGCTGGTTATGAATCACGCTAATCTTCCTTCGTTTCAGCTTGCTTATATTTGCACTGCGCTCTGCGCACGATAAGGGCGTTTGTGCGCGCCGCTCCGGCAATAAGCGCTGAAGTTCAGTCGATTACGCTATCGATTCAGAATACAGGCACGCGGCTTATTATAATATCTGGAGAGCAGTTTTTCTGTTAACGATAGCAGTTTATTGCTTATATTGGATTCGATTTACGAGTAATTATATTTGCGGTTGATTGCAGCCATAAAGAATGGTATCTTTTAGTCAGATATAAACATGATGAGTAAATATTATAATACGAGGAGAAAATTCTATGGATAGAGTAGAGAAAATGTTTGGCAGAATGAAAGCTGGCAAGTTATATAAATGTGTGGACTGGGATCCAGAGGGGAAGGCGAAGGATCTGGTTGATAAGTTCAATGGTGCTCCGAGGTCTGAGACAATGACAAGAACCGGCGAGTATCTTGGAAAATTATTCGCACACATGGGAAAGGAGTGTTACATAGAGCCGCCATTTTACTGCGACTATGGAACAAATATACATGTGGGAGACTATTTCTATGCAAATACAGGGCTGATAGTTCTGGATCAGTGTGACGTCATCATTGGAGATCATGCATTTCTGGGACCAAGGGTCAATATATACTGCGGCGGCAATACGGTCATCAATCCGGGTGTGACCATAGGTTCAAATGTTGTCATAGGCTCAGGGGCGGTTGTCACAAAGGATATTCCGGATGGTGTGATAGCTGCTGGAAATCCATGTAAAGTCATAAGACCGATAACAGAAAAAGATAAGCAATATTGGCTTGAACAGGTAAAGGAATTTGAGGCAGACACAGGCGAGCAGGTCCCTGGAGAGGACATATGGTAAATTACAGATTTACTTTCAGCTATGATGGCACACGTTATCACGGCTGGGAGAGCAAGACAAATGCGGATACAGTGGAGGGGCGAATAGAGGCGGTCCTCACCAGGATGGTCGACGCAAAGGTCGACATCCATGGTGCAGGCAGGACTGATGCGGGAGTGCATGCCAGAGCCATGGTGGCGAACGGAAGGCTAGAAACAGATAAGACTCCGGAAGAGATAAAAGATTATCTGAACAGATATCTGCCTGCGGATATCTGCGCGCTTGATGTTGCTGTGGCCGGGGACAGGTTTCATGCAAGGTTGAATGCAACCGGTAAAGTCTACGAATACACGCTGTATGTAGGTGCTGAGAAACCTGTATTTGACAGAAATTATGTGTGGTGTGTGCCGCAGGGCAGTGCACTTGATGTGGATGTGATGAAAAAGGCTGCATCGTATCTTGTCGGAAAGCATGATTTCAGATCTTTTTGTGGCAACAATAAGATGAAGAAATCCACGGTCAGAACCATATACGATGTGGATATAGTCAAGGAGGGAGACTACGTCCACATGAGATTCCATGGAAATGGCTTTTTGCAGAACATGGTGAGGATACTGACCGGAACACTGGTAGATGTTGGATATGGGAATATGAGTGCGGAGCATATTCCTGAGATCATAGCCGGGATGGACAGGCAGCTGGCGGGGCCTACGGCGCCTCCACATGGACTTTGCCTGATGAAGGTGGAATATGACTGAGTACAATTAAGAAAATGGGGTTAAAACAGATGATAAAGAAGCTTGGAACAAAGTACAGGATAAAATGTATTATTGGAGCAGTGATATTTGCAGCAATCGGAATCTCCGGTGTTGCTGCAGCAATGGGGGTAGATGAAGGATCGATATGGATAGGGCTTGGATCCGCGATGTTCCTAGCATTTGCGGCATGGTTTGTATCCCTGGCAATAAGGCAGAGCAACATAAGAGACGTACTGGATTACTGCAAGAAGAAGCCAAATCCTGAATATGAGATGGAGAGGATAGAGCAGTTTTACAGATCAGGTGCTGCAGTGAATGGCCTCAGATTAAATAACGAGTTCTTCATGTATATCAAGGGTGACACGGTGAATTTTGCCGAGACCAGGGAGCTTATGTGGGTATATAAGCTCATAACCCAGAACAAAGTGTACGGAATTAAGGCGGGTAAGTCTTACCAGATCGAGGTCAGGCTGAATGATGGCAGCGGAATGGCGCTTCCGATGAGGAAGGAGAAGGACTGTGATGACACCCTTGCATACATAGAAAGCATGGTTCCATACATAATAATAGGATACAACGATGAGATAAATAAGATATATAACCACAATCAGAAGGAACTGGAGAAAATGGTGGATGAGAGAAGACACCAGTACTTCCAGCAGGTTCCAATGAGATAGATAATGGCATGAGGTATATCTGTACAAAAAGGATGGTGGCATATGGGTATGGCGGATATTGACAGGCACAGCGGAATGGAGAAGCTGCGGGATATGCCTCAGGGAAGTCCGGAGGATGTGAAAATGCTCGGCCTGTTCATGGATGTGGGAGCCATGATGATCCGGAATGGCTCGGAGGTGAAGAGAGTGGAGGATACACTCAGACGAATGGGAGCTGCTTATGGAGCAGAGCGTATGGACGTATTTGCTATTACATCCACTCTGGTATGTACCATGAACATGCCGGATGGATCGGTGTGCTCCATGACCAGAGGAACCAGGGATGGGACAAAGACGGACTTCTGGAAGCTGGAGCGGATAAATGCCCTGAGCAGAGAGTATTGCAGACAGCCACTAGCCACTGAGGGCCTGAAAGAACGAATTGAAGAGATAGAGCAGGCATCAGCGCCGAGATTCCGGGTGTGCGTGGGAAGCGTGCTGGCGGCGGGAGCGCTTGCGGTATTCTTCGGCGGAACCATACTTGATGGAGCTATGGCGGCGGCATTTGCTGTGGGGATATGGCTGATGCAGATGTATTTCGCCCCGATATGTACCAACAACATACTGTTTAATTTCCTGTGCTCATTTGCCACGGGTGTATTGATAGGACTGGCGGGGCACGTGCTTCCAATACATGAGGACAAGGTCATGATAGGAGATATAATGCTGCTGATCCCGGGACTTGCGCTGACAAATGCAGTGAAGGACATGTTTGTCGGTGATACGATAACTGGAAGCCTGAGACTGGTTGAGTCAGTGCTGTGGGCGGCAGGCATAGCCTGCGGATTTGCACTGGCGGTATTTATCACGATTTAGGAGGTGCAGACAAGTGCAGCAAACGATCATACAGGTTGTCACTGCTCTATTAGGTTCGCTGGGATTTGCTTTTATGTTCAATCTAGGAAAGAGAAATGTGATACCGGCGGCGGTCAATGGAATGTGCACATGGATAGTATACATTCTGGTCAGAAATATCATAGATGACGTATTTATCCCATCTCTTGCGGCAAGCCTGTGGGCTGCCATATATGCTGAGATAGCGGCAAGGATCATGAAAGCACCAGCAAATCAGTATCTCATAGTCGGACTTATCCCGCTTCTGCCGGGGGCTCCGCTCTATTACACACTGAGCGCGGCATTTGATTCAGACTGGAAGGCCGCAAGCGCATATGGCAATTCCACAATGCTGTTCGTGCTTGGGATTGCGGTGGGAATAAGTGCAGTCTGTGGATGTGATGACATAATAAGGAGGCTTAAGAACAAAAAGGCGGAAAGCTTGAGTAAACACATATAAGGTGTTATGATACAGGTTAAGTGTTATATTAAGGAGATCGAGGGTTATGCTTGAGAAGTATGGAAAAAAGCTGTTTATATTGCTTGGATGTGATGTAGTATATTTTATATTGTGGGTTATACCGGCCATAAGGATACCTGCTTCATCTGCGATTTTTACCGGACTTGGGCTTATGACCATGACGGCACTCAGCTTTGTTGAGGTTGAGGATGATACATTTGACAGGGTGACAGGTGATGAGAAGTGGTTTAAGATAGCCTTTCTGGTGGGAGCGGCACTCACGCTTGTGGGAATCATACTCCTGCTGATGTTTTTCAAATTCTAAATATAATGTGGATTACAGATCCCTTCCGTATGATTAGGTACATCATACGGAAGGGATTTTTTCGTCTTAAGAATATCTTAAAGTTCCCGGCAATTGTTTCTTAATGTACACCCATTTTACAATACATTATGAGCAGAGACATTTCTGAAGTTTAATGTGAGGGAGGCAGAAAATGTCAGGAAATTCGTGGCGGAAAACTGCGCTGGTCATGTCTGTACTTGCCGTATGTGGCATGTGTGGCTGTGAGAACAGGTCGAGCGGTGATGGGGACAGGACAGAATACATATATGGTGATTCCATTGAGGAGGATCATGGCGGAGGACCACTCGGTATAAGGCTTGGCGTTCCTGATAGCTGTGATCTAACATTTGATACCGGTCATTCAAAGCTTTCGGAGATAAGACTTGTGGATGATGACATACAGGTTGCAAATGTGGACAGGGCGTATACTGTAAGCTTTGACAGGATGAGGATGGATACGTCGAGGATACAGGACATGGTGGAGAGTGTATTTGACAAAGACCAGGGAATATATTGCCGTGATGACGGCGACGAGAATATGACGAAGGAGGAGATACAGAAGGAGATAGACCTCATAGAGGTGTACAGGCAGCAGGCGCTGGAAGAAGGGCAGCAGGATGTTGCGGAGATATATGAGAGTGACATAGCAGAGACGAAGAAGCGGATGAAGGAAGCCCCCGATTCGTATACGCCGGTCAGAGAATATACGACAAATAAGATATACATAGGCCAGCATGACGGTGAACAGTACAGCCTGTGGATATCCGGGGATGACACAGCAGATGCATCTGGCAGGGTAAGCATAGTATATGAGCCGGCGGGTGATCAGGAGCAGAAATATCTTGCAGATGTGGAAGATGCAGTGATGACGGAGACCGCCGGGCAAAACTATTTTGGCGGCGATATTGAAGACCAGGAAAATAAATGTGGGATAGATGAAAATACAGCAGAGCATGAAGCTCAGGCATTTCTGGATATGATGGGAATATCCGGAATGGCAAAATGCAGAAGTCAGGCTGTGGTGAGGTCGTGGCTGGACAGCGGATTTGAAATTATAAAAGCTGAAAAGAATGGGTACATGTTCGAATTTGGAATACAGATCGGCGGAGTGGATACTGCCTATATAGACCCGACAGGAGTGGATAACCTGAAGAATAAAAATGGTTACGTCATGTACGAGGGTGACAGGATATCCGTATGTGTGGATGACAGCGGAGTGTTTAATGTGAGAGCAACCTTAAGTACGGATACGGATTCATTTGTCAGGGAAAAGGTGGATCTCCTAAGCTGGGAAGATATGGTGAATAAGGCTGACGAGAGCATAGCGGAATATTATGAAAAATATCCTACCGCCTATTCAGAGGTGCGGTTTAACAATGTGGAATTTATGTATGTTCCCTGTATACAGGATGGAGAAAAGCTTGTGTACATACCGGCATGGGTACTGACCCAGTCTGAAAATAATGACATCTCAGAGGAGTATGGCGCATACGATAATATAGTGCAGCTTGTGTACATAAACGCAGTGGATGGAAGCTGTGTAGATATAATTGAGACTGCAAAATGTCTTGAGACATGGTACGGAACAGACCCGGAGACTGGGGCAGGAACAAAAACCATATCAAAATAAATGTGCTGATATGGTCAGATGAAATGTCTAATATATGAATATTTGCGAAATGACAAGGAGGAAGATAATCATGGGAAAGAGAGCGACAAGAATAGCGGCATATGTGCTGGCAGGAGTGATGGCGATGCAGATGACAGGATGTGGAAATAAAAAGGTTGATTATACATTGGATGGAGAGTCGGGTTCGGCAAGTGGATACAGTGATGATGGCAGTAACGATGCGGGTGGCAGCCTTGCAAAGAGTCTGGGAATCCCGGAGGAGTGTGATGAGACATTTGATGTGGGCAATTCGGGCTTGTCAGAGATAAGCTGTTCCGGTTCGATAGATATTCCTGATACGGATTCCATGAAGAGGGTATATTACAGCACTATGAAGCTTGATGCTGCACAGATACAGAGCATTGTCGAGGGACTCCTGGACAAGTCCCAGGGCATATATATCCGCAAGGATGGAGTGCAGACCAAGGATGAGCTGAAGAGTATGATAGAGAGTACAGAGAAGTTCAAGAAGGAGGCTCAGGGTCAGGGGGATGATTCGTCGGATGCCTGGTATGATACCCAGATAGAGACATACAAGAAGCAGATGGCAGATGCACCGGATTCACTTCCTTTGCTGGAGAATTATGATGATCCGTATTCATCGTATACAGGCAAATATGGAGACAAGGAATATACGGTGAGTATATCACAGTATGGCGGTGAGGATGACAATACAGACGCAGGTGTGTATATATCATTTTACAAATCCGAGAGTGAGGAAAACAAGCTTTTGGATGGTGTGAGCGGCGCAACATACACCTATGTGACGGGCATCAGTAATGCCACAGACATAGATCTGACCAATGTCACAAATGAGAGCAAACTCACGGAGAACGATGCCGTATCCCAAGCGATGAATTTCCTCTCAAAGATGGGGATAGACGGTATGGAGAGTACAAAGACAGAGCCGCTTGCCAGAATATGGTCGGATGACAATGGCGAGGTAAAGCAGACCAAGGTGAGTGGATACTCGGTAACGCTCAGCAGGTCTATATACGGAGCAAAGGAGAGAGAGGGCGAATTAAATAACGTTGACAATCTCCAGACACAGAATGGCTATATGTTTGAGCCTGGTGACAGTGTAACATTAAATATTGATGATGATGGAGTTGTAGATATGTTTGCCCAGCTTTACACAGATCCTTCATCCCTGCAGGCGGAGGATGTGGAACTCATGAGCTGGAACGACATGATCGCAAAGGCAAATGAGGGCATTGCAACATATTATGAGAAATACCAGACCAGATATGGCAAGGTTCAGTTCAACAACGTGGCACTCAGATACATGGCGACAGCAGATGACGATGGAAAGCTCTGCTACATTCCTGCATGGATATTTACACAGAGCGAGGAGCTCCGGGGACAGGACACGGTAGGGGAGATATCCCAGATTGTATGTATAAATGCAATTGACGGAAGCTGCATTGACATAGTGGATAATGCCAAGAAGATGAAGTTGTGGGAGACGTATTAAACGGACAAATCCAGGCGTAAAATCCGCAGATGTTATAAAGTTTGTTTCGGATCAGCCGGATTTTGCAGATGATGCCGCTTACATGAGGGTATGCTAGATATTGTAGTTATAAGAAAGTAATAAAAATACAGACAGTCAATTGTTTTTTGAGGTCACTTCATTCACAATTGTGCTGTCTGTATTTTTATTTGAAAGTATCAGTTTTAAGCTGACTAATTCTACAGGTGAAGGACTCTGTCCTTGATCTCCTGTGTACGTCCCTGATTCCAGAACTGGGTTCCGATATAACCGCAGGTACGTCTTGCAACGAAGAGAGTGTTCTGGTCGCGGTTGCCGCAGTTAGGGCACTCCCACACCAACTTGCCATAATCGTCTGTCACGATCTTGATCTCGCCGTCATAGCCACATTTCTCACAGTAGTCGCTCTTGGTGTTGAGCTCTGCATAGAGAATGTTGTCGTATATGAACTTCATGACTTCAAGGACTGCGTCTATGTTATTCTGGAGGTTTGGAACCTCAACATAGCTGATGGCGCCGCCCGGTGACAGCTTCTGGAATTCTGACTCAAACTTCAGCTTGCTGAAGGCGTCTATGTGCTCGGTTACATGTACGTGATAGCTGTTGGTTATGTAATTCTTGTCTGTTACGCCCGGGATGATGCCGAAACGCTTCTGCAGATTCTTGGCAAATTTATAAGTAGTGGACTCCATAGGTGTTCCGTATACGGAATAGCTGATATTCTCAGCAGCCTTCCACTCAGCACATTTGTCGTTGAGCTTCTGCATTACAGCGAGCGCAAATTTCTTGCCTTCCTCGGATGTATGTGTTTTGCCGATCATACGGACACACATTTCGCAGAGACCGGCATAGCCAAGGGAAATAGTTGAGTAGCCGCCGAAGAGCAGCTTGTCAATCTTCTCGCCTTTCTTAAGTCTTGCCAGCGCACCGTGCTGCCACAGTATAGGAGCGACATCTGATATGGTCCCGAGCAGTCTTTCATGTCTGCATCTGAGTGCCTTGTGACAAAGCTCAAGACGCTCGTCCAGGATCTTCCAGAATTTGTCCATGTCGCCGTATGATGAACATGCCACATCAACAAGATTAATGGTCACGACGCCCTGGTTAAAACGTCCGTAATATTTGCGGGATCCATCAGGATTCCTGATGCCGTCCTCCTTTGTAGGAAATGATCTGCAGCCCATGCATGGATATACGTCGCCGTCCTTCATCTCTCTCATGACTTTGGCGGAGATGTAGTCAGGAACCATACGTTTTGCGGTGCATTTGGCGGCAAGCTCGGTCAGATACCAGTATTTGGAATCTGTGGTGATGTTGTCCTCGTCCAGAACATATATGAGCTTAGGAAATGCCGGAGTGATCCAGATTCCCTTCTCGTTCTTAACTCCTTTGATCCTCTGATTCAGGACCTCCTCTATGATGAGTGCCAGGTCATCCCTTGTCTGTCCCTCAGGAACCTCATCCAGGTACATGAACATGGTGACAAATGGTGCCTGTCCGTTACATGTCATCAGGGTGATGAGCTGGTACTGTATAGTCTGTATTCCACTTTTGACCTCGTTCAGAAGTCTCTTCTCTGTTATCTTGTCGATAATGGCATCATCAAGGGATTCGCCACAGTCCTTGCGCTCCTCGATGACCTGTGCACGGAGCTTCTTCCTGCTAACATCCACAAATGGTGCCAGATGGGACAGGGTAAATGTCTGTCCGCCGTACTGGTTGCTGGCAACCTGTGCCACGATCTGCGTGGTGACGTTGCATGCCGTGAAGAAGCTGTGCGGCTTCTCGATCATGGTCTCACTTATCACTGTTCCGTTCTGCAACATATCCTCAAGGTTGATGAGGTCACAGTTGTGCTCCTTCTGAGCGTAGTAGTCAGAATCATGGAAATGTATGATTCCGGCCTCATGTGCCTCAACTATATCCTCAGGCAGAAGCATTCTCTTGGTCAGATCTTTGGATACCTCACCGGCCATGTAGTCACGCTGTGTCGAGTTGATCACCGGATTCTTGTTGGAGTTTTCCTGATTGACTTCCTCGTTCATATGGTCTATGAGCGCAAGGATTCCGTTGTCCGTGGTGTTGGACTTACGTGCGAGCTCTCTCTTGTAACGGTAACGCACATATTTCTGTGCAACCTCATATCCTCTCATCTCCATGATACCGGTCTCGACCATATCCTGAATGTCCTCCACGTGAACTGCGTGGGACATTGATTCTATCTGTTTCTCCAGGTTGTCCGCGATGGCGTGAACCTGATATTCGTTGAGCTGGTGGAGTTTGTCAACCTCATTGTTGGCAGCTTTGATGGCATTCTCGATCTTTGACAGGTCAAATGTCACCTCTTCTCCATTCCTTTTGATTACGTGTACGTGTGTTTTAGCTTCCTCTGGCACAGCAATAGCCTCCCTCTTCCAATTCAATGGTAAATTTAATCGTAATATTCCAATCATTCAAGTTAACTGAAATCAGGCCAATCAGGTCTGGTTCGACGTAATATAGTAGATGCGGCTGCCTGTGCCGCATGGAATTATTTATAAAGAAAAAATATGTAAACACAATATATTTGGTGGAGATAATGTGAAACACCCACTAGATATTGTGCTCTGTTATTATAGCCATCACAAATAACATTGTAAAGATGAAAAATGTGCTTTTACACAATAAAAATCCCGTGAGGCGCATAAACCTTGACAAATTTTGAGAAAAAATTTTTGAGGGCTGTCAAAGCCTTGACAAGCAACCATAAAAAGTGATACACACTTATATGAATACAATTTCTAACAGGTATTAATACAAATATCAAGGAGATAAAAAAATGCAGGAATTAAAGCCAATCAAAGAAGGTAAGGTACGTGAGATTTATGACAATGGAGACAGCCTGATCATGGTAGCTACAGACCGTATAAGCTGCTTCGATGTCATCCTCGACAATGTAATTTCCAAGAAGGGAACAGTTCTGACACAGATGTCAAAGTTCTGGTTTGACATGACACAGGACATTCTTCCTAACCACATGATCTCAGTTGATGTAAAGGATATGCCTGAGTTCTTCCAGCAGGAGAAGTTCGACGGCAACAGCATGATGTGCAGAAAGCTTGAGATGCTTCCAATCGAGTGTATCGTTCGTGGATACATCACAGGAAGCGGCTGGGCAAGCTACAAGGAGAACGGCACAGTATGTGGAATCAAGCTCCCAGAGGGATTAAAGGAGTCTGATAAGCTTCCTGAGCCTATCTACACACCATCAACAAAGGCCGAGATTGGCGATCACGATGAGAATATATCATATGAGCAGAGCATTGCTCACCTTGAGAAGTACTTCCCTGGCAAGGGCGAGGAGTACGCTTCAAAGCTCAAGGAGTACACCATCACACTTTACAAGAAGTGTGCAGAGTACGCACTTACAAGAGGAATCATCATTGCAGATACAAAGTTTGAGTTTGGTCTCGATGAGAATGGCAATATCGTTCTCGGCGATGAGATGCTTACACCTGACAGCTCAAGATTCTGGCCAGCAGATGTATATGAGCCAGGTCATGGTCAGCCATCATTTGACAAGCAGTTCGCACGTGACTGGCTGAAGGCTAATCCTGACAAGGGCTGGAAGCTTCCTGATGATGTCGCACAGAAGACCATCGACATCTACCTTGAGGGCTATGAGAAGCTCACAGGCAAGCCACTTGGAAAGTAAATCCTACACTATATAGCATCAGACTGTTATATTATTAAGAATAAGACTTCCGGCGTAATGATGTGC